>JACCDG010225328.1_pt1 | contig 10700 bp, 10 predicted proteins | sample 7442471 | NCBI WGS metagenome assembly JACCDG01 (sample SAMN15323444, study PRJNA562643) | freshwater metagenome | isolation source: river surface water | place: USA:Blue River Watershed | collected 2017-08-17 | reverse complement strand
GCGGTGGGGGTGCTCACCGGGGGAACAACATCGGGCACAGGGGTCATTTCGGCGCGCGCGGACTCGGTGAAAGGGGCAAGAGGGTGTGCGGGGCCAGCAGGGTGGGCTCCTGGCTCAGCGCGCCACGGTGAAGGTGCAGGGCCGGGGCCAGCAGCAGATGTTGGGAGGGCACAGGGCGCTGGGCGCGCGCCGTGGTGCGCGGGTCACGCGGCGCATTTTCTTGCAGCTGGCGGCGCTGCTCCTCGGACAAGGCCAGGTACTCGTCCCAGGTGGATTTTTTTTCCTCGGTGGACATGGCCTTGAGGTGAACATAGCTCAGGCGTGCCTTGGCCCGCTCTTTGGGGCTGAGCATCACCCAGTCGGCCATGCGGCCGTGCAGCATCGCCTGCTCGTCGGTCGAGAGCTGGGCAAACTGGTCGGCAATCAGCAGCCACTTGTCGCGTTGCGAGGCGGTCAACTGGTCCCATTGACCGGCCAGCGGCGCCAGTGCCTGCTGTTGCCGGCCCGCCAGGTCTTTCCAGCGGACGGTGCTGCGCGGCAGCAAGGCCTCTGGGGCGCTGGGCCGGGGCACCGAGGGCTGGGTGCGTGCCGGGGCACTGGCCGGCTCGGCAGCGGGGGCGGCGTCGTTGCTTTGTGCCCAGGCCATGCTGCCCAGCAGCAGCCCCACGCACAGCACCCAGCCGCCCAGCATGGCGGGGCGCAGGGCGGACGGGCATGTCGGGGCAGGCAAGGGCAGCCGGTCACTCACTCGCCGTGTCCTCCTGGGCGGGGGCTTGCGGGGCATCGCCCTGGCGGCGCAAACGCAGGAAATGGGCAAAGCCCGGATCGGCGTAGGCGGCGGGGGGCAAGTCGTCGATCAGCAAGGCGGTGTCAATCTCGGCCAATTCGGACAGGGCGTTTTGCTGGTACCAGTTGGGCCAGAGGTAAAGCCCGGCCAGCAGCAGCAGAAGGGGCAGCAGCGACCACAGCGGTTGCCAGCGACCGCCGGGGGCGTCGCCGGCTTGGGCCAGCACCATCACCGGTTGCGCTGCCCGCGCCCGCTGCGGCGTGTGCGGGCGGGCCGCCAGGGCTTGCAGGCGGGCCACACGAAGGCGCTCGCTGACCTCGTGCGAGAGCGGGGCTTGACGGCGATCAAGTTCGCGCGCCAAGGCCAGACCCAGGCCATCCAGGGACGTCGGTTCTTGAAGGGCGGTGATGCGTGTGTTCATGTGGATTGCCTGTCGTGAATGCCGGTGTTGGCCAGAAGCCGCTGCAACGACTGAACGGCCCGGGAGCAGTGGGTTTTGACACTGCCCTCGGAGCAGCCCATGACGGCGGCGGTTTCGGCCACATCGAGCTCTTCCCAATAACGCAGCAGGAAGGCTTCCCGTTGACGCGCCGGCAGGGCCATCAGCGCATTCTCGATCTGGCCCAGGGTTTGCAAACGGCCCAGCCATTGTTCGGCGCTCTCCTGCGCAGCTTGGTCCTGCTGGCCATCATAGACATCCAGGAGATCCAGTTCCTGGCCCGGGTCATCGCTGCGCTCGTGCACCAGTGGGTTGAACACCGACTGGTGGGTGCGCTGGCGCCGGAACCAGTCGAGGATGGTGTTGCTCAGGATGCGCTGAAAGAGCAGGGGCAGCTCGGCCAGGGGCTTGTCGGCATAGTGGGTGGCCAGCTTGATCATGCTGTCCTGCAGCACATCGAGGGCGGCCTCTTCGTCGCGCAAATGGTAAAGCGCCCGCTTGAAGGCCTTGTGTTCGGCCTGCTTGAGGAAGTCCGATAGTTCTTTGTCGGAGGCCAAGGCGGGGGCGCTTTCGGGGGGGCGGCGTGTGCGAAGTGTCGGTCGGGCACGCATTATGCCCCGCGCCCAGGCCAGTGCCCATGGGGGCAACCCGGTGCGGTGTGCGATAATGCGCGCTTGCAATTGAAAAAATCGCAAAACGGGTCAACATCCGGCGCGCCTTGATCATGCGTCCATGTTGTTGGCCTCAAGTCCCAAAGCCATCTCACAAGGGTCGAGCCAAGGGGCACCCAAGGTTTTTCCGCAAAGAAATTCACAAAGGTTGAAGATCATGGAAGTCTCCAAAGCAGAAGTTGCCGCCGCTGCGGCTGCCCAGACGCCCGAATTGCGCGGCGCCGAAATCCTCGTCAAGGCCCTGCAGGCCGAAAATGTCCAGTACATCTGGGGCTACCCCGGTGGCGCCGTCCTGCACATCTACGACGCCTTGTACAAGCAAGACACCATGCAGCACGTGCTGGTGCGCCATGAGCAGGCCGCCGTGCACGCTGCCGACGGCTATGCGCGCGCCACCGGTGAGGTGGGCGTGGCCCTGGTGACCTCGGGCCCGGGCCTGACCAACGCCGTCACCGGCATTGCCACCGCCTACATGGACAGCATCCCGATGGTGATCATCGCGGGGCAGGTGCCCACCGCCGCCATCGGCCTGGACGCTTTCCAAGAGTGCGACACCGTGGGCATCACCCGCCCGATCGTCAAGCACAACTTCCTGATCAAGGATGTGCGCGAGCTCGCCACGGTCATGAAAAAGGCCTTCCACATCGCCCGCAGCGGCCGTCCCGGCCCTGTGGTGGTGGACGTGCCCAAGGACGTGTCCTTCAACAAGACCGCCTACACCGGCTATCCCGACAAGATCGAGATGCGCTCGTACAACCCGGTGCGCAAGGGCCACGGCGGCCAGATCCGCAAGGCCTTGCAGCTTTTGATGAGCGCCAAGCGGCCCTACATCTACACCGGCGGCGGCGTGCTCATGAGCAATGCCAGCGCCGAACTGCGCGCCCTGGTCGACATGCTGGGCTACCCGGTCACCAACACCCTGATGGGCTTGGGCGCCTTCCCCGCCACCGACCGGCGCTTCCTGGGCATGCTCGGCATGCACGGCACGCTCGAAGCCAACAACGCCATGCAGAACTGCGATGTGCTGCTGGCCGTGGGCGCGCGCTTTGACGACCGCGTGATCGGCAACCCGCGCCACTTTGCGCAGAACGAGCGCAAGATCATCCACATCGACATCGACCCTTCCAGCATCTCCAAGCGCGTGAAGGTGGACGTGCCCATCGTGGGCGACGTCAAGGAAGTGCTGACCGAGCTGATGGGCATGATCCGCGAGTCCGGTCTCAAGCCCGACACGCAGGCCTTGGCCGAATGGTGGAAGAGCATCGAGGCCTGGCGCAGCCGCGACTGCCTGCGCTTTGACCGCGGCAACACCGAGGTGATCAAGCCGCAGGGCGTGATCGAGACGCTGTGGAACATGACGCGTGGCGACGATGTGTACGTCACCTCCGACGTGGGCCAGCACCAGATGTGGGCCGCGCAGTACTTCAAGTTTGACGAGCCGCGCCGCTGGATCAACTCCGGTGGCCTGGGCACCATGGGCGTGGGCATTCCCTACGCCATGGGCATCAAGCTGGCCAAGCCGCAAAGCGATGTGTATTGCGTGACCGGCGAAGGCTCGGTGCAGATGTGCATCCAGGAGCTCTCGACCTGCCTGCAGTACAACACGCCGATCAAGGTCCTGGCCCTGAACAACCGCTACCTGGGCATGGTGCGCCAGTGGCAGCAGATCGAGTACTCGGGCCGCTACAGCCACAGCTACATGGACGCGCTGCCCAACTTCGTCAAGCTGGCCGAGGCCTATGGCCACGTGGGCCTGCTGGTCGAGCGCCCCGAAGACGTCGAGCCCGCCCTGCGCGAGGCGCGTCGCCTGAAGGACCGCACCGTGTTCGTGGACTTCCGCACCGACCCCACCGAGAACGTGTTCCCGATGGTGCAGGCCGGCAAGGGCATCACCGAGATGCTGCTGGGCGCCGAGGACCTGTAAACCATCCATCCCCTTCCAGACGAATCTATGGTCCACCAAGCCTGCCGGTTACCGCCGGCGGGGGAGGGTGGCCAAAAGAGGAATCGATATGAAACACATCATTGCTGTTCTGATTGAGAACGAAGCCGGGGCGCTGTCCCGCGTGGTGGGCCTGTTCTCGGCCCGTGGCTACAACATCGAGTCGCTGAGCGTCGCGCCCACCGAGGACCCGAGCCTCTCGCGCATGACCATCCAGACCACCGGCTCCGACGACGTGATCGAGCAGATCACCAAGCACCTCAACCGCCTGATCGAGGTGGTCAAGGTGGTCGACCTGACCGAAGGCCCCTACACCGAGCGCGAGATGATGCTGGTGAAGGTGCGTGCCGTCGGCAAGGAGCGCGAGGAGATGAAGCGCATGGCCGACATCTTCCGCGGTCGCGTGATCGACGTCACCGACAAGAGCTACACCATCGAGCTGACTGGCGACCAGGCCAAGAACGATGCCTTTCTGGAGGCCATCGATCGCAGCGCGATTCTTGAAACCGTTCGCACCGGCGCCTGTGGCATCGGGCGCGGCGAGCGCATCCTGCGCGTCTGATCCACCCCCGTTCATTGACAACGATTTTCCCAGGAGAAAACCATGAAAGTGTTCTACGACAAAGACTGTGACCTGTCCCTGATCAAGGGCAAGACCGTGGCCATCATCGGCTACGGCTCGCAAGGTCACGCCCACGCCCAAAACCTCAACGACAGCGGCGTCAAGGTCGTCGTCGGTCTGCGCAAGGGCGGCGCCTCCTGGGACAAGGTGGGCAAGGCCGGCCTGACCGTGATGGAAGTCAACGACGCCGTCAAGGCCGCCGATGTGGTCATGATCCTGTTGCCCGACGAGCAGATCGCCGACGTCTACAAGAACAACGTCGAAGGCAACATCCGCCAGGGCGCTTCGCTCGCGTTTGCCCACGGCTTCAACATCCACTACAACCAGGTCGTGCCGCGTGAGGACCTTGACGTCTGGATGGTCGCCCCCAAGGCCCCCGGCCACACCGTGCGCTCGACCTACGCCCAAGGCGGCGGCGTGCCGCACCTGGTCGCGATCTACCAGGACAAGTCGGGCAAGGCGCGTGACCTGGCCCTGTCCTACGCCATGGCCAATGGTGGCGGCAAGGCCGGCATCATCGAGACCTCGTTCAAGGAAGAGACCGAGACCGATCTGTTTGGCGAGCAGGCCGTGCTGTGCGGCGGCGCCGTCGAGCTGATCAAGATGGGCTACGAAACCCTGACCGAAGCCGGCTATGCCCCCGAGATGGCCTACTTCGAGTGCCTGCACGAACTCAAGCTTATCGTCGACCTGATCTATGAAGGCGGCATCGCCAACATGAACTACTCGATCTCGAACAACGCCGAGTACGGTGAGTACGTGACCGGCCCCGAGGTGATCAACGAGCAGTCGCGCGTGGCCATGCGCAACGCCCTCAAGCGCATCCAGACCGGTGAGTACGCCAAGATGTTCATCCAGGAAGGTCGCCTGAACTACCCGAGCATGACCGCCCGTCGCCGCCTGACGGCCGAGCACTCGATCGAGGTGGTGGGCTCGCAGCTGCGCGCCATGATGCCCTGGATCGCCAAGAACAAGCTGGTCGACAAGACCCGCAACTGATCCCCACCCCGGTGGAGACCCCGCCGGCGCCCGTTTCGTGCGCCGGATCAATGGCCCTTCGGGGCCATTGTTGTTTACACTGTCAGCCTGTAGCAAGACTGCCCCAAGGACACCCCCTATGCCCCGATCGCCCAGCGAGCGTGCCGACGACGTCGATGCCGGCAACGTGAGCCCGCGCAAGCCCCCCAAGGGCATTTATGTGCTGCCCAATATGATCACCCTGGCGGCCTTGTTTGGCGGCTTTTACTCGGTGGTGATGGCCATGAACGGGCGCTTTGACCTGGCCACCATTGGCGTGTTTTGTGCCATGGTGCTCGACAGCCTGGACGGCCGGGTGGCGCGCATGACCAACACCCAGAGCGCGTTTGGCGAACAAATGGACTCGCTCTCGGACATGGTCTCGTTTGGCGCGGCGCCGGCCCTGATCGCCTACGAGTGGAGCCTCAAGGGCCTGGGCCGCTGGGGCTGGATCGCCGCTTTTGTCTACTGCGCCTGCGCCGCGCTGCGCTTGGCGCGCTTTAACGTCAACACCGCGGTGGTGGACAAGCGTTTCTTCCAGGGCATGCCCAGCCCCGCGGCTGCGGCCCTGGTCACGGGCTTTATCTGGATCATGATGGAGTACGGCATCGAGCGCACCAGCGTGGCCTGGTGGATGTTTGCCGTGGCCTTGTTTGCCGGCCTGACCATGGTCACGAACGTGCCCTTCTACAGCTTCAAGGACATGCACATGAAAAAAAGCGTGCCCTTTGCGGTGATCGTGCTGTGCGCCCTGCTGATTGCGGTGGTCAACATCGATCCGCCGTCCATGCTGTTTGGCCTGTTTGTGATCTACAGCCTGAGTGGCTATGTGCTGCTGGTGGTGCGCAAGGCCCGCGGCCAGCCCGTCAGCGTGATCAGCACCAGCACCGACGAGCCCGACGAGCGCGGCCTGCACCAGTGAGCTCGCTCGGGTGCGGCATTCGCGCCACAGTGGGCTGGAGGGCCTCTTTTTTTGTGATACATTGATGTGCATGAACCGCGCCGCGCTTGCCCTACTACTGATGCCCCACGGGCAGACGGTGTAACGCGCGCGTTTCTTCACCACAAGGCCCGTTTGCCATCCGCAGCGGGCCTTTTGCATTGTCGCTTTCACCCTGCGGATGTTCACCAGGAGAGCACCATGTCCGACCAGTTGATCATTTTTGACACCACCTTGCGCGATGGCGAACAGTCGCCCGGCGCGTCCATGACCCGCGACGAGAAGCTGCGCATTGCGCGCCAGCTCGAGCGCCTGAAGGTGGACGTGATCGAGGCCGGTTTTGCCGCCAGCTCCAATGGCGATTTCGAAGCGGTGCAGACCATCGCCAACGCCATCAAGGACTCCACCGTCTGCTCGCTCTCGCGTGCCAACGACCGCGACATCTCGCGCGCCGCCGAGGCCCTCAAGGGCGCCAACCGCGCCCGCATCCACACCTTCATCGCCACCTCGCCCCTGCACATGGAGAAGAAGCTGCGCATGTCGCCCGAGCAGGTGCATGAGCAGGCCCGCCAGGCCGTGCGCTATGCCCGCAACCTCTGCGCTGATGTGGAGTTCAGCGCCGAGGACGGTTACCGCAGCGAGCTCGATTTCCTGGCCCGCGTGGTCGAGACCGTGATCGCCGAGGGTGCGACCACCATCAACATCCCCGACACCGTGGGCTACGCCATCCCCGAGCTGTACGGCGAGTTCATCCGCAAGCTGCGCGAGATGGTGCCCAACAGCGACAAGGCCATCTGGTCGGTGCATTGCCACAACGACCTGGGCATGGCCGTGGCCAACTCGCTCGCCGGCGTGAAGATCGGCGGCGCACGCCAGGTCGAGTGCACCATCAACGGCCTGGGCGAGCGCGCGGGCAACTGCTCGCTCGAGGAGGTGGTCATGGCCATCAAGACGCGGCGCGACTACTTTGGCCTGAACGTCAACATCGACGCCCAGCACATCGTCGCGGCCAGCCGCATGGTCAGCCAGACCACCGGCTTTGTGGTGCAGCCCAACAAGGCGGTGGTGGGGGCCAATGCCTTCGCCCACGCCTCGGGCATTCACCAGGACGGCGTGCTCAAGGCGCGCGACACCTACGAGATCATGCGTGCCGAGGACGTGGGCTGGAGCGCCAACAAGATCGTGCTGGGCAAGCTCAGCGGCCGCAACGCCTTCAAGCAGCGCCTGCAGGAGTTGGGCGTGCAACTCGAGAGCGAGGCCGACATCAACCAGGCCTTCGCCCGTTTCAAGGAATTGGCCGATCGCAAGAGCGAGATCTTTGACGAGGACATCCTGGCCCTGGTGAGCGACCAGAACGCGACCCAAGAGGCCGAGCAGTACGGCTTTGTCTCGCTGTCGCAGCACAGCGAGACCGGCGAGCAACCGACCGCGCGCATTGTGTTCACGGTGGGCGGCAAGGAGGTGGTGGGGCAGTCGGGTGGCAACGGCCCCGTGGATGCCTCGCTCAAGGCCATCGAAAGCCATGTCAACAGCGGCGCCGAGATGGTGCTCTACTCGGTCAATGCCATCAGCGGTTCGACCGAAAGCCAGGGCGAGGTCACCGTCCGCCTGCAAAACAGCGGCCGTGTGGTCAACGGCGTGGGGGCCGATCCGGACATCATCGTCGCCTCGGCCAAGGCCTACCTGAGCGCCCTCAACAAGCTGCACAGCAAGAGCGAGCGGGTGGCGGCACAGGGCTGATCTGGCTCAAACGGCATCACTTCAATGAAATCGCGCAAGATATTGATCTTGCGCGATTTTTTTTATTTGGTTAAACTGCGCGCATTCTGAGTTGTTGACAGGGTATTGGCATGTTGTTTTCGTTTTCCTCCTCCTCTTCGCGTGCGGCTGCTGTCGTGGGTCGTGCGCGTGCCTGGAAAACGAAAACCCTCTGGATCTCGGCGCTGCTTGGCCTGTTGATCGCCACCAGTGCCCCCGCACAAACCCGCCCGGCCAAGCCGGCCGTGAGCAAAACCGCCAAGGCCAGCAAAACCGCCGAGGCCAACAAATCCCCGCGCAAGGTCACCGCCAGCAAAGCCACCGCCCGCAAGGCCGCTGTGGCCGCTGCGGTGGCGGCGCCTTCGTTTGGCCAGATGGCCGGTCTGCACAGCACCGACGATCCGCTGGATCTGCGCTCGAGCGTGGCCCTGGTCATCGATCAGGACACCCACGAGGTCTTGCTCAGCAAGAACGACAGTGCCGTGTTGCCCATCGCCTCCATCACCAAGCTGATGACGGGCCTGCTGATCGCCGAAGCCGATCTGCCCATGTCCGAGATGATCACCATCACCCAGGCCGATGTGGACACCGAAAAGGGCAGCTCCTCGCGCCTGGCCGTGGGCTCGGTGCTCAGCCGTGGTGACCTGATGCACCTGGCGCTGATGTCGAGCGAAAACCGCGCTGCCCACGCCCTGGGCCGCACCTACCCCGGCGGCATGAACGCTTTTGTGGCGGCCATGAACGCCAAGGCCAAGCTGCTGGGCATGAGCGGCACCCGCTATGTGGAGCCCACCGGTTTGTCCAGCCGCAACCAGTCCACCGCCCGCGACCTGGCGGTGCTGGTCAACGAGGCCTACAAACAGCCCATGCTGCGCGAGCTGTCCACCTCGCCAGGCCGTGAGGTGGCGGTGGGCCATCGCACCTTGCAGTACAACAACACCAACCGCCTGGTCAAGAGCGACCACTGGGACATTGGCCTGCAAAAGACGGGCTACATCCGCGAAGCCGGTCAGTGCCTGGTGATGCAGGCGCAAATCTCGGGCCGCAAACTGATCATGGTGTTCCTGGATTCGGCCGGTAAATTGAGCCGCATTGCCGACGCCGAGCGCGTGCGCCGCTGGGTGGAAACCGCGGGCGTCTCGCACCGCATGCACCGCTCGGCCCAGGCCGATCACAGCGATGACGTGCGCAGCTGACAGGCCGCCCGGCTTGCATGCGTGAAAGGGCCTTCGGGCCCTTTTTTTTTGGCGCACCAACGGCCAGGCGCGTCGGGCGATTCAGCTTTCGAGGCCGTGATGGCCCAGCGCGGACGAGATCTGCGAGGTGGCCTGGCGCAGCTTGTCGAGCCAGGCCTCGTCCAGGCGATCGGCCGGGGCCGAGATCGACAGACCGGCCACCAGGCGACCCTGGTCGTCGTAAATGGCCGAGGCCATGCAGCGCACCCCCAGCTCCAGCTCTTCGTTGTCGCGCGCCACGCCTTGCTGGCGAACCCGCGACAACTCCCGCTCCAGCACGGGCAACTGGGTGATGGAGTTGCGCGTGCTCCCGGCCAGGCCGGTGCGGCTGGCGTAGGCCTTGACGCGCTGCGGATCGTCGGCGGCCAGAAACAGCTTGCCCACCGAGGTCAGGTGCAGGGGGGCCCGCGCGCCAATGGCGCGCACCACCTGCATGCCCGAGCGCTCGCTGTAGGCCCGCTCGATGTAGACGATCTCGTCGCCCTGGCGCACGCTCAGGTTGACGGGTTGCTGGATCATTCGGTGCAGCTCGCGCATGGGCGTCATGGCCGCTTCGCGCACGCTCAGGCGCCCCTTGACCAGGTTGCCCAGCTCCAGCAGGCGCATGCCCAGCCGGTAGCTGCCGGCCTCGGGGCGGTCCACATAACGGCCCAGGGTCAGGTCATTGAGGATGCGGTGCGCGGTTGAAGGGTGCAGGCCGGTTTTTTCCGAGATTTCCTTGAGCGAAATGGCTTCCTCGCGCGAGGCCAGCACATCCATCAGCATGAACATGCGTTCGATGACCTGGATGCTGGGGCTGGTGGGGGCGGTTCGAGGGGTGGTGCTCATGGGTCTCCGGCGTGAAATGAGATTTTACGCCTTGAAATCCCCAAGCGACAAGCCTTGCCAGTGGCTGTTGATCAAGACCTCGGCGCCGGCAAAGCGCGCCTTGTAGGCCATCTTGGGGCTCTGCTCAATCCAGTAGCCCAGGTAGACATGCGGCAGACCCAGCGATCGCGCCTGCTCGATTTGCCACAGCACGCCAAAGGTGCCGTAGCTGGCCTGTGGGTCGGGGTCGTAAAAGGTGTAGACCGCCGACAAGCCATGGTTGAGCACATCGACAATGCTCACCATGCGCAGGGCACCCAGCCGGTCCGCCTGGGCCGGGTCGCGCTCGCGAAACTCGATCAGGCGGGTGTTGACCCGGCTTTGCAGCAAAAACTGCGTGTATTGCTCCACGCTGTCCTGGTCCATGCCACCGCCCGAGTGGCGTGCGGCCTGGTAGCGCAGGTACAGGGCGTAGTGCTGGG
>JACCDG012013484.1_pt1 | contig 10702 bp, 9 predicted proteins | sample 7442471 | NCBI WGS metagenome assembly JACCDG01 (sample SAMN15323444, study PRJNA562643) | freshwater metagenome | isolation source: river surface water | place: USA:Blue River Watershed | collected 2017-08-17 | reverse complement strand
GCTCGTCGGGCTTGAGTATACACAGCCGTTTGACTACTTCAGGGCGCACCCAATGCAGAATAGTGAAAACGCGTGGAAAGTATACCCAGCAGAATTCGTAACGATGGACTCAGGAACGGGCATCGTGCACATCGCTCCAGCCTTTGGTGCAGACGACTTGGCGCTTGCGCAGCAGTTCTCAATTCCTGTGGTGCATCACGTTTCGAAAGACGGACTTTTTGTTGATGCGGTTACTGACTTTGCGGGGCAGCACGCAAAGCCAAAGGAAGATAATCAGGCAGGAGATGTATCAGTCATTAAGTACCTCGCCCCAAAAGGCTTGCTGTATAAGAAAGAGAAGGTAATTCACTCGTACCCGCACTGCTGGAGGTGTGACACGCCGCTTTTGAACTATGCTACATCATCATGGTTCGTACGAGTTACTGAAATCAAAGATACATTAGTCGAAGAGAATAAGAAAATCCATTGGGTGCCTGAAGATGTTGGTCAAAAAAGGTTCGGCAATTGGCTCGAGGGCGCACGCGACTGGGCAATAAGTAGAGCGCGCTACTGGGGTGCTCCGATACCTGTATGGAGGAATCCGCACACAAAGGAAATTACCGTTATCAGTTCAGTAGACGATCTCAAGAAGCATACGAAAAAAAGCGGTAATACGTACACCGCAATGCGTCACGCTGAGGCGCAAAGTAACGCAATTAATAAAGTTGATTTGGTTGGCGACCCTCAGAATCATTTGACCGAGAAGGGTAAGGAGGGTGCAGCGGCAGGTGCGCGCTTACTTACTATAGTTCCAGACGTCATCGTTCATTCGCCATTTATACGCACCACTGAAACTGCTCGAATCGTACAGGAGACGCTCGGGTTACCGGAAGGTGTGCTCGTAAGCGATGAGCGCATTCGTGAAAGCCGCGAGGGCGAGGACATGCTCTCAATGCGCAGGCGCATGGGTGAGTTCCTCTATGAACTTGAAACCAAATACAGTGGCAAAAATATTTTGATCATTTCACATGGGTACCCACTCTGGGCGCTTCGCGAAGTAGCACAGGCAAGTGCGGTTAACTTAAATGCCGAAATGTATTCAGTTGAACTCGCGACTCCATTTGAGTTGCCATTCGTGCCTGTGCCGCATAACGCTGACTATGAGCTCGACTTGCATAAGCCATACATCGACACATTCGAGCTCTATAGCGCAGACGGCACTCGTCTCGAGCGTGTGTTTGATGTCTTTGACTGTTGGTTTGAATCGGGCTCCATGGCGTATGCTCAGGTTCATTATCCGTTTTCGACTTCTGAAAAGTTTCGCTATCCGGCTGACTTTATCGCGGAAGGACTCGACCAGACACGAGGCTGGTTTTACTCGTTGCTTGTCTTAGGCGTTGCATTATTTGGTAAAGCGCCTTACAAGAATGTGATTGTTAACGGAATTGTGCTCGCGGAAGATGGCCAAAAAATGAGTAAAAAGCTAAAGAATTACCCTGACCCTCTTGAAGTTATTGATCAATACGGATCCGATGCAGTTCGGTACTATATGCTCGCGTCACCCATCGTACGTGGAGAGGACTTACGGTTTTCGGAAAAAGGTGTGTCGGAGGTTGCTTCAAAAGTAGTTGGGCGACTTTGGAATACGCTGCAGTTTTATAAAATGTACGGCAAGTATTCACCCGTTGAAACTTCAACGCATGTCCTCGATAGGTGGATCAACTCACGTCTCGCGCAAGTGACCCAAAGTGTTGGCGACGGAATCGACTCGTATGAGCTCGACAGGGCAGTGCGCTCGATCGGAGATTTCGTTGAAGATCTTTCAACGTGGTATGTGCGACGTTCGCGCGACCGAATGAAAAATGAAAGTGAGTCGCCCGAGGCACTCTCGACCCTCCATGATGTCCTCAAAAAGTTTTCGATAGTGATTGCTCCTGTCATGCCGTTTATTGCGGACGCTATCTACCGAGAGCTTAGGTCTGATGCTGATCCTATCTCAGTGCACTTGTGTTCGTGGATTACTGCAGGCAGTGTTGATGCCGAGCTCCTTGCCAACATGCACGAGGTGCGTGCGCAAGTGACGCTCGCACTCGAGTCGCGCCAAAAGGCAAACATCAAAGTGCGTCAGCCACTCCAGCGACTCACTATCAACAGTCCAGCACTTAAAGGCAACAGTGCGCTCTTGGCAATTATTGCTGAGGAGGTGAACGTTAAGGAAGTAATCGTTGACGAGTCGGTCGTAGGAGCAGTCCTCGACACTGTCATAACCGAAGCGTTGCGAGTGGAAGGCGAGGTGCGCGAATTCGTGCGTGCAGTCCAAGAGCTTCGCAAGGAAGCGCAACTTAACCCGAGCGATAAAGCAGTGCTCCATGTCCCTGAAGATAAGTCGGCATTCGTTGAAGCGCACTGGGAGGCTATTTCCCGCGCTGCCGGACTTGCAAGTCACACGCCCGGAACCCTCCTTGCCGTAACGCTTTTTACGTAGTATAGTCTGCATCATGAACGAAGGGCGACAGAAAATAAATCTTAATATTAATGAAAAGCTCGCTCAAATACTAGAAGGTGAAGCTGAGCGTTCTGGGATGTCGAGGGCGAAGGTGATTGCTAGTGCACTCAAACTCTATTTAACACTGCGTAAAGCAAGTGACGCAGGAGACTCCGTTATAATCCGTAGCCGCGAACGTGACCGCATTCTTGAACTATTTGATACTGTGGCAGAAGGTGAATTGCTCGCAAAGAAATTGGGAGTCAACCTTCGTACTGAAAATGACGATAAGGATCTACGTTGATACACTGTAGTGATGAAGCGTGAAGTGCATACTCGTGGGGTGGTCGTTGCGCGTGCGGCGTCTGGCGAAGGGTCCTTGCGTGTCTCGATACTAACTGAAGATCTGGGGCTGGTGCGGGCGCTCGGGACGAGCGCCCGCTTAGAGCGCTCGAAGCTCCGCGGTCACCTCGTAGCGGGATCGTACGGCACGTATAGTTTCGTGCGTGGCGCACGCGACTGGCGTATCATCGGTGCCGTGGGCACGCAAAACATTTTTTACCAAAACGCACACGACCAGCACAGGCAAAATGAAGTTGCCCGAATCATCGCGCTCGTGCGTCAGTTCGTGCATGGCGAGGAAGCAAATGCCGGACTGTTTCGTGCGCTGTGGGGCAGTGCTGATGAGTTGCCGTTTGCGCAAGCAGAGAGCGTCGTCACTATTCGCGTGCTGAGTGCCCTAGGGTACGTCGCCGACCTCCCTGAATCGCTCGACGAGATGACCGAGCTTGATCGCGCAAAAATAATCACGACAGCACTTTCCGCAAGTGGACTCTGATATACTTGAGTATATGAATGAAGACTCGCTCGAGCGCTTATCGACGCGCATCGAAACTAAAACAGGCTCCGAGCTTTTAGAGCGAAGGCCCCTGAAGAGCACCGCTCCGCGCGTGCCGCACGAATTCCCCAAGCAGGTCGCACCGCCAACGAAACCTTCGTCACGGAGTGGGTTGAGCTTGTTTGAGTACGTATTTTTCTTTTCAGTAGTATTCTTTGTGCTCGCGTCGACATATGCGGGGCTTACGTTCTTTTCGGGCGACAACACTGTTTCAACGAAGAACGTCTCACTCTCAATAGTCGGACCAACGTCTGTGCGTGCAGGTGACGTTATGTCGTTTGATATCGTGATCACGAATCGCAACACAGTTGCAATCAATAACGCCGACCTCTTCATTGAGTACCCAGTTGGCACGCGGTCGTCGGAGGATGTTTCCAAGGACTTATCACGCGAGAGGGTCTCTCTCGGAACTATAGAGTCAGGGAAGAGTATTACGCGAACGGTCAAGGCAGTCGTGTTTGGTACGCGCGGTACGCCGCTTAACGTTAAGACGTACGTGACCTTCCGTGTTCCGTCCTCTAACGCAACATTCCGTAGTGACACAAACTATAGTGCCAACATAAGTCATGCGCCAGTTTCACTCACTGTAAGTACGCTTCGCGAAGTCGTGTCTGGACAGCCAACGGACATCACCGTTACCGTCTCCTCTAACGCAACCGAGCCGCTCACTAAGATTATATTGGTCGGCGTATACCCACCAGGCTTCCAGCTCCAAAGTTCAGACCCACAGAGCCTCTCGGGAAATCCCGTATGGAATTTGGGAACTATAGCTCCTGGCACCGAAAAGAAGGTGACACTCCGCGGTACGTTCACTGGGGAAAATGGTGACGACCGCGTCATGCACTTTACCGTAGGCTCGCACCAAGAGGTTAATGACACGGCGATCACAGCACCACTTGCGGCAACTGACGTGGCGCTCACGGTCGCGAAGCCATTTGTTGGACTCAAGCTCACGCTCAACGGCTCGAGTGCCCCTGAACTACCGATCGCGCGTGGCACGCCAATTTCAGGGACGCTCGAATGGAACAACAATCTTCCCGTGAGCATTCAAGATGTCGAAATCACACTAAAGAACGACGGCAATATTTTAGATAAAACAAGTGTCAGTGCAGCCAATGGATTTTATCGTTCAGTAGACTCAACGCTCGTTTTCAATAAGGAGAGCGACGCGGACCTTGCGTCCGTTGAACCAGGAGCATCGGAAAAGCTCACGTTCACGTTTGCGGCACTTCCTTCAAGCAGGGGTACGTTCAAAGCATCTCAAATAACATTGAGTGCTGCAGTTCGTGGTAACCGCATTGGCGAGTCTTCCGTGCCTGAAGTGATTACCAGCTCTGCATCGATGCGCGCAATAGTTGCAACAGAGCTCGCACTCGATACTGCACTTACTGCGTCGGGCGGTCCCGTACCACCTAAAGTAGATACACCAACCGACTACCAGATCACATGGAATATCGCTAACTCCGCGAACGCCGTTGCAGACACAGTGCTTACGGCAACGCTCCCGTCGTATGTTGTATGGCGCTCGTCGCAAAACGATGCAGTCACGTACAACGCAACGACTCGCGCGGTCACATGGAAGATTGGCGACATGGAAAGCAGTGCGCGCAAGTCAGCGTCATTCACCGTCTCGCTTACGCCATCATTGAGTCAGCTTAACCGTGCACCTGTACTACTGAACCCGCCGTCACTCACCGCCTTTGACCGTTTCGTACGCACTGCAGTCGACCGAACATTTACGGAAGTACTTACCACGACCGGCACTACACCAGAGCGCGGCACTGTGGTACCTTAGGGGAATGGATGACCAAAAATCTATGGAAAAGATCGTTTCCCTCGCAAAGAGGCGCGGCTTCGTGTACCAGGGCTCTGAAATATATGGAGGAATGGCTGGTATGTATGACTTCGGTCCGTATGGAGTCGAGCTTTTGAATAACCTGAAAGCAGCTTGGTGGAAGGCCAATGTTCATGATCGAGAGGACTTTTTTGGTCTTGATTCGGCAATGTTTAAGGACCCTAGAGTGTGGGTCGCGTCGGGTCACGTTGGGAGCTTTTCAGACCCGCTATCGGAGTGCAAGAAGTGCAATACGCGCATCCGTGTCGACAAGGAGCTCGAGAAGGTCGGCGTCAAAGCTGACGAAAAGATGTCTGAAGCAGAGATAAACGTTCTATTTTCTGAACATAAGAAAAATATTGCATGCCCAAAGTGTGGCTCGCATGACTTTAGTGACGTGAAGGCATTTAACTTGCTCGTCACTTCCAACATGGGTGATGTTGCTGGCAGTGGGGAACTCGTATACCTCCCCGGTGAGGCGTGCCAAGGAATCTACCTTAACTTCAAGAATGTCGTAGATACCACGCGCGCTAAAGTCCCGTTCGGTATTGCGCAGATCGGTAAGGCTTTTCGAAATGAAATCTCGCCACGCAACTTCCTATTCCGTACTCGTGAACTCGAGCAGGCTGACACGCAGTACTTCGTAAAACCAAATGAAAACAAGGACGCATACGAGCGCATCAAGAAGGATCGCTTTGACTGGTACGTTCGTTACGGAATTAAACCAGAAAATCTAAAATGGAAACAGCACGACAACCTAGCATTTTATGCAAAGGACGCGTGGGATATCGAATACAAGTTCCCAACCGGGTTTGACGAAATTGAAGGCTTCCATGACCGAAGTGACTACGACTTGTCAGTGCATATGAAGCACTCGGGTACTGACCTTACCTACACCGACCCGTATACAGCAGAGAAATACATTCCTTGGATATTGGAAACTTCAGTTGGTATGGGCCGCATGTTCCTCGCATTCTTTGTTGATGCATATACCGAAGACGAGTTGGGTGGGGAAACGCGCACTGTGCTCAAGCTCGATCCGAGGCTTGCTCCAGTTAAAGTCGCAGTGTTCCCACTCCTCAAGAATAAGCCAGAGCTCGTCGCCAAGGCGCGCGAAGTGTATGACCTTTTCAGAAAAAACGTACGCACCGAGTTCGATGACAATGGTAACGTAGGCAAGCGCTACCGCAGGCAGGATGAAATAGGAACGCCGTTTTGCATCACGATCGACTTCGATACGCTCGGTGAAAATCCGTCACTCCTCGACACCGTTACCGTTCGCGACCGCGACACAGGCGCGCAGGAGCGCATGAGTATAACTGATGCGCTTGCCAAGATTGCTGCTGTGGTACGATAGGGGAATGGATAGGCCTCCTTTTTCAATCTCAATAACATCAGGATCTGTGCTCATGTTTTTCGGGATTGGGATCTCGATTTGGCTTTTGGTGTACCTCAAGGAATTGGTGCTCGTGATCCTGACCTCAATCGTGCTCGCGTCTGCAGTTGAGCCAGGCATTCACTGGATCATGAAGCGGGGGACCAACCGCGTGGCGGCGGTTGCGCTCGTGTACCTTGGTATCATTGGGTCAATATTTGGTATCGCATTTGCATTCTTCCCACCACTCCTCAAGGAAACAGCATCGCTCTCTGCGTCGCTCCCTGCGTATCTTGATTCGATTAATGTTGATGACTTGCTGAGTAATTCAGTCGTTGACTCTGCGCGACAGGTCGTTGGCGGCGTTCCGACGTTTGACCAATACATTTCGCAAATTCAAGGCATCTTTACCTCAACGTCAGTCGGTGCGTTTAAAGCACTTGCGGGAATATTCGGTGGCGTACTTTCATTCCTCCTGATCGTTGTACTCTCAATCTACTTTGCGATCGAAGAGACTGGCGTTGACGACTTCCTCAGGCTCGTCGTACCAGTGCAGTATCAGCACTATGCGCTCGACCTCTGGAAGCGCTCGCAAATAAAAATCGGCTTATGGATGCAAGGGCAATTACTCCTGTCCTTACTTGCGGGAGTTTTGGTGTATCTTTGGCTTTCAATACTCGGTGTTCAGTACGCGTTCGTGCTCGCACTTTTTGCGGCGCTAACTGAACTTATACCGGTGTTCGGCTCATACATAGCAGCCGCTCCCGCTATAGCAATCGGCTTGACTGACGGAGGAACATTCATGGCCCTTGCGGTTGCTGGTGGGTTCGTCATCATTAACTTGCTTCAGTCCAACCTCGTGTACCCGCTCGTGGTGAAGAAGGTGGTGGGAGTCCCGCCGCTCCTCGTCATCATCGCGCTTATTGCGGGCGGTCAGATCGCTGGATTCCTTGGCGTACTCCTCGCGGTTCCACTTGCAGCTGCACTTTCCGAACTCATTAGCGATATTCAAAAATCCAAAGAGCGCGAACTCGCACGTTTGAGCAAGTAGTGCTACGCTTGCCTTATGGCAAAGTTTTATATCACGACGACGCTCCCGTACGTTAACTCCGAGCCGCATATCGGCTTCGGGCTCGAGGTGGTTCAGGCTGACGCGCTCGCACGCTATCGCCGCCTCATGGGTGATGAAGTGTTTTTCAACACTGGCACGGACGAACATGGTCAAAAGATTTACGAGAAGGCTCAACAGGCAGGGAAGGACACGCAAACATACGTTGATCAGTTTGCCTCTACGTTTGAGGCACTCAAGCAGTCACTTAACCTTTCCTACGACGCGTTCATCCGCACGACGAGCCCTGCTCATAAGGCTGCAGCCCAAGAGTTTTGGCGCCGCTGCGATGCGTCGGGCGATATTTATAAGAAGGCGTATCAAGTTAAATACTGTGTTGGTTGCGAGCTTGAAAAGTCAGACTCCGAGCTCGTACACGGCGAGTGCCCGCTCCACCCAGGGAAGCAGCTCGAACTTCGTGATGAGGAAAACTACTTTTTCCGACTTTCAAAATACCAAGACAAGTTACTTGCACTGTACTCTCAAGAAGGGTTTTTGATTCCCCAGTTTCGTATTAACGAAATGACTTCACTCATTACGCGTGAAGGGCTTCAAGACTTTTCAATTTCGCGTCCCGCGAGCAAGATGAGTTGGGGTGTTCCAGTGCCAGGCGACGAGTCGCACGTGATGTATGTGTGGTTTGATGCGCTCGTAAATTACATCTCAACACTCGGTTGGCCGACCGACCCAAAGTGGCAGGAATTTTGGCCAGGAGTACAGGTCGCCGGCAAGGACCAGGTGCGCCAGCAGGCGTGTATGTGGCAAGCAATGCTCATGAGTGCGGGAGTTCTAACGACTAAGCAGATCTTCATTCACGGGTTTATAAATGTTGCGGGGGTCAAGATGAGTAAGTCGCTCGGCAACTTCGTGCAGCCTATCGAGCTTGTTTCAAAGTACGGCACTGATGCAGTGCGCTACTACCTCTTGCGGCACATCAACCCGACGGAAGACTCGGAGTTCAGTATCGAAAAGTTCGAAGAGGCATACAACGCAGGCCTTGCAAACGGTCTCGGCAACCTCGTGGCAAGAATCATGAAGTTGGCTGAAGATAATCTAGACGGTCCGATCGCCAAGCCAGACGTGCAGCCATTCCCTGACGCGCTCAATGAGGCAATGGGTAAGTTTGAATTTAACAAAGCGATGGATTATATTTGGCACCGCATTCAACTCCTTGACCAGCGCATCACTACCGAAGCACCTTTCAGTCTAATCAAGTCTGACCCGGTCGCAGGTAAGGCGCTCATCGCTGACCTCGTCACTGAGCTTTATTGGATTGGCCGTTACCTTAACCCATTCATGCCTGCAACGAACGAGCTAATCAAGTCGACCATCCTTGCTAACAAAAAACCTGAATCGTTATTTGCACGTATAGATGTAAAATAAAATGCTGTACTTCATTGGAGGCGCACCAACCGCAGGCAAATCAACACTAGGGAAGAAGGTTGCCGAGCTGCTTAATGCACAGTGCATGTCAACGGATCAAGTACGTAGCGTGGTGCGGGCGTTCGCTTCGCGCGACCAGTACCCCGAACTATTTTTAGAAGAAAAATATTCTTCGCCTGTAACATACTACGAACACTTTACTCCCGAACAAGTAGTTGCCCGCGAATACGCACAAGCCAAAATAGTTTGGAAAGGAATTAATGAGGTAGTTAAGAATGAATGGGGTTCTAACAGTGCGCTCGTCATCGAGGGAGTAAGTATTTTTCCTGACTTGGTTATGGAGCACTATGGCGATTCACCTGAATACAAGGCACTATTTTTAATTGACGAAGATGGCGACAGGATACGTAGCGTAATTCAAACGCGCGGGCTGTGGGACGATCCTGATACATATCCTGATGAAGTTAAGGGTAAGGAAGTTGAATTCGTCAAGGCGTTTTCAAGTAAGGTGAAGCAGGATGCGCTAGAGTGCGGCTTTCCTTGCATCGAAGTTACTAAGTCTGAAGTTGATTTGGAAAAGGCTTTGGTATTGCTTGGTATAAAAGGCTAACTCTGGCTTGCCCATATTCATAGTGCTACCATGGTGGCATGAGTGATTTTGAAACAACGAGCTTTATTCGAAGTGAAGCGTTAGATAGTATTGAGATACAGACCAAGGACGGCCCGATAGCGCTTTCGAAAGCGGGTAGAGCAGTCATTGTATACGGTAGCAAGCCCTCACTCGCTGGGGCAACGGTACTTGGGATAAAGCGTTTTAGATTGAGTCATCTAACTGTATTTGCAAGGCGCTTTAACCATTATGAACAAAGTGCTGATAGTGTCACGATTGCTGTTGACGGCGCTCCACTCCCGATGACGCTCAATGTCGATATCCTCCAGCACTTACTCCGACGAAGATAGTACGAAAACACCAAACCGGAAAATTTATTTAAGAGGCTCGATTAGCCTGCCTGGGCTATACTGACTGAATGACTATAGGTATTGGATTTGTGTACGCATTTGGAGCAGCTCTCACGTGGGGCCTCGTATATACCGTTGACCAGAGGATACTCACAGACCTCAGCCCGCTCGGGCTACTTTTTCTATATTCATTCTTCACTGCGGTCGTGCTTGCACCGATAGTCCACTTGCGTGGCTTAGGTATGGCAGACATCGCGGCACTCGATCGAACTTCGATGGTCTACGTTGGGCTGGGGCTCGTACTAACACTCATCGCGAATACGCTCATCCTGTATTCAATCAAGCACCTCGGTGCATCGACAGCGTCGCTGGTTGAGATCACGTACCCGATTTTCGTAGTTGCTGCGTCATTCGTACTCTATGCAACCGTGCCGAGCATACCCACGCTCCTCGGTGGCGCGTTCATACTCACTGGCGCGTTCATCATTACGTACTATTCGTAATTCACAGTACGGTCAAGTAAACTGTACGTATGAATTTAAAATACTTCGACGCGCACAGTCATGTGAGTTTTAGTGACTACGATGCTGACCGAGACGCAGTCTTGGCGCGCATGGAGGCGGATGGGGTAGGGACGATGACGGTTGGGGTCGACTTGGCAACGAGCCGCGCTGCTGCCG
>JACCDG012077193.1_pt1 | contig 10703 bp, 20 predicted proteins | sample 7442471 | NCBI WGS metagenome assembly JACCDG01 (sample SAMN15323444, study PRJNA562643) | freshwater metagenome | isolation source: river surface water | place: USA:Blue River Watershed | collected 2017-08-17 | reverse complement strand
TCGAGGTATCGGTGAGACGCGCAACATGCAGATCAATCATCGTTTATTCGTGCGAGTTGCAGACTTGCATTCCGCTCTAAGTGGCGATCGAACGCTGGAAGGCAAACTTGCAGCGATGCGTGCTCTGTGTTTGTCGGAGTTTCCGAATGCAGAAACTCCCGACGTAAGTGAAGTTGTGGCAAATTACAGGGACTTTGCTAGTCGGGTAAGGATCTTGCCTGTTGACAAGGCTGAGATCATCTCGCATGGAGCCGTTCTTGAAGGTTCCCAGGGAATTCTACTGGATGAAACTTGGGGATTCCATCCCCACACCACTTGGAGCGACTTAACGCTATCGATGTGGACTCAGTGGATGGAAAATATCCAAATCGTTGGATGCACTAGATCCTACACCACTAGACATGGTGCTGGGCCTTTCCCTACTGAACATTCACTAGGCATTGATGAACCACATAATGGTGTTGGAATATACCAAGGCGCGTTTCGTCAGGGCTTTCTTGATCTGACTTTGCTTGATTATGCGATTACGGTTCTGTCCCGTACATCTATGTCTTGGGGTTTGACGCCCAAAATTGGCATTGTAGTGAACCACCTCGACCATGCGGCTCATAGTGTCATTCACGAATCTAACGTCGATCTCTCCGCATTAGTTCGTGAGGGAAATCTCAAGGGTCCATACCTAGGAATGACCGGGCGTTACGGCCTAGCATTGGATAATGCTACGTCAAAAGAGCTTCGCGAATTTTCCATTGAAGCCTTGAATGAATTACTATACGAAAGAGATGCTCTTTTCAGATACAAGCCCGTAATCCATTTTATGGCCGTTGGCATGGGACCGACTCACGCTGACCGCAGAAAGATCGGTGACTGGTAATGGACTTTGATCCGAACGCTCTACCCAAACCGATCAAGCCTGAGTGGGCGACATACATTCCGACACGGCGAGGGAAGAAGTTCAAGATCCATAACGGTCGAGGGCAAGCAGTGAACGCCCTCAACTATCTCATGCGACATCAAGAGGGCATTCTATATCGGCTTATGAACGATCAATGGGTAGAGGTTGATCGTTTAGAGAAGAAACTAGAATGCGATAAATGTGGAGCTAAGTTCAAAACAACAACTTTAGATGGAGGCGTCTGGCCTCGGGAAATGCACATCGTCAAGCCTGAATACAAGAACCCTGTGGTCTGTGAAAGCTGCTATAGAGACTTGGGTGGGGGCAAAAACGACGAGGCTGTTGATGAACTCTTGAAGAAGCTAGGGGTCAGGCGATGATTTTCATGTATCTGTTTATCTTGCTATTTCCGGCTTGCGGCACACTTGCGATCCTCTGGTGGCGCAGGCGCAACAATTGCGGACGATGCTACAAATGCATCGGGAACAGGCCAACACCCTCCGGCTTGTCCTATGGCGTAACCAGGATGATCGTCTGCGAGAAATGTGGCAACAAACGCTGTCCTCACGGTACAGATCACAAACTTGCTTGTACTGGATCGAATAAACCTGGACAGGCTGGAAGTAGGTATGCATGAGTCAAAGGAAAGTGTCATTCAGGGGCTGGATTCAGAGGATGGCGCACTTCGTCCCGGCCAACCTAGACACTATTACCCACTATACCAATTTTCGCTTACCCTTTCACGTTTGGGTTATTGTAGCTAAGTACAATCCTAAGAACTTCGTCAAGGGCGAACCTGTTGATCGCTGTGAGTATTGCAAGTGTCGTCACGAAATTGACAGGTCATGGACCTACGATGGGCAAGCTAAAGCTCTTTATGTAGACGTTAGTTCTGAAGTGACTGCATCACAATGCATTATCAAGGGTGCAACTGTCGTTCTCGATGTTGATGCACAGGGCCATCTTGTGGGTGTTGAAGTCCTCAATGTCCCTACAGGAGTAGTGAAGGCATGAAGTTTAGTTGTCGTTTAGGGCTACATACAGCAACTCTTGATTACTATGTAATTGCTTCTGAGACGACGATGTAACTACTATGAGAGAATGGGAGCAGAATATGGAAATATTGCAAGCCATGTTCGACTCCGAATTTCCATTTGGTAGAGCAACCGTCACACTAGAACCATCAGGTGCCAAGTTCCAAGTGGACGTGGCGGAAACGCCTGAGCAGCGTGCAAAGGGCATGGTGGGGAGGTCGTTTAGCGACGACGTTCCCGCCATGCTTTTTGTCGAACCTACGGAGACGTTCGCCAAGTTCCATATGTCAGGTGTCCACGAGAACCTTGTTCTTGCAATCTTCGACAAGCAAGGCAAGTTCTTGGAAGCAATCCGCATGGGAGCGAACACCACGACGATCACGCACGCATACGGATTCAAGTATGCTGTGGAGATGAGCATCCCTCAGTTCAATTCAATCAAGCTTGAGGGTCAAACCTTAAGGATTGAGCGATGACCGAACACGGTGCGGGTGCCTGGATGACTCCGAAGTTCTACGGTAGAGGCATAAACATGCCTGATCCGAAGAACAAGTATCAGACTCAGCGGGTTCGCTGGGGAATCATTGCTGTGCAGAAAGAACTTGTACGGCAAGGTTTCCTGGCGAAACCCGCCAAGTACGATGGCGGTGTTGGTCCGAAAACGGATGCCGCAATCCGTGCTTTTCAAAAGTCAGTTGACTTGAAACAAGATGGAAAGTTGACGAGCAAAGGTGCCGGAAGACTGTTCTATCAACAGTTTGCTTGGTGGCAGATCACCTTAGGTATTCCAGACAACTTGCTTCTTGGTGTTTGCCGGTTGGAGTCAGCCTTCGATCCTGCCGCTGAGGGCTACGTGGACCCTAGAGACCGAGGGATAGGACAGTTCAACAGAGATTACCATCCCGATATCACTGATGAGGTTGCTTTCTCTGACCCGGCTTTTTGCATTGCCCGCACGGCTGACATGTTGATTCGAGCGCATGAACGTTTTAAACAGGGCGTCGGCAATCCCTGGGATTGCGCTGTCGCTTCACATAACAGTCCGAAACTTGCCGATCAATGGAGTAGGGACGGCAAACCGCCGACCTCCCAGATAGAACGGTATGTTTCTCTTGTCCAAGCAAGCTCTAAATCCCCCCTGTGATGTGGCTGAATGCCTAAGAATTGGGAAAAGAGGCAAACTATCTTACGGTGTGAACCTATGTGAAGGTCACTATCGACGAATGTTACGGGGTGTAAGTTTAGATAAACCTCTACAAGAAAAGAGAAGCAGATCTACACCTTGCGCAATCGAGACTTGTGACAATACCACTTTTCGTGGCGGTCTAGGGTATTGTTCTGCACACTATCAGAGAATTCAATCCACTGGAGATGTGCGGAAAGAAGACCCAATTATTGAATTCCGCACTGGTTGTGATGTGGATGATTGCCCCTTTAAACATCATGCTAATGGTTATTGTAGAACGCACTATGCTAGAATTGAGAGGCATGGAAGCCCTCAGGCGGAAAGACCTATTCGCCATGAAGGGCAACCATTTTTGCGACCTGATGGATACGTTGATATACGTAAAAATGGTGTAGTGAAGAGGCAGCATAGGTTGGTTATGGAAGAACACCTAGGCAGGCCGTTGCTTAGGTCTGAAAATGTCCACCATAGAAATGGTGTTCGTAACGACAATCGAATCGAAAATCTGGAACTTTGGTCGAAGTCACAACCATCGGGTCAACGTGTGGTTGATAAATTAACTTGGGCTAAGGAAATAATAGAACGATACGATGAAGATGTAAAGCTAGGAAAAATTAGCTAGTTTATCGTAACGGGAATATGCCCCTCTGACGAGGCCCACGTTTCCAGCATTTGAACGTAGTAATCAGAACTATGCACGTCGCAGGCGCATGTGTATACATCGTTTTCGTAACTGCTAATGTCGTAGTACAGACAAAACCAAGGTTTTTTAGACTTTATAGACATTTCTCCCGCTACAATTTTGATCGTTCCGGGTTGACGTGACACCAGCCTAAGATGCACGGGGCTTATCTAGTTTGTGAGTCTCCGTAAACATGTATACTTGTTTTGGTTCAGTTGTCTCGACATCAAAATCTAAGTACATTACTATGTAAGATGAAATATGCAAAGGTATCCAAGACATCGTGATTGTGTCGTATTGTGGTGTTGAGATTCTAACCAGCATCAATGAAACCATCCAATGTTTTCATTCTATAACTGAAGATGTACGGTTTTATTTTCACAAAGAGAGTCAAACTATTTCTAGGTCCCGGCCCTGACGCCTTATACGTACTAATGTGAGCAATCATAGCTTCGGTTTGACCCTTTTTGGCCTTGTATCTGTGCCAGCAGGATGCATTGGGGCATCAAGGAATTCTTGCCCCCACAGTTCTACTCCGTGATGATTGAAACGTGTAGCGAGTTCGTCAGCCTGCTTGTGAGACAGGCCACGATACTTCCAGCTTTCCACGGCCACCTCTGTAACGCCAAGTATGTCGGCTAACTCACGTTGAGTAGGCCAGTCGAGGATACGCTCTATCTCATGCAGAGGATAACGGTGCCCCTTTAAATGGGGACCAGTGTTTTTGCGTTTCAATGAAATGAAGCCCATCCTGATAGAGAGTGAGCGGGTTTCCAGTCTAGGCCGTAAGAACTATAAATCGATATTTCTGCATAAAGATCTAGATCGATGTACATATCTATCCAGCCAGATATGCCACCGACCCGGTTATTGCGCAGCCTGATGTTGTAGATGGCTACAGGTTTGCAGGTTATGGTATCTCTACCTAGTCTGATGTTTACATTCATGGGATTCGCGCTATTGAATGCAGATTGTGTGAAATCTGTTCTGCTGTGCAGTGACCTATAACATCATCCGTTATGGGAGTGGAGTAGTCTATTTCGCCATCTTTGTTCAAAACAGCCATCTCCCATAATCCAACCTTCCCGCCATATGTGAAGTCCGAACGCACAACACTGGCCCCTCTACCGTTGGGGAAAGTAAAATTGTAGTGTCTGTCAGTTCGTTCTCTCCTGGCATGGTTGTGTCCTAGCTCTGCAACCGTGCCGCCAGGAACGTCGAATCCGAACATCTCAGGCATGACATTAGCCCGCTCGGTGCTCTACTGGTTCCAGCACCATACCCTCGGGGTTGGATGTCAAGTCGAGAATGACGCTAGCCTTGCGGATATCACTGAAGTTCGCTGCTAGCCCTTGCACGAGACAGGTGCGCCCACTTACGTCAATCTGACTGCGATAGTTGTGATGCATGTGTCCATGCACGATCAGTTTTGGTGTGATCCTGTCTGCGATCATCTGCAAGTGTTCACGGTTGCCGTGAGCTGGAGGGAAGTCGCTCTTCCAGTCGTGCCCGATACCCATGTCGACACTGTTCAGAATGTCATGCGTAAACAGAACATCCGCTTCGACGTGTTCTAGGCTGTCGTAGATATAGTTGAAGTCACCTGTTGACATTTGTTCTGTAGGCCACCACGAGACGTACTTGACCCTTTGGTTGCGGTCGACAGAGTATGCGCCCCCAACTGAAACGAATCTCCTGTTTCCCCACGTCCATTGAGCGCCTCGCCAAGTGTGGTAGATGTTCTTGCGGATTTCAACGAAAGGCCCAGGTGGGCGCGAGTTTAGGGCTGCCTCAGAAAAATGAGGAAGGATGTATCCTTCCCTGAGCGCCGAATGATCTTCGTGGTTTCCGTCCAGCCAGTACAAGGGAAGCTCTTCACTTGCCATTGCTTCACAGGCGTCGAGGTACTTCACGTCGTCTTTGTGGGAACCGAATCCGAAGTCGCCAACGATGTACAGAACGTCACAGTTGTTGTTTTTTGCTACGCCGAAGAGCCTGCGAATGTAACCAGCGTCTCCGTGCGAATCTCCTGCTACTAGGACCCTAGCAACCATAGTTTTCTCCATTCATGGCCGCACAAGCCAGTTTGCTATTGAACGTGTAGTCCTGCGTCGGCTGGGAAAATCCCATACATCGATGGTGTTCCTTAGCGAATCGTACCAGTAAATGGTAATTTCTGTGACTCGATCAGTCCAGGGGTCGTCGGTGGTGATGTTCGCGTACAAGGACCTGTTACTGCACACTATCTTGATTTCCATTTAAACCATGATCCCATGTGTGAGGGAAAATCTCATGCCGGAACTGATGCCAACCATAGAAGTTGCCAGAGACATTGTTCTCTTCGATTTCCCCTCGGGTGGCAGGAGTCGCTTGGTGTTCAAGCGGCGAAAGATGTTTAGGCGTAGCTGTGACAAGCCTGTCGAATAGTTTGAAGTCATCTTCGACACTGCGTACACCGTTCTGATTTTCCAGTGACGTACGGGCGCATCGGGCAGCAGACATTTGCCTCTGCTCTGCAACATCGCAATCGGCTTCATCATCTTGAACATATGGAAGATGCCACTGTCCGTAGTCGAGTTCTGTTGGCGTGGACGCCTCATAGCATTGTAGCATCGCATCCGCTAGTAGGGCGAACTCCAATTGCGGCATCTGCGTCCTCAAGCCCGCCCTCTGGTTAAGGAAGTTTTCAATCTCCGTTGTGGTGACCACCATCACTTGCCACATGAACGGTTCTAGTAGCCGGTTCAGGATTGACTTGTGCAGGCGCGTTTCGGGTTCGGGATGATCATCGAGGTATGCTTCGACAGCGGTGGTGATCAGTCCGTGACAGCGCCGGAAGAGCCTCTCTGCCTCATCTGCATCCTCTCCGGTGAGCGGTGGCCCAGGTTGCATTCCCGGTAGTTCTGAGAGCCATTCAGCGGGCCATGCGGGGTCGTCCAGAACCCGGTCAAGCGTGCCTCGTCGGTCCTTGCGCCGCAGAGGGATGGCTCGGCTACTGGCGCCGTTCTTACTGTTGTGGACAACGATTCCGTTGGCAAGGAAGTTCGGAAACTCACCAGCGATTTCTAGGTCATAAGTTTCTTTTTTCCCTTCGCTAACGATGGAGTCAACTGTAATGGGAGCGCCGTATAGGTACGTGCCTCCTTGCCACCCTTGGATTCGGTGTTCCCCAGCATGGCAAGAAGGGCAAAGCAGCACAACATTGTTTTCATCCAGTGCAACTGATGAATCCATATGAACTGGAACGATGTGGTGTACTTCAAATGATCCCTGTGTTGCATTACAAGTATTGCAAATTTGTGGGACTGAAGCCTTATACTTATGTTGCCAGCCGGAGCGCCAAATGCCATCTATTTTTTGAAGTCTCGTAGGGTCGAGTTTGTCGGACTCAATTTTCCCGAATCGAGAGACAATTACCTGTGATTTTCCAGGCGTCAGGTCGCCAATTCGGACGTAGCCAGTAGTTGTTAAAATCCTGTGGTCAACACTACCAGCAACCGACCACTCACCAGCCTTGACCCTAAATACTTCTTTCACACCAGAGAAGCAACAATTCTTAACTGTAGACGTTTGAATTTTACCGGTCAGTTCGTTTACTTGCCTGATCCTCATGCTGGCTAGTCTCTTTTGGATGCCAAACTTAGTGTGTTCAGGCTTGGAGTTTCTCCATTCAATAAATGAGCCACCCTTCACTTGCCAGGTGCGACCATTCTTTCTGGAATCAATCTTCCCCCATCTGCAAGCGTTATGGATTGCGCTCTTGTTGAATCCTAATTTCTCCGCCAGGACTGGAACCTCGTACCATTCCTGATTGTCAATCCAAGACGTGTCAAGTGGTCGCTTAGGATTACTTATCTTGCGATCAGCGCCGTTATGCCAACGGTCCACAAATTGCTCTATTGTGAGACGATGAACCCGAGGACCGCCGTCCTTCGTTCGCCCGGACGGCAACTCAAATTCAAGCTCTGAGTCTCCGGCGAGGCAAAACACCCGGTGCGTGTTGAACTCGGGCAGGATGAACCGGTGAAACCGTACCTCAAAGGTCGTGAGGCGCACAGCGAGTGGCGAGATGGAATCGAGAACTATTCTTGCTGAGGTCATGCCTCTCAGCCTAGCACGACCTCAACGTTCATTCAAGGCTGTGTAGTCCTGCATGGTCACCCATCTGCCTTCCCAATTCCATTTTGCGTGATAAGTGGAGGACCAGAAAAGAACACATGGATAAGCTAAGGCTTGGCCTTTCCACTCACCGTTCGTCACGGTTCTAGGATTGACCTTCAAGTTTAAATATGCTCGAAAGTATTGATCTGCATGTTTTTCAAGGATTATCAGCATCAATGGAATCCCACTCGACATATGAATAGAAAATCTCCCAGCGGCAGTCGTCCCATAACCACTTTCGGGCACTTTGAGTGCCGTAGGAAAGGATGTACGGCCGGTGAAGCAATGACCCTTTCCATAAGCCTTTAGAGATAAGAACGGGATTATTGCCAAGTTCGAGAGAAACCTTCAAATATTGTCGGTATTCAATAGTTAGGATATCAATGTTGACTATCATCTAGACCTAGTTCTTTGGCTACCGCTTGAAGCACTTCCAAGCTCAAAGGTGGCGGGCCGAATCGTTCGTAACGAGCAATACCTCTGTTGCGGGCCTTTTCGCTACAAGTCAAACACCAAATAGACAGGGACCCTTGCGAGTTTCGTTGACGGGAGTTCTTGCGACAACGAGGACAAGGGTCAGCAATCTTGGGTTTAGCTGGGTTGCCGCCTGAACGTTTACGTTTCGCCATTTGCGCCTATGATCTTTTCATCCATAAGCCTTTTCAGAACTTTTGGCAAAGCCTCATCGAATGATAGACCTTCTTCGGTGCAAAGTTTCCACTGATGCCGTTCAAAATCAACGTCATCAGATGCTTGCTGGTTGCGTGGCTTCTCACAGGAATTGCATTTCTCAGAAGAAAGAAACCAGGCTGAATCAAAGTACCATGCTGGTCTGGCGTGGTTAGCTCTAGCCCCATCAATATTCCAATACATAGGAAAAAAGTGCTCACTCAACAACGCCACGCTAACAGCTTTTAAGGTATGTATCTTAATATGCAAGATAATCAGCCCACTCAGCTTCTTTACGTGGAGCTATACCAAGAACCAACCACTTCGTACCAATAGGTGCGACAGGCTTGTTCTTCAACGTCCAATCAAGTTCACCCGACTTCTTGCCAAGTAGCTTGTCATCCTTGCGAGAGTTGCACTGCTTGCAGGCAGCAACAACGTTGTCCCAAGTGTGAGTACCACCCTTAGAGCGAGGGATGACGTGATCGATCGTGTTACCGACACGCTCACAGTCATTAAACTGACAGACACCCTTGTCACGAGCCATCAGGCTCCTACGGTTCAAAGGAACCATTGACCGGAAAGGAACCTGCACATAGTACTTGAGACGGATAACCGAAGGGGTTCCCATCTCGAAAGTTCCAGAACGAAAGGGTGCATCCGATTCCTGAATGACCTCAGCCTTGTCGTCAAGAACGAGACACACGGCTCGTCTGACTGACAGGACGCGGAGGGGTTCGAACGAGGCGTTCAAAAGCAACACGGTCATCGGATACTCCTTTCTGAGTTAGTTAGCTAATTGGTTCGGTATCTTTTTTGTGTTTTCATAGTGATTCGGGCCAGAATCGAACTGGCATCACAGGTTTAGAATCCGCTTACTCCCCAGGAGTCCGAATCGTGTTTGAGTTTGCTTTTCTAGCTTTTTCGACAGCACTTCTTTTCTTACGGAAAACACCACAGTCAACACAGGGGTATTTTTCCCTAACTGCCCAATGGTAGTGACCGTGTTGAGCTGATTTTCGTCGGTCTTTACTCGTCTTGCGAACATGACATTCGTGACATAGTAATTGACATTTGTGAACTTCAGCTATGAAAACTTCAAGTCGCTTCTTATAACCACTCGTTATTACAAAAGATTTAGTAGCTGGATCAATATGATCAAACTCTAAGTTTTCGATCGATCCACAATCGATACACTTTCCTCCGAGAAGGTTCTTGGCAAGTGTCAGTCGACGAAGATAATGATCTTTCTGATACTCAGCCATTGATTTTCTCATAAATTACCTGATCATTGGTGGTTGGTGGATGCGTAGGGCGATGATCCCCAAACTGAGAAGCTACCTCAGTCGTTACCTCCGCGTTGATCCTACCACCCTTGAGTCGCGTATTCAAGAGCATAATAGAATCTCTACAGCTAACCGCATCCATGATTCCTACCTACGTCCCTTGCGGGATCGTGGGCGGGGAAGGATTTGAACCTTCCAGTCGGCCTGAACACCGCCGCCCTTGTTTCAGGTCTTACCTCCAGATGGCGGCCGCCATCTCGTCCAGATCGTCGCCGTCGTACGGCACGGCGGATCGGGCCGACTTCGGTTCGGGGGTGCCGACGGTGACGAGATGCCACTGGTAGAGCTCGAAGAACCGATCATCAACTTCGGCGATGAGCGACCGCACCGCGGTGAAGTCGCGTTCGCTTGCGTCGAGCACCAGGCTCGGTTCCTCGCGGCCGTGGCCGCAGCACGAGCTCAGCGTGGCGACCTGGTTGGCCCACAGGTGCGCCACCACCGCGGCGATACAAGCGTCCACGCACACCGTGGCACGGTCGATCCCCAGGCCCTCCGGTGGGGTCAACACCACCTCGGGCACGGTGCCCGACACCGTGGGGCGCACCAGGTCCGGGCGGTTGTACGACGCGCACCGGCACGGCGTCCTATGTGCGGGCGCTGGCGGTTGGTCGCGGGTTTCTTCGGGGGCCGCCATCACACGATCTCCCGCTGGGTCCACGGCTCGCCGTCCAGATCGCGGCCGGTGATGGCGGGCACGATCCGCTCGTCGTTGTCAGGGTCGAGCACGCCC
>JACCDG011313708.1_pt1 | contig 10703 bp, 4 predicted proteins | sample 7442471 | NCBI WGS metagenome assembly JACCDG01 (sample SAMN15323444, study PRJNA562643) | freshwater metagenome | isolation source: river surface water | place: USA:Blue River Watershed | collected 2017-08-17 | reverse complement strand
GCACCAATTGGTGCAATCATAAATTCTTGAATATCAACATTTGTATCAGCATGTGCGCCACCATTTAAGATATTCATCATTGGCACTGGCAAAGTCTTGGCATTACTTCCACCCAAATATTTAAACAATGATTGATTAGCGCTATTTGAGGCCGCTCGAGCTGTTGCAAGAGATACTCCCAGTATTGCATTCGCCCCTAATACAGACTTATTTTTCGTACCATCTAGGGAAATCATTTTTTGATCAATCGCCCGTTGGTCGACAGCACTCATTCCGGAGACGACGGGTGCTATCTTTTGAGTTACATTTTTTACAGCATTTGCAACACCCTTACCTAAATATCTTGGCCCGCCATCTCGTAATTCAGCAGCCTCAAAAGCACCTGTAGAGGCACCGCTAGGAACTGCCGCTCTGCCAACGCTCTTATCATCTAATACAACTTCAACCTCAACAGTTGGGTTACCTCTGGAGTCCAGGATTTCTCTTGCGTTTACTGAATTTATTTTTGACACTAAATTTCCCTAACTATTTTTGGTAACTGTGATGAGTAAATCAATTCTACCTTGTCTCATGCTCCTGAATCTGAGTAATTAGGGTTTTAGTGGCGGCTCGAAGTGCTGCCTCAGGATCTAATCCTTTTTCAACAGCTTGTCGGATTAATCCAAGAAGTATCTGGCCAAATTGATCCTGATCAGTCTCATTTGGTAGTGAGATTGGTTCAGAGATGGGCAGATCAAAATTTAATTTATTTAGCCGATAAATTACCTTGGTTGCTAGAGGTAGCGCTGGTTGAGCAAGTGGAACCCCGTCAATCGCTGAGGTTCGACCCTTCTCTACTGCTTTTTGTTTTTCCCAATTTTCTAAAACATCTGCACTACCATTAACGGTTTCACCAGCAAATACATGTGGGTGACGCCTGATTAACTTATCAGCAACTGATTTGGCCACATCCTCAATATTAAAAGGCTGTGTTGCATCTTCCTCAGCCATCCTAGAGTGAAAGTAAACCTGTAATAGAAGATCACCCAACTCCTCCTGCATAGCTTGACGGTCATTGTTTTCAACAGACTCAATAAACTCATATGACTCTTCTAAAAGATACTTTAAAAGTGATGCGTGATCCTGTTCAGCATCCCATGGACAACCGCCTGGTGAGCGAAGCTTATCCATTACCTCGCGAAGCCTGATGAGCTCAGAACTCATTATTTTATGGAAGAGGGACTACAGCGCCATCGGTCGCATCACTTGGTTCAATTGATGCATTTTTTGGATTCCATTTACCGTATTTAGGATTAACTGTTACTCCTAATTTATTAGCAGTATCTACAACTAACTTATCAATATAAAGAGGTAGTTCACTTTCGGATCCGCCAGATTTAACATAGTTATCTTGAAGTCTTTCAGAAATAATTAAAACTTTTAGATATGGATCAAGGTTTGATGCTGGTAGATTGGCACTAACTAGTGCTGCTGGTAACTCAGCTGGACTAGCTAATCTTGAAATAACGTCACTTCTTCTCTCTGCAATATCGGCAAGAGATACTTCAATACCGGTATCTTTTGCGATTTGATCCATTAATACCCGTAAAACAAAAAACTGAGCTTGATTTCGTAATAACTCTGGACCGTTTACTAGATTCATTTGCGAGGTATCAACAGTTTTTCGAGCCGCCAAAATTTCATCGACTGTTTCTTGAATCAACGTCGCTGAAAACTCCTCATCGCCTACCTTCACTCCTGAGCTCATACTTGAGCAGCCAGTTAAAAGCACAACCGCTAATGCTGCTGAGATAATTTTCTTAAACAATTTCATCCTCATTCTCTCTCAAGTAGAGCTGCTACGTTTTAGTGGCTGGATTAATTCTTGAAGTACTGAGTTCACCCAAGCAAGGGTAGAAGTATCTCCTACCGACGCGCTTTCTATCCAATTAGGGCTAGCCGGCCTTGCTACTAGGAGGATTTGGGAAGCGTTTTTATATATAGAACCAGGATAAAGTCGAGCCAGTTTTATTTGTGCTGATTCAGGAAGATTCACTGGGGTAAGGCGCAAATTCTTTCCGGAAATTGCAATATCTGTCAGTCCCAAACTCTTTGCAAATAAGCGCAGGGATGCGACTGCCATCAATTCTTGAGCTGGTTTTGGAATTGGCCCAAAGCGATCGACTAACTCGGCACTAATCTCACTCAATTCACCATCATTATGCGCATCTGCGATACGACGATACAAATCAAGTCTCAACCGTTCAGATTCAATGTACTCCACAGGTAAATGTGCATTTACTGGCAGTTCAACTTTACATTCACTATTTTTTGGTTTTTCATCAAAGTAGCCACTCTTAAATTCTTCCACCGCATCAGCGACCATTCTCATATACAAATCAAAGCCGACTTCAGCTATGTGTCCAGATTGCTCACCTCCTAACAGGTTTCCTGCTCCTCTAATCTCTAAATCTTTTAAAGCAACCTGCATTCCGGCTCCAAGATCAGTATTTGTTGCGATCGTAGTTAAACGATCATGTGCTAACTCTGTGATTGGTTGTTCTGCTGGATATAAAAAGTAAGCGTATGCACGCTCTCGACTTCTGCCTACTCGGCCTCTAAGTTGATGAAGTTGTGACAATCCAAACAAATCTGATCTATCAACTATCAAGGTATTAGCATTTGGAATATCAATTCCGCTTTCAATAATTGTGGTGCAAAGCAATAGATCAAAATCTCTATTCCAAAAAGATAAAATAACCTCTTCTAAAGCCCGTTCATTCATTTGTCCATGAGCTATGCCAATTTTTACTCCTGGCACTAATTTCTTGAGTCGCTCAGCTACTGCTTCAATACTTTCAACACGATTATGAATAAAAAATACTTGTCCATCTCGAAGGAGCTCACGATTGATTGCTGCACTTACCTGTTTGTCATCATACGGACCCACATAGGTTAATACTGGATGTCGCTCCTCTGGCGGGGTAGTTATATTGGACATTTCTCTAATTCCAGTAATTGCCATCTCTAGAGTTCTTGGAATTGGTGTAGCTGACATTGCCAAAACATCCACATTGGTTCTGGCTTTTTTTAACTCTTCTTTATGCTCGACGCCAAATCTCTGTTCTTCATCTACAACAAGCAAGCCCAAGTCAGCAAAGGTCACATCTTTTGATAGCAATCTATGGGTACCAATTACTACATCTATCGCACCAGTTTTAAGTCCAGCAATTATTTCCTTACTCTGCGCTGGTGTATTAAATCTAGAAAGCGCAGCAAGTTTGATTGGAAAACCAGCGTACCGAGTTGAAAATGTATTGAAATGTTGTTGAACCAGCAAAGTAGTTGGAACCAAAATAGCAACCTGTTTTCCGTCTTGTACTGCTTTGAATGCAGCCCTTACAGCAATTTCAGTTTTACCGTACCCAACATCTCCGCAGACGATTCGATCCATGGGGTTGGGTTTTTCCATATCGCGCTTAACTTCATCAATTGTGGCTTGCTGGTCAATGGTTTCGACAAATGCAAAACTATCCTCCAACTCTTTTTGCCAAGGTGTATCAGGTGAAAATGCAAAACCAGGGGAACTCATCCTTGCTGCATATAGTCTTATTAATTCAGCAGCAATTTGTTTGATGGCTTTTCTTGCCCTTCGTTTACTATTTTGCCAATCTGACCCACCAATTCGATGTAGTGCCGGGGCTTCACCGCCAACATACTTAGTAACTTGCTCCAAGGTATCGGTAGGAACAAATAATTTATCTGCGGGTTGGCCACGTTTTGATGATGCGTACTCGATCACTAGATACTCTCGGGATACCCCAGCTATTGATCGATTAATTAACTCTAAGTACCTGCCCACTCCATGCTGTTCGTGGACCACATAATCACCAACTTTTAATTGCAGTGGATCAATGGATTTCTTCCTGCGAGATGGCATTCTTGCAAGATCTTTGTCTGATGATCGCTGTCCAGTAACATCTTTATCTGTAACAATTACAAATTTAAGCTCTTCGCTTACAAAGCCATGTTTTAAATTGCTTTGTACAATATTGATTAACTTTTTACTTGGTGGATTTTCTCCTGAGATGAAATTATTTGGTAAATTTGCCCCGTTTAGTAATTCAGAAAATCGCTTCAATACTCCATTTCCAGAGGCAGTAAAAATCACCTCATATCCAGCTTTATGCCATTGCTTTATGTCAGCTAGTACCGTTTCATACTTATTTGCATAGCTTTCTAACTCATCAATAAATGTTAATGGCGAGTCCTCTGGTGTGGCTGAATACAGATTTAAACTGCGAAAGGAAATATTGGATTTCCTCGCTACATCTTGGATTTCTTCAAGTGTGTAGAAACCACCATGGCCTAACTCTTTGCTCAAATCTATAGGCCTCTGATTGATATCACCTTCAGCCCAAGCAAGATTTGACCAAGCAGCCTCTAGAAATTCTTGATTTGTTTTTATCAAATCTGCTGCTCTGGTTCTAATTCTTGGTTCATCAATTAATAGGATTTGATAGCCATCTGGCAAGTAATCCAAAATTGAATTAAACCTATCGACTACTCCTGCTGCCAATGACTCCATACCTTCAAAAGTTATACCTTCACTTAATTTACTGGCGAGGTCTTGAATTTGTGGAAAACGAATTCCTAAATCTTTAGCACGCTTTTTAACTTGCGCATCAATTAAAAGTTCCCGACATGGAAAAATAAGAATATTACTATCAATTTTCTCAATTGATCTTTGATCTGAGATTGCGAAAAATGATAGCTCATCTACCTCATCTCCAAAAAAATCAATTCTTATTGGATGTTCTTGGTCTGGTGCAAAAAAATCCAAAATTCCACCGCGGACTGCAAAGTCTCCTCGCTTTTCAACTAAATCAGATCTGGTATAACCAAATTTTGATAACTGCTCGATTAAATCCAACATTTTTATACTTTGATTAGTAGCAATTTGTATCTGAGAATTTTTCAAATCATTTGCAATAATGGGTTGGAGTAATGCTCGAATAGAACAAACCACATACTTAGTATCAGGATTATTAATCTTGCATAACGCCTTAAATCTTGCAGTAACAGTGTCTGATTTAGGACTCAACCGCTCGTGAGGCAATGTTTCCCAGGCTGGAAAATTAACTACGCAATTTATACCTTCTAGGGAGATTAGCTCTTCAGTCAACTCATTTGCTGCCCTAGTTGAGGTTGTCACAATTAAGGTAGGTGCGCTTTGATTAATACAAATTAAGGAGTGAACAGCTGAAGGTGCTACTAAATTCTTGTTATCTGATAGATACTCTCTAATAGGTTTTTGCAAACTTTCGAATAACTTCAGCATTGCCGATCCACCTCCTTATCCAAACGCCGCTTACCCCCGCTCCATAAATGAAGGGGGGTTAATGGGCTAATTCTAAGGCTTAGTCGAGACAAGGACTGCCATAATAATGTGCGAAGGATTTTGAATACCTGTAATGATTAACCCATGAACTCTGGGGTAGATAACACCGACCTTCGCAATGATGTTAGAAAGTTAGCAGACCTTCTAGGTCAAACCCTTGCTCGCCAAGAGGGCGAAGAATTACTTGCGCTTGTTGAATCAGTAAGACTCTCAGTTAGAGAAGGAAGCCAAGATCAAATTCTAAACAAGATTTCTGATTCACAAACTATTGCACTGGTAAGAGCTTTTAGTAATTTTTTTAACTTAGCAAATGTCGCTGAACAAGTAAATAGGTCCAAAATTTTAGCTGCTGAACATAACCCTGGCGGTACATGGCTCAGCAGAACTATTGAAAATATACTAAAAGCAAAAAATAAAAATCAAGAATTTTCAACTGCTGAGCTACAAGAATGGATTGAAAATTTTTCAGTACGTCCGGTATTTACAGCTCACCCAACAGAGGCTGCTCGAAGGTCAGTTTTAAGTAAAATGACTACTATTTCTCAATTACTTCAACAACCAAATAATCCATTTCACCTTGAAAGATTAGCGGAGGCAATTGATTTACTTTGGCAGACCGATGAACTTCGCCTCGGCAGGCCTGAGCCACTTGATGAAGCAGTTAATTCAATTTATTACCTAGATGAGTTACTGCTTGAGACAGTGCCAGAGGTCTTAGTGGAGTTCGTAACTGAGGTTAAAAAATTAGGGGTAGAGCTCTCACTAAATGCTCGCCCGTTAAGATTTGGAACTTGGATTGGTGGAGATAGAGATGGTAATCCAAACATCACAGCTGAGGTAACTAAAGCTGCAATATTATTACAAAATGCTCATTTCACTAGAACTTTGTTTTCACACCTAGATGAGTTAAGACAAGCATTATCAATTTCCACCAAGTTAGCTGGGGTATCCAGGGAGTTAGAGGTCTCTGTTGCTAAGGATTTAGAGAACTTGCCTGAAATTGAAGCGAGATATCGTCGAATTAATATTGAAGAGCCATATCGATTAAAAGCTACTGCGATCAGACATAAATTGTCGCTGACGCAATCTCGACATGCCTCTGGCCTGCCACACTTTTCGGGTAGAGATTACAAAGATACTGCTGAACTACTTCAAGATTTTAATATTATGCGCACCTCACTGTTGGAAAATAATGGTCAATTGATTGCCCATGGTTTATTAGATCGAATTATGCGTTCGATAAGTGCATTCGGCTTAACTCATGCGACTATGGATATCAGAGAGCATTCAGATGTTCATCACAAGTTGCTCACTCAAATTTTTGGAAGCTCAAGCAAAGAGATAATTACAAAGGCTTTGCTGGGGCAAATTAATCCAAATCTGAATGACCTCGATCAAGCAAGCAGTAATTGCTATAAAACATTTGTTGCCATAAATGAGTTAATTGATAGATATGGACCTGAAGTGATTGAGAGTTACATAATTTCCATGACTAAATCAGCTGATGATGTAATGGCAGCTGTTGTGATTGCGAAGATAGCTGGGTTAATTTCATTTGATGAACCAAAGGCATTTGCAAAAATTGGATTTGTTCCACTACTTGAAACTGTGATTGAGCTTAAATCGGCAGACAAAATTTTGGATGACCTACTGACAAATGTAACTTACCGAAAAATTGTTGATTTACGGGGCGGTGTTCAAGAGGTAATGCTTGGGTATTCAGACTCAAATAAAGACGCGGGTATAACCACTAGTCAATGGGAAATTCATAAGGCTCAACGCAAACTAAGAGATGTTGCAAAAAAACATGGTGTTAAGTTGCGTCTATTTCATGGCCGTGGGGGATCTGTTGGCCGTGGTGGTGGACCAACTTATGATGCATTAATTGCTCTACCTTGGGGTTCAATTGATGGTCAAATAAAAATGACAGAACAAGGTGAGGTTATCTCTGACAAGTTTGGTCTACCAGCATTAGCAAAAGAAAATTTAGAACTTACATTGGCAGCAGCCTTAGAGGCGACAGTGCTAAATAGAAAACCTAGACAATCAAGTCAGGATTTAAATACTTGGAATGAGTGCATGGATTTAATTAGTGAGCATGCATTTAAGGCGTATCGAGCTCTAGTTGATCAGCCAGAGTTTTCAGCTTATTTTTACACCTCAACCCCAGTTGAACAATTAGGAAATATGTTTTTAGGTTCACGTCCATCTCGAAGACCAGATGCATCATCTGGATTAGATTCACTTCGAGCAATTCCGTGGGTATTTGGCTGGACTCAATCTCGTCAAATTGTTCCTGGTTGGTATGGTGTCGGATCAGGTTTGAAGGCAGCTAGAGAGGCTGGAAAGAGCCAACTGCTCCAAACCTTACTTAAGGAGTGGCATTTCTTCAGCACATTTATAAGTAATGTAGAGATGACCTTAGCCAAAACAGATCTAACAATTGCAAAGCGATATGTAGAAAACTTGGTAGATCCTTCTCTTCATAAAATATTTGATCAAATCAAGACTGAGTTTGATTTGACAGTAAAAGAGTTACTAATGATGACAAACAAGAGTGAGATTCTAGGAAATCAACCAATCTTGGCTAGAACTTTACAGGTTAGAGATACTTATCTAGCTCCAATTCAACTGCTGCAAATTTCCCTACTCAAACGGGTTCGCAGCCAAAAGGAGCCAGATCCGCTCTTGGCAAGAGCTCTACTATTAACGATAAACGGTGTTGCGGCAGGTTTGCGCAATACCGGATGAGTAGGCTGGCGGAAGTTTTAGACAGGGGTCAAATTGGCTAAGCAGTTTATTTATCCGTTTACATTTGGCGATAAAAGTAAATCAGATCTTCTAGGTGGTAAAGGTGCAAACCTTGCCGAGATGGTTCAAATGGGTCTACCAGTACCTCCTGGTTTCACCATTACCACTGATGCCTGCCGAGAGTACCTGACAACTGGATCAGTTCCAGCCCAGCTAAATGATCAGATACATACTGCGTTATCAAATTTAGAAAAAACTGTTGAGAAAAGATTTGGCGATGCCAAAAATCCTTTATTAGTTTCAGTTCGCTCTGGTGCCAAACACTCTATGCCGGGCATGATGGAAACTGTCTTAAATGTTGGCATTACACCTGAGGTCGCAGATGCCATGGCAAAATCCAGTGGAAATGAAAAATTTGCTTGGGACTCCTATCGCCGGTTCATAGATATGTTTGGCAGGATTGTTTGTGAGTTGCCAGATGAAACTGTTCATAAAATTGAGGCACTTCACCTGCAAAAGATGAATGTCAAAGTGGTTGCAGATTTATCAGCAGGATCGCTTAAGGAATTAGCCCAAGATTTAATCAAAGCGATCGAACAACATACGAAAAAGCCATTCCCAACAAAACCAATTGATCACTTAACGCAATCAATTGAGGCAGTTTTTAAATCTTGGAACTCAGAGCGCGCCCAGCTGTACCGTCGCCGAGAGCGAATCCCATCTGATTTAGGAACTGCCGTAAACATCCAATCCATGGTCTTTGGAAATCTAAGTGATGATTCTGGAACTGGAGTGGCTTTTACCCGAGATCCTGCAACTGGTGAAAAAGGAAGTTATGGCGACTACTTAGATCGCGCACAGGGTGAGGATGTGGTGGCAGGCATTCGTAACACCATGTCGCTGGTTGATATGTCTAAAAAAGAGCCAGTTGTTCATGCTGAGCTGGAACGATTGATGAAGAGGTTAGAGGATCACTATCGAGACCTATGCGATATTGAGTTCACTGTCGAGCGCGGCAAACTTTGGATCTTACAGACAAGAGTTGGAAAGAGAACTGCGGAGGCAGCTTTTCGAATTGCTACTCAATTAGTTGATGAAGGCAAGATCTCAATGGATGAGGCACTTGCACGCACAAGTGGAGATCAACTAGCCCAATTAATGTTTCCGCAATTTGATTTATCTGCAAAACAAAATTTGATAGCAACTGGAATTGCAGCATCACCTGGCGCTGCAGTTGGAGAGATTGTGTTCAATTCAAAACGGGCTTTTGATTTAGCAAAAACTGGTCGTAAAGTTATCTTGGTCAGGCGAGAGACCAGTCCAGATGATTTAGTGGGAATGGTTGCTGCCGAAGGAATTTTAACTAGCCGTGGCGGTAAAACATCACATGCTGCCGTTGTTGCTAGGGGTATGGGCAAGACTGCAGTCTGTGGAACTGAAAGCATTACTGTTGATGAGAAGTTACTGCAATTTACAGTTGGTGACTTAGTCGTCAGAGAGGGAGAGGTAATCTCTATTGATGGCACAACTGGTTGTGTTTACCTAGGTGAGTTACCTGTTACTCAATCTCCAGTTACCTCATATTTGGAAGGCACACTGCTGGCTTCTTCAAAAGAAGCTACACCTGTTGTTAAAGCTGTGGATCGAATTCTGCAACATGCAGATGAGATTAGAAAATTATATGTGAGGGCAAATGCTGATACACCAGAGGATGCCATCCGTGCTAAAACATTGGGTGCTCAAGGAATAGGTTTATGTCGAACTGAACACATGTTTTTGGGTGAGCGCAGAAGTTATGTCGAGAGGGTTGTACTGGCAGAGACAGAAGCTGAACAAAATTCGGTGATTGCTGAAATGCAGCCACTGCAACAAGCAGATTTTGTTGGCATATTAAAAGCTATGTCAGGCTTCCCGGTAACAGTTCGATTATTAGACCCACCACTTCATGAGTTCTTGCCAGATCTAGCAACTCTTAGTGCTGAGATGGCTACCGCTGAGGCATTAAATACAACAATTACTCCTAGAGACAAAGCAATATTTGCTGCGGTTAAGCGTTTGCATGAAGCTAATCCAATGCTTGGACTTCGCGGGGTTCGTCTTGGCATATTGATTCCTGAGTTATTCAAAATGCAGGTGCGGGCATTGGTGCTTGCCGCCCTTGAAGTTAAAAAGGCAGGCTTTGAACCAAAACCTGAGTTAATGATTCCGCTAGTAGCTACCCAACGTGAACTTTTATATTTACGGGAGAGCCTGGAGGATGAGATTAAGAAAACCTTAAATGGTGCGCAGCTAGATATGCTAATTGGCACCATGATAGAGACCCCGCGAGCTGCAATTACGGCAAGCAGATTGGCAGATTATGCTGACTTTTTCTCATTTGGTACTAATGATTTAACTCAACTCACCTGGGCATTTAGTCGCGATGATGTTGAATCGACATTCTTGCCAAGATACCTAGATTTGGAGTTACTACCTTTTAATCCATTTGAATCACTTGATCAAGATGGCGTTGGGTTACTAGTAAAGACTGCAGCAGATCAAGCCCGCAAACTCCGCCCTGATTTTAAATTAG
>JACCDG012070285.1_pt1 | contig 10705 bp, 11 predicted proteins | sample 7442471 | NCBI WGS metagenome assembly JACCDG01 (sample SAMN15323444, study PRJNA562643) | freshwater metagenome | isolation source: river surface water | place: USA:Blue River Watershed | collected 2017-08-17 | reverse complement strand
GGCGGTAGAGCGCCGCCTCGCTCACGCCGATGCGCGCGGCCAGCGCGGCGGTGGTCACCCGTTCGCTGCCCGGGCTCTCCAGCATGGTGGCCAGGGTTTGCAGGATCTGCACCCGGCGCTCGCCCGGACGCGGGCGCTTGCGTGCGCCCTCCGCGGGTGTGCCGTCGTCGCCTGGGTCGGTGTCGCGCTCGCTCATGCGGGTCTCCTGGGTGTGCGCCGGCTGGGCCGGAGGGTCGTCAATCGGGTCAATGGGACTTGATCATGGTGCCAAAAGGCTGATCGCCCAGCACTTCCAGCAGCAGCGCGTGGGGCACACGGCCGTCCAAAATGTGCACCGCGTTCACGCCACTGCGCGCCGCGTCCAATGCGCCCGCGATTTTGGGGATCATGCCACCGCTGATGGTGCCGTCTTCGCACAGCTCATCGATGCGCCGGGGCGTGAGTTCGGTGAACAGCTGGCCCTGCTTGTCGAGCACGCCCGGGATGTTGGTGAGCATGAGCAGCTTTTCGGCCTGCAGCACGGTGGCCAGCTTGGCCGCCACCACGTCGGCGTTGATGTTGTAGCTCTCATTGTGTTCGCCAAAACCGATCGGGCTGACCACGGGGATGAATTGGTCGTCCTGCAGCGCCTTGACCACCGCCGGGTCGATGCTGGTGATGTCGCCCACCTGGCCCACATCGTGTTCCACGTTCGGGTCTTTCTGGTCGGCCAGCCGCAGCTTGCGCGCGCGGATCATGGCGCCGTCGCGCCCGGTCAGGCCCACCGCCTTGCCGCCGGCGCGGTTGATCAGACCCACGATGTCTTGTTGCACCTCACCGGCCAACACCCATTCCACCACCTCCATGGTTTCGGCGTCTGTCACCCGCATGCCCTGGATGAATTCGCCTTTTTTGCCCAAGCGCTGCAGCAGGGTCTCGATCTGCGGGCCGCCGCCGTGCACCACCACCGGGTTGATGCCCACCAGCTTGAGCAGCACCACATCTTCGGCAAAGGCCTGTTGCAAGGCCGGATCGGTCATGGCGTTGCCGCCGTATTTGATGACCATGGTTTTGCCGTGGTACTTGCGGATGTAGGGCAGGGCTTGCGCCAAGATCTCGGCGCGTTCGCGCGGCTGCACATGGGCCAGGTCAACGGGGGTGTGTGAAGTCATGGTCAAAACGGTGAAGGCCGGACGGCGCCCGGTGCGCAGAAATTGTAGGGGCAGCACCGGGGCACAGCCTGCGGTGGACGCGCTACAGTTGCCCCCAGCGCGCCACGCTGGCGCAGGAGAGACCCGATGGCCACCCGACGCACCCCCGACAGCGCACCCGACGCCGACGCCACCTCACCCCAGGCCCTGTGGCAGGCCGGCTTTGACGCCATGACCCAAGCCGCCAACCAGGCGCTCGGTCCCCTAGAGGGCTTGTTTGGCCAGCGTGTGGCGAAAGCCATGAGCCAGATGGGCATGCCCGCCCCGCTGGAAGTGGCGTCGCTGCGCGAGCAGGTGCAGGCGCTGCAAGACCGGGTGCAACGGCTGGAGGCCGCCCTGGCCGCCGCGTCGCAAACCGCCCAACCCGCAGCACCCGCGTCCGGCGCGCCCGCCAAGAAGTGCGCAGCGCCAGCGGTCAAAACAGCCCCGGCCCCCGCGCCGCGCAGCCGAGCGTCTCGCGGCTGATCGACCGGGCACCGGCCATGGCCAGCAAGCGCCGAACGCCGCAGCGGATTCTGGAGGCGACGCTCGCCTTGTTCAACCGCTTTGGCGAGCCCAATGTGTCGACCGCCGCCATCGCCGCCGATCTGGGCATGAGCCCGGGCAATCTGTACTACCACTACCCCGCCAAAGACGAACTGATCAACGCCTTGTTCGACCAGTTTGACGCTCGCCTGCGCCAGGTGCTCGGCACGGCCGGCGCGGTGCGCGATCTGGAAGAAGCGTGGTTTTTTCTGCACAGCCTGTACGAGGTGGTGTGGGACTACCGTTTTGTCTACCGCGACATCAACGATCTGCTGTCCAAAAACCGGCGCATCGAACAAGCCCTGCAACTGCTGATTGAGCACAAGGTGCGTGCGCTGCACCAGATGCTCGACGGTCTGCGCCGGGGCAGTGGTTTGCGCATGGACGACGCCAGCTGTGGCAGCACCGCCGACACCATGGCGGTCCTGCTCACCTACTGGCTGAGCTTTGAATACGCGCGCAACCCGCGCCAAGCGCTGGAGCCCGAGCAGGCCCAAAGCGCCTTGCTGCGCGGTGCGCAGCACCTGCTGGCTCTGCTCGCGCCCCACTGGCCACCCGAGCAGCAGGCCGCCTGGGCCGCACTGCAGGCGACCTACGCCGTGCCCGCCAAGGCCTAAGATTGCGCCATGGAAACCAAATGGCTTGAAGACTTTGTCAGCCTGGCTGAAACCCGCAGCTTCAGCCGCTCGGCCCAGCTGCGCCATGTGACCCAGCCGGCGTTCTCGCGCCGTATTCAGTCGCTCGAAGCCTGGGCTGGCACCGATCTGGTGGACCGCTCGTCCTACCCGACCCGCCTCACCCCAGCTGGGCAGACGCTGTACGAACAGTCGCTCGACATCTTGCACACCCTGCAGTCGGCGCGTGCCATGCTGCGCGCCCACACCGCCGCCGCGCAAGACGTGATCGAGTTTGCGGTGCCGCACACCTTGGCCTTCACTTTTTTTCCGTCGTGGCTGTCTGGCTTGCGCGACACGGTGGGGGTGGTCAAAACCCGTCTGACCGCACTCAATGTGCACGATGCGGTGATGCGGTTGGTCGAAGGCAGCAGCGATTTGTTGATCGCCTACCACCACGCGGCCCAGCCCATCCAGCTCGACACCGAGCGCTACGAAATGCTGCCGCTGGGACAAGAGGTGCTCTCGCCGTATTGCAAGCCAGGCGACGACGGTGCGCCTTTGTTCCCGCTGCCAGGCCTGGTGGCCCATCCCTTGCCGTATTTGGCCTATGCGCCGGGCGCTTACCTAGGACGGGCGGTGGACCAGCTGCTCAAAGACAGCGCCCACCCGGTGCATCTGGACCGCCGCTACGAAACCGACATGGCCGAAGGCCTCAAGGCCATGGCCATTGAGGGCCATGGCGTGGCCTTTTTGCCCGCCAGCGCGGTGCGGCGCGAGCTGCGATCCAAACGCTTGGTGGCCGCCGGTGAACTCTGGCAGACCACACTGGACATCCGCATCTACCGCGAGCGCGCCACCTCGCGCAAAGCCAAGCGCGCGGTGGAGGCCTTTTGGACCGACCTGCAAGGGCACCTCAAGGCGGGCTTGGCACAATCGGGGGCATGAACGCCTCCACCGCCATCCATACCCTGACCATCACCCGCCCGGACGACTGGCACCTGCATGTGCGCGACGGCGCCGCGCTCAACACCGTGGTGCCGCACACGGCGGCCCAGTTTGGCCGCGCCATCATCATGCCCAACCTCAAGCCGCCGGTGACCACCGCCGAGCAGGCGCTGGCCTACAAAGCACGCATCCAGGCCGCGGTGCCTGCGGGTGTGGCTTTTGAGCCCCTGATGACGCTGTACCTGACCGACAACCTGGCACCTGCCGAGATCGCTCGGGCCAAGGCGGCAGGCGTGGTGGCTCGCAAGCTCTATCCGGCCGGTGCCACCACCAACAGCGACGCCGGTGTGACCGACCTGCGCAAGATCTACCCCGTGCTCGAAGCCATGCAACGCGAAGGCGTGCTGCTGCTGGTGCATGGCGAGGTCACCTCGTCCGACATCGACCTGTTCGACCGCGAGGCGGTCTTTATCGAGCAGCAGCTCAAGCCCCTGCGCCGCGACTTCCCGGGTCTCAAGATTGTGATGGAGCACATCACCACGAAAGAAGCCGCGCAATACGTGGCCGAGAGCGATGCGCTGCTGGGCGCGACCATCACGGCCCATCACCTGCTGTACAACCGCAATGCCATCTTCACGGGTGGTATTCGCCCGCATTACTACTGTCTGCCTGTGCTCAAGCGCGAAACACACCGGCTGGCGCTGGTGCAAGCGGCCACCGGCGGCAACCGCAAGTTCTTTTTGGGCACCGACAGCGCGCCGCACCCGGCGCACCTCAAGGAGCACGCCACCGGTTGCGCGGGCTGCTACACCGCCCACGCGGCCATGGAGCTGTATGCCGAAGCCTTTGACCAGGCGGGCGCACTGGACAAGCTGGAGGCTTTTGCCAGCTTCAATGGCGCGGACTTTTATGGCCTGCCGCGCAACAGTGGCACCATCACCTTGCGTCGCGAAAGCTGGACGCCTGCCGAAAGCTTTGCCTTTGGCGAAGCCGAACTCAAACCCCTGCGCTCCGGTGAGAGCTTGCCGTGGCGACTGGTGTCGGCCTGAACCCCAACCGAGTCGGGCACCGGTGCGAGAGCGCCTCGCCCCTGGGGGTGGTCGACATCGACTGGTTGGCCCCTTGGTTGGCCGATTGGCGCGCGGTGGGCGAGCCCATTGCACAACGTGTGGTGGCGGGTTGCCCACAGCATCAGGCGCTGAACGATGCCGCACTGGCCCCGGTGAGCTTTGTGCCGCAAGCTGACCTGCCCGAAGGCCAAGCCTACGAGGACTTCATCTTTGCGCAGGGTCAGGTGCCCACGCGTGAAGGCTTACATGATTTCTTCAACGCGTTGTGCTGGATGCACTTCCCGCTGGCCAAACGCCAACTCAATCGACTGCAAGCTGCTGAAATCGCCCGTCAGGGCGTGGGTCAGGTGCGCGGTGCGGTGCGCGATGCGGCCACTGTGTTCGACGAAAACGCGCTGTTGATCCAGACTTCAGACGCCATGTGGGCGGCCCTGACCGAGCACCGCTGGCAGGACGCGCTGGTGGGGCTGCGTCAGGAGTGGGCGCACACTCGGCTGTGGGTCTTTGGCCATGCCGCTTTGGAAAAGCTGGTGCAGCCCTACAAGTCGATCACGGTGCATTTGTGGCGCGTGCCGCAGGGCTTGGCCCCGCAGGGCATTGACGCCTGGCTGGCCCAAGACCTGTCGGCCGACAAGCTGGCCACCAAGCCTTTCAGTCCCTTGCCCGTGTTGGGGGTGCCCGGCTGGTGGACCGCCAATGCGGATCCTGGTTTTTATGACGATACCGAGGTCTTTCGGCCCCGGCGCATGAAGGCTTTGAGGCAAAAACCGTACGCCAATCCGGAAATCCTGCCCACCGCTTGATTTTGGTCCCCGAGCCCCTACCATTCCATGCCATGTGTCCGCGTGTTCCGGACTGAAAGTGAAAACCCCATGAAACGCATTTTTCTGTTTGTCTTGACCAACATTGCCGTGGTGGTGGTGCTGGGCATTGTCGCCAGCCTGCTGGGCGTCAACCGCTACCTGACGGCCAATGGCCTTAATCTGGGGGCCTTGCTGGGCTACGCCCTGATCATGGGCTTCGGCGGCGCGATCATCTCGCTGTTGATCAGCAAGCCCATGGCCAAATGGACTTCTGGCGTGCGCGTGATCGATCAGCCCCAAAACGCCGACGAAGCCTGGATCGTCGATACCGTGCGCAAATTTGCAGACAAGGCCGGCATTGGCATGCCCGAAGTCGGCATTTTTGAAGGTGACCCCAACGCTTTCGCCACAGGCGCTTTCCGTGACTCGGCTCTGGTGGCCGTGTCGACGGGCCTGTTGCAAAACATGACGCACGAAGAAGTCGAGGCCGTGATCGGTCACGAAGTGGCGCACATCGCCAACGGCGACATGGTCACCATGACGCTGATCCAGGGCGTGATGAACACCTTTGTGGTGTTCCTTTCGCGTGTCATCGGCTATGCGGTAGACAGTTTTTTGCGCAAGAACGACAGCGAAAACTCCGGCCCCGGCATTGGCTACTATGTGACCACCATCGTGCTGGACATCGTGCTGGGTTTTGCCGCCGCCATCATCGTGGCCTGGTTCAGCCGCCAGCGCGAGTTCCGTGCTGACGCGGGTGCAGCCCAGCTCATGGGCCGCAAGCAGCCCATGATCAATGCGCTGGCCCGTCTGGGTGGCGTGCACACCGCCGAGCTGCCCAAAAGTGTGGCGGCCATGGGCATTGCCGGCGGCATTGGCCAGCTGTTCAGTACCCACCCCCCCATCGAAGAGCGCATCGCTGCTTTGCAAAATAGTGCGGGTTAATGCAGGCCCCTTGGTGTGGACGCCAGCCCCTGCTGGCGTAACCGAGGTGACCTGACCGCCCCCTGAATCACCGTAAGATGATTCGGTGATTCATTTTTCTTTGGGCGTTTGCGCATGAAGCCGCGCAAAGCCTTTTTTTCTCTTCCCCGACAATGGTTGCTGGTGCACCACCGCAGTCGGCGCTCTTTTGCAGCCTGGCCTGTGGCGGTGCGGGGCATGGTCTGGATGGTGCTGGGCGGGGTGTTGTTTTCTTTTCTCAACACCATTGCGCGTGAACTGACCTTGCACTTGGATGTGTACCAATCCCAGTTCCTGCGCTACCTGTTCGGCCTGATCTGCATCCTGCCCTGGGTCTGGCGTGAGGGCTGGCGCGCCTACATGCCGGTGAACATGGTGGGGCAGTTTTGGCGTGGCGGCGTGCACACGCTGGGCTTGATCCTGTGGTTCACGGCCTTGCCCAAAATCCCGCTGGCCGACATGACCGCCATTGGCTTTACAGGGCCCATTTTCATCATGCTCGGCGCCGCCTGGTTTTTGGGTGAACCCATGCGCAAAGACCGCTGGATCGCCGCGATCATCGGGTTTTCGGGGGTGTTGGTGGTGGTCTTGCCCAAGATGTCGGGCGAGGGCGGCTGGTTCAATCTGGTCATGCTCGCCTCATCCCCGGTGTTTGCAGCCTCTTTCCTCATCACCAAGGCCCTGACCCGCTACGAGAAACCCGGCGTGATTGTGTTGTGGCAGGCGTTGACGGTGTCCGTTCTCAGCCTGCCGATGGCCTTGCCGAACTGGCAAATGCCCACCCCCATACAGTGGCTGGGTTTCGCAGCCACCGGGGTGCTGGGCACTCTGGCTCACTATTGCCTGACGCGGGCGTTCGCCTTGGCCGACATTTCGGCCACGCAATCGTTGCGCTTTCTGGACTTGGTGTGGGCATCTTTGCTGGGCTGGTTGGTGTTTGGTGACGTGCCCAGTCAGTCCACCTGGCTGGGGGCGTTTGTCATTTTGTGGGCCACCGTCTGGATTGCCCGTAGAGAAGGCCGCAGAAAGCTGGTGGTGCCCGATTGACGGGGTATATTGCCGCGTCTATTGAAGGGACTTCTGTGATCGACATCGAGCCGTTGCGTTTTGCCTGGAACCCGGCGAGCCCTCCCACATTGGCCTTGGGCCGTCTGCATTTGGCGCCGGGACAAACCGTTTTTCTGCATGGGCCTAGCGGCTGTGGCAAAAGCACATTACTGGGGCTTTTGGCAGGTGTGCTGTCACCGCAGCAGGGGCGCGTGTCCTTGCTTGGACAAGACTGGGCGGCTTTGAACGCAGGCGAACGCGATGCCTTTCGGGCTGACCATGTGGGCGTGATTTTTCAGCAGTTCAATTTGTTGCCTTACCTGAGTGTGCTGGACAACGTGACGCTGCCTTGCCGCTTTTCGGCCTTGCGGCGTGCGCGTTGCCAAGCGGGGGGCGGGCCTGAGGCTTCGGCCCAAAGTTGGCTGCAACGTATGGCCTTGCCAGCCCAGTTGTGGGGCCGCCGGGCCGATGCCTTGTCGGTGGGCCAGCAGCAACGTGTGGCTGCTGCCCGTGCCTTGATTGGCCAACCCGAACTGATTTTGGCGGACGAACCCACATCGGCGCTCGATGTTGCCTTGCGCCATGACTTCATGGATTTGCTGCTGCAGGCCGCACGCGATGCGGGCGGCACCTTGGTGTGCGTGAGCCACGATGAGCAGCAGGCCACGCGGTTTGACGTGCAGTGGGCCTTGCCCGCCTTGCAGCAGCTGGAGGGTGGCGCGTGAACACCCTTTTCAACATCGCTCGGCAAAGCGCCTGGAACCGGCGCAGCACCTTGGTCTGGGTGGTGGTGTCGTTGGCGCTGGCCACCGCCTTGCTCTGGACTTTGGAGCGTCTGCGCCATGACATCCGGACCAGTTTTGCGCAATCAGTCAGTGGGGTGGACCTGATCGTGGGTGCGCGCAGCAGCCCGGTGCAGCTCATGCTGTTTTCGGTGTTCCATATCGGCAGCGTGCCGCAAGTCATCACGATGGACAGTGTGCGCGACCTGGCGCAACACCGTTCGGTGTCGTGGGTGGTGCCGTTGAGCCTGGGCGATTCGCATCGGGGCTTTCCGGTACTGGGCACCACGCCCGAGTATTTCAAGCACTTCGCCTACGCTGACAAACAGCCGCTGGTGTTGCGAAGCGGGGCGGTGTTTGCGAACACGTTGGACGGTTTGTACGAAGCAGTCCTCGGTGCCGAGGTGGCGCGCAAAATGGGTTATGACCTGGGCCAAAACATCACGCTGGGCCACGGACTGCACGCGCACGGCCATGACCATGAAGAACCAGAGGCGCACGCCGACAAGCCCTTCAAGGTGGTGGGCATTCTGGCCCCCACGGGCACCCCGGTGGACCGCACGGTGCATGTGAGCTTGCAGGCACTGGAAGCCTTGCACTTGGGTTGGGTGGGGGGTGCGCCGATGCCCGGCGGGCAGATCCCAGCCGAACAAGCACGCAAGTTTGACCTCGAACCCCATGAGGTCACCGCCGCACTGGTGGGCCTCAAAAGCCGGGCTGCGGTGTTCAATGTGCAGCGTTTTGTCAATCAGTATGAAGATGAAGCCCTGATGGGTGTGATGCCTGGTGTGGCGTTGGGGGAACTCTGGACGGTGCTGGGCCTGGGTGAAAACGCTTTGCTGGCGGTGTCTGCTCTGGTCGCTTTGGTGAGCGTGTTCTCACTCATGGCGGTGGTGTTGGCGGGCCTGAACGAGCGCCGCCGCGAGTTGGCCGTGTTGCGCGCCGTGGGCGCAGGGCCGCGCCATGTGTTGGGCTTGCTGGCGCTGGAAGGTTTCTGGGTGACCTGTGCCGGGGTGCTGCTGGGCGTGTTGTTGGCCCAAGTGGCCATGGCGTTGGGGGCGCCTTGGTTGCAAAACGCGTTGGGTATTCGCCTGCAAATGGCAGGCCCCCTACCAACCCAGTGGGCCTTGGCGGCAGCGGTGCTGCTGGCGGGCATGCTGGCCAGTTTGGGACCGGCTTGGCGGGCCTACCGCCTGTCTTTGGCCGATGGCCTGTCGCCCCGCGTCTGATGGGCTTGCGTCAGCGGCACAATGGTGCGTTCAATCGATCACAGCGACGGGAATCAGGGGATGCAAAAAATACCGATATGTTGGCGTGCAGCGTTGCTGCTGAGCGTTGCTGCTTCGTTGGCCGCCCACGCCCAAAGCGTGCGTGAGACCGCGCGCGAGCTGGTGCCTCAGGTGCAGCCCGCGCTGTCGGCCGAAGCCGCTCCCGCTGGAGCCAGTACACCCAAAGCCGTACGCACCATTGGCTGGGAACAACTGATTCCGGCAGGTTGGGATCCCTACAAAGACCTCAAGGCGCTGAATCTGGAAGGCTTGAAGGACAACGATCCCAGGGCCGAAGAAGCTTTGAAAAAAATGCGCAAGATGTGGGACAACGCCCCCATCAACCCTTTGATCCTGGGTCACAACGTGCGCTTACCGGGGTACATGGTGCCACTGGAAGACTTGCCGGAAGGGACCAAGGAGTTTTTGCTGGTGCCGTACTTTGGTGCTTGTGTCCACTCGCCGCCGCCTCCAGCCAACCAGATTGTTCACGTGGTGCTCGACAAAGCCAACAAGCGCTTTCGCCTGATGGACGTGGTGTGGGTCACCGGCACCTTGAGTGCGACCAAAACCGACTCTCATATGGGCGTGGCCAGCTACCGCATGGACGCCAAGGCGTTGATGCCTTATGTCGATAAAAAACCCTGATCGCATCAGGCGGGTCGGGCTTGTGCACCAGAGCGTGTCTGGTGTTGTGCGCTTCAATCTGGGTTCGATACGCCCGAAACCACATGCCCTGAGGGCACATGCTGTGCTGCAGATTCGATGTGGCCTGTTTGATCGTCAAAGAAAAAGTCGGGTTCAAACTCACGCAGAAACTCGCCCTTGGGCAAACCACCCAGGAACATGGCTTCGTCCACCTCGATGTTCCAGTCCATCAAGGTGCGGATCGCGCGTTCGTGCGCCGGAGCACTGCGGGCCGTGACCAGCGCAGTGCGGATGCGCATCGATGGCGTGCCTGCTTGTTGCAGCCGGTGCAAGGCCTCCAGCAGAGGTTTGAAGGGGCCCGCCAACAAGGGTTGGCTGGCCTTGTCGCGTTCGTGGGCCTGAAATGCCGACAGACCTTGCGCTTGAAACACGCGCTCGGCTTCGTCAGAAAACAGCACCGCATCCCCGTCAAAAGCTATGCGCACCTCGTGCGGGTGCGCTTCGGAAGCCAGCGCAGAATGCGGGTAGACCTGCGCTGCAGGAACCCCAGCATCTAGGGCCGCGCGCACATCGGACAAATGCGCTGACAAAAATAGATTGGCGTTCAGTGGCTTGAGGTAGCGCCATGGGGGCTGCCCCCGTGTGAAGCTACCGCGTTGGATCGGTAGCCCATAATGCTGGGCCGAGCGGAATACCCGCATGCCCGAGACCGGGTCGTTGCGCGAGAGGATCACCACCTCGACCCGTTGGGCCTCGGCCGTATTGAAAGCCAGCAGCTTGCGCACCAGCGAAAACGCGACCCCCGGCTTGGCGGGCTCTTCCAGGCGGCCCAGCTGCAGCTGCATGT
>JACCDG011603099.1_pt1 | contig 10705 bp, 13 predicted proteins | sample 7442471 | NCBI WGS metagenome assembly JACCDG01 (sample SAMN15323444, study PRJNA562643) | freshwater metagenome | isolation source: river surface water | place: USA:Blue River Watershed | collected 2017-08-17 | reverse complement strand
GATGGAGTTGATTTGAGCGTCGTTCACGTTCATTTCGAGTAGCGAGTTTTTCCGCCGCTTTCAAGCGTGTCTACAATCGCTACGATTGTTCCATCCACGGGTTTGCCTTCAGTCATTTTTGTCAGCCTTGCCGCGCTTCCGGTTGCGAGGAGTACGATTTCTCCTACTCCTGCTCCGACAGAGTCAGCTGCAACTATCACAGTATCGAGAGGCTCACATTGATCGTCTACGAGACGAACCAATTGCAACGTGAGGCCCTCCATCGATTTGTCCTTTTGTGTGGAGACAACCGTGCCCACGACTTTTCCGAGTTGCATTTAAAACCTCGATTATTTTTTGGAAGTCGGAGCGCGGCCCAGAGGAAGCGCAATTTCAATATTGTCGTGTGGGCGAGGGATGACGTGGACAGAAACCAGTTCACCCACTTTTTCGGCAGCTCGCACGCCTGCTTCAGTGGCTGCTTTCACAGCCGCCACATCTCCACGGATGATTGCAGTGGTGTATCCGCCGCCCGTTTTTTCGTAGCCTACGAGTTCTACTTTCGCGGCCTTAAGCATTGCGTCGGATGCCTCGACCATTGCTACAAATCCCTTTGTCTCAATCATTCCAAGTGCGTCTGACATTTTTTCTCTCCGTGGTAAAGTTTCTGAATTTATTAGCTAATTTTTGATTTAATAGCCGTAAGAGTCAATAAAATTCCGCCCATTACCTGCGCATTCGGTCGGGTTTACTGAGTGCCGAGAGGGGATTTTGAACGACAGATCTGATTCCTTCGATAAACGCGGCGCGTGCTGCTTGGACTTCTGTAAGGTCGCCAACCAAGTAGCCACCTCCGAAGTTTGTTTCGGTGGGTGGCCCAAAGTGTCTTACCAGTTCGACATTTGCGGCCTTGAGCGCGAGATCGAGTGCAACGATCGACTCCATGGGTGGGGCAATGAAGTAGCCCATCGCCGAGCCAACAGAAACTCCGGCTTCTTTTGAAAGGTAGTGGCCGAGGCTTGGGATCACGTGAGGGAAAAAGGTAGGACCTTCTGGGGAGGTAGCAAATCGATAAAAGGTGATGCCATCTTCTAATGAAGAGCGAATGGCGAACAGTCCTTCAGCGACATCTTCAGACGACGCACCGGCAATCACACCGATGGATTCACCTGAAAAAGGTAGCACGAGAGCTTCATGATGGCTTGGCACAGGAGTTGGCAGCTATTGGTTACAAATTAGATTCTGTAATCGGTAGTGAAAGTTTAGAACAGGGATCTCGCACACAATTAAGGGTGCTTCGATCAAATATCTCGGCCCTGATTGAACTGGTTAGAAATGAGATCTTTGAGCTCAGAAATGAGATTAATCGCAGCTTTTCCCAGGCAATTAACTCTCAGGCAGAGACACTTTTGGCTGACACCAATATTTCTTTTCAGATAAATGGCGAAGTGAGTGTCAATAAACAGGATTCCTACGATCTGCTCAGATGCATCAGAGAATTAATTTTAAACTCGGTAGCCCACTCCAATTGCAAAAATATCAATATTCATCTTGCCGATAAATTAATTAAATATAGTGATGATGGCGAGTTTATTGAGTCAAGAGGTGTAAGTAATTATGGATTAATCGGATTGCAAGAGCGATTGGCTAAACTGAGTGCTTCATTTAATCGCAATGGCTCAACCTATGAAATTAAATTATCTTGATTGAGGTTGTGGTTATTGATGACCATGCGCTAATTCGATCAGGGTTAATCGCAGCGCTGGCTAATGCTGGCTTTAATGTTGTGGCTGAGGCTGCATCTAAAGCAGAATCATTGGCAGTATTAAATAAAAATACTCCAGATTTTTGCATTATTGATCTCAACTTAGGCGATGGTACTGGTCTTGAGGTTATCAAGGAGTTTAAAGGTAAATCCACAAAGACTAAATATGTAGTTTTGACTATGGATGATGATGAAAAAAATTTAGCAGAATCTAAAAGTTATGGTGCAAGTGCTTACATTTTAAAGAGTGAACCAGCGAGTGAATTAATTGCAGTCTTAAAAAATATTATAGATGAAAAAGGAAGATTTCAGATTGCGGGTAAGTTAAAGAAAAATACGACAGGTAAGGATTTTGGTTTAACAGATAAAGAAAAAGAGGTTTTGCAATTATTAGGTAGTGGTGCAACCGCCTCTGTTATGGGCAAGCAATTATTTCTAACTGAAGCAACCATAAAGACTCATTTGGCAGCTATATATCGAAAGTTATCAGCCAGTAATAGAGCCCAGGCATTGAGCATTGCCATGACAAATAATTTAATTAATGATTAAGAAGTGAGTTAAATTTTTCAGACCAGATTTGCCATCGCCAATTTTGGTCAACCCACTCTCTGCCCCGTTGCCCCATCTGCGCCGCTAAATCCTTATCAGCTAACAACTTACAAATTGCAGCTGAAATCTCCTCTTTACTAGTGCCATCAACTATTAAGCCAGTTTGATTCTCCAAAACTGCATCTGGAGCTCCGCCAGATTTACCAACAATTACCGGCACGCCACATGCACTCGCCTCTAAGTACACAATCCCTAATCCTTCAACCTCTAAACCAAAGAATCTGTCACGAGATGGCATGGCAAAGAGTTCACCTAATTGAATATATTTTGGTAGATCATCAAATTTAATTCTTCCCGTAAAAATTACATTGTGCTCAATTCCATGATGACGGATTAATTTATCCAACATTGATTTGATTGGTCCTTGACCAACTAACAACAAAGCTGCATCTGGAAATTGCTTTAAAACCAGTGGCATCGCCTCAATTAATTTATCCTGCCCTTTTCGATGCACAAGTCGACCAACGCAGACAATTACCCTTCGGTTTTGTAAATTATGTTTTTCAATTAACTTCACATCAACAGCGCTCGGTGCAAAGTGATCGATATCAATGCCAGGTGCAATCTTCACTAATTTAGATTTATCAGCAATTACCGGCAACATCGCCTCTTTTGTGAAATCACCTAAGTAGGTCAAAGAATCAACATCTCTAGAAATCTTGGTTATTGCCATCCGAAAGAATGGAATTTTCGCCCACCAAACCTCATGGCCATGGGTCAGCGCCACAATATTTGTTGCACCCGCCCTACGTAATTGCTTTGCCAGTAAAGCAAGGGGCGCAGCTGCGCCAAACCAGATTGTGGTTGCTTGATATTGCTTCATTATCTTGATTGCTTTACGAGCCACCCTGGGAGTTGGCAAAAGAATTTTGGAACGGTCGCGAATAACTATGGCACCAAATTTTTGAAGTAACTCTTGATCAAACTCTTTGGATTTTGGCTGAGACGAAGTAAGAATTACAACTGAATCTTTATCTACTCGCTCCAGTAAACCAAGCACAAAACTCTCTATGCCACCCGCTCTTGGCCCGAGATCATTGGTAATTAAAAAGGTTTTTCGCAGATTATTAGACATCTTTAAAGACGACGAGCGCCAATATACGGCTTGCGACCTAAACCGAATTCAGCGATCTTCACTCGACTGCCAGATCGAGGGGCGTGCAACATGCGATCGCCACCTAAGTAGATTGCTACGTGAGAAATTGGTTTACCAAAAAATACTAAATCACCTGGCTGCAAATCTTTACGGGCAACCGCTTTTCCATAATTGTATTGAGCTCTTGATGAGTGTGGCAGGGATACACCCGCTGCTTGAAATGCCCGCATCGTTAGTCCAGAGCAATCCCAATAAACCAAACCATCTGCGCCAAATACATACTTATCGCCGATTTGTTGTAGCGCATACTTGATTGCAACTCCACCTCGACCAGAAACACTGCTGTACTTTCCGGCGCTAGCTAGAGAATTTTTCTGGTCTGCATCCTCTTCCTCATCATTTAACTTTGCTAATCGCTCGCGCTCAGCAGCGGTTAATTTAGCTAGCAACGCCTCAGCCTCTTTTAACTTGGCATTAGCAATTGCAAGTTGTTTAGTAAATCGAGCTTGTGCAGCTTTAACCAATGCGAGTTTGTCATTTACTGTAAGTGAGGTGGCATTTAATCTCTGGGTAGCCACAGAGAATTTTCTAAGATCTGCGGTTTTTTTACGTGTTACCGACTCTAAACTGCCTGCGGTAGATAGATATAAGGATGGATCTGATGAAAATAGAAGCTCCAAGCTATTACTTAGAGGTCCTGATTTATATTGTTGAGCTGCGATTGAGCCAATTGTTTTTTGCAGCGCATCAACAGATTGACCTTGTTGGGTAGCCTGCTGTTGAACAGTTGCCAAGGTTTTTTGTAACTTGGCCAATTCAACCTTTGCCTCTTGGGCACCCTCCGCCGCAGTTGTTGCCTGCTCCTGTAGATCACGAACCTTGGCCTGAACCTCAAGAAGTGAGGGCGCAGCATTTGCCGGCAGTGGAGATAAAAGTGGGATGGCTACCGCTGTCGAAATAGCAACATTAAAGATAGCCCTACCTAAATTTCTCATTTGGAAAGGCTAACTACCGACAATAGGTGAACTCAACCTGAGTTGAGCGTGCCCTGCTGAGAATTTCCTCTAATTGAGCGAGATTAAGCGCAAATTACTTGGCAAATCTCAAGGGAGGCACCAATCCTGCGGTGGCAAGATTATTGATCGCCTCGCTCTGATTTTTTGAGAGGTTGGCTGGCTTCTTACTATCTATGTTGAGTAGAACTGTGACAACGCAATCAGCGCAGCCCAGATCTTTCATCACACATTTATTGCAATCAATGATCATGGATAAAAGGTACTGACCGCCACTGACAGCCTTTGTAACAAGCCCTAGCCTTTGCTCATGAGGGCTAAGTTAAATGTGGTGGCAAATCTGGTAGTTAGTTCAAGTGGCGCCACTAGTAAAAATGGCAGCTCCATCGGCCTCTCATCCCCTGCTGATCGAAAACGATTCCATGAGCTCAGATCAGAATCTGATGCGATCTTAATTGGTGGATCAACTGCCAGAAGAGAGCCGTACAAGAAGACTCCGATTCCACTTTTTATTATCACTCACTCCATAGTTCGACTGCAACCAAAAAATCCACTTGCCAAGCAATTAAACCTCTCTCCTGCCGCAGCGCTAGATGAAATATCAAATATCTTTAAAAATAAGCAGCACGCGCAACTCTTAGTTGAGGCGGGCCCAAAACTATTGATGGCAATGATTGAAGAAAATCTTATAAATACCCTTTATCTAACGGTAAACCACAAAGAGGATGGTGAGAACAAAATTAATTTAACCGAGCTTGTGAAAAATTTTGATTTACTTTCCGTAGATAATATTGAAGATGATGAGTTTCGTAAGTATCAATTAACTGCGAAGAATTAACCTAGCGATAAAATTACAACTCCAGAAATTGCTAGTACTACTCCTAGGTACTGCACTTTGTGTAGCCGTTCATGAAGGAATTTGAAGGCAAGTAAAACCGTAACTATTGGGAATAATGAACCTAGTACAACCGCTAAAGAAACTAATCCTTTTGTTGTTGCAATTCCAAGTAACAAATTTCCAAAAAAGTCTGCGCCACCGATAATGATTAATATTGGTAAATCTCTTTTCGCAAAGCCACCAAATGTTCGGTACCTAGCAAGCAAGATCAATGCCACCACAAATGTAGTAAAACGCATTGTGGTCATGGTCATGATTGGGCTAGTTTGTGATCCCTTTGCAATCAAAGTTATGGCACCACCAAAACCAATTGCGGCAATAATTGCAAAGATCAAAGGTTTGGCTGAAACGCCACCGCGAATTTCTGGCCCACTTGCACAAAATGCACCAGTTAATGCAACAACCATTCCAATAATTTGAATGTTATTTGGTTTCTCGCCGCCAAATATCGCTATTGCAAGTGGAATCAAAACACTCAATGAGCTAATTGGTGAAACTACTCCCATTCGACCAGTTGCTAGCCCGGCATAAAAGGCGGTTAAACCACCGAAGCCCAGCAATCCAGCTAGCACACCAGGAATTACATAACCATCCCAACGTAAATTTGGCGCAAGCCATGATGAGGTAAAAACAATTACCAATACTCCAAATAACAAGCCAAATGATTGCGAGACTGCTGTAACTGCAACCGCCTTATATTTTTTAGTTAGATTGCCCCCAAGAAAATCTGCACTTCCCCAAAGCAAACTAGAAAACAATGCAAGGAATGCGCTCATTGATTAAGCCTATATGCGTGGCAGCAAGGGATTTGGGATTTAGCAATTTACCCTTAATCCATGATGGCAGGCTTTGAACAATTAGTTGCGCCAATTCTTGCGTTAAAAGCTCGTAATGAAATTTTGCTGGAGATGGTTCCGGCACCGCAAAAATTAGCGCCACATGCAATCGCTATGACCGCTGATGTCCTCGAGGATGCAGCAACTGGTCGCTTTGTTTTACTTCATGATCCAGCAGGGCAAGAGGGCTGGTCAGGCCAATTTAGATGTGTAACCTTTGCAAGAGCTGCAATTGATTTAGAGATGGCAAATGATCCATTGCTTCCCGAGATTGGGTGGGCGTGGTTGCAAGAATCTTTGAAAAAATATAACTGTGAATTTGTTGCACCAAGTGGCACTGTTACTCGAGTTGCTAGTGCATCTTTTGGTGCACTTGCGGGACGTGATGAGGATTCAGAGATGGAGATTCGTGCATCTTGGACTCCAACATCGGGAGAAAATTTAGTTGATCATGTTAGAGCCTGGTTGGAGTTACTTGCCACCACAGCTGGCCTATCCCCACTTGCAGAAGGTGTGACCTCTATTTCCCGTAGCAAGTAAGGCTAAGTAAGGTATTGCTAAGTGATTACCCCTCTCTTGACTCCTCGTGCTGGTGTACCAGAAGTAATTTCAACAACCTCAAAATTTGAAGAGATGATTGAACAATTACTAAAGGGTGACGGGCCAATCGCTATTGATGCTGAGCGCGCATCTGGCTATAGATACAGTCAGCGCGCATATTTAATTCAACTCTATCGAAAAAATGGTGGCCTTCATCTAATCGATCCAATTCCATTTTTAAATTCAAATCTTTGGCAAAAATTTAATTCAAATTTTTCCAAGTATGAATGGGTGATCCACGCAAGCACTCAGGATTTACCTTGTTTATTAGAGTTGGGACTAGATCCACAATTTTTATTTGACACTGAATTAGGTGCCAGAATTGCAGGTTGCCCAAGAGTAGGTCTTGGCCCGTTAAGTGAAAATTTGCTTGAATTGCAATTAGCAAAGGAGCACTCCGCAGTAGATTGGTCAATCAGGCCACTTAAATCTGAATGGCTTACCTATGCCGCACTAGATGTTGATGTTCTCCTTGAAATTCGCGAAAAGGTGGAGGCACTCCTCGTTGAAAAAAATAAGTTAGATTGGGCAAAACAGGATTTTGCTTCAATTTTAGATAGCTTCAAAGCTAAAAGAGAGCAACCAGAAAAACCAGATCGTTGGCGACGCACCTCTGGAATGCACAAGGTTCGTGATCGATTAAATATGACGATCATCAGAGATCTTTGGCTGAGCAGAAATCAGTTGGCACAGGAGTTAGATCTTGCACCTGGTCGAGTTTTAGGCGATGAAGCAATTGTTGAAATTGCGATTAAGCGACCAACTACCGCAGAAGAAATGGCAAAGGTAATTAGCTGGCGCACCAAGTTAGATCCACCACCGCTCTTGCGATGGTTAGAAGTTTTAAATAAATCTTTAAATACACCGATCGCAGAACAAGTTGAGTTAAGGACTCCATCTCAAGGTTTACCCCCAATTAAAATTTGGAAGGATAAAAATCCTTTGGGATACGCCCGGTTGACCCATGCACGAGGAAAGATTGCTGAGCTTTCTACTGAGATTGAAGTACCAGCGGAAAATTTAATTACGCCAGAGTTGGTACGAAAAATTTGCTGGGCGCTGCCAGGGGTAGATCAGAGTCAGTATGAGAAGTTTGTTAAAGATCAGTTAGCTCATTTGGGAGCCAGACCATGGCAGATTAATCAGGTCGCCCCGCTAATCGCGAGCGCACTCCTTGAGACTGAGCCCTTAATCATCCCCGAGGCAGAGCCCATGGAAGAGACGGTTCAGCCACCAAATCCGGCGTAGCGCCTGTGATAGGAATTACGCAACATTTAAGTTGCGTAATTCAGCCAAGTAGGTCTAGGCTCAAACCATGCTAAGTACATTTTTGATCGCCCTCCGTGAGGGTTTAGAGGCTGCCTTAATCGTTGGAATTTTGATTGCCTATATTGTTAAAACTAATCGTAGGCACCTGCTAACCCCAATCTGGACCGGTGTTTCACTAGCACTTGCGGCCAGCTTTGCACTTGGTGGCTTTTTGGCATTTACCTCAGCAGAGCTATCAGATCGTGGCGAACAATTCTTCGCCGGCACAACCTCATTTTTAGCGGTTGGCTTAGTTACTTGGATGGTCTTTTGGATGAAGCGGGCCGCACGAACACTTCGTGATGAGCTACATGGCAAGGTTGATAATGCATTAACAACTGGGCCACTTGCCCTTGCTGCAGCAGCTTTTTTTGCAGTAGTTCGTGAAGGTTTAGAAACCTCACTCTTTGTATACACAAACTTCCGTACCGCTGGTGCAACATCAGCTGCAACTCTCGGCTTAGTGCTTGGCCTAACCATGGCGGTTGTTCTTGGTTACCTACTTTACCGACGTGCTATTCAAATCAATTTAAGTAAGTTTTTTACACTTACCGGTGTTGCATTAATTGTTGTTGCTGCCGGAGTTCTTTCATATGGAATTCATGAGTTTCAAGAGTTGGGTTGGATACCTGGCGATGGCTCATACGCTTGGGACATCTCCTCATGGATGGCAAAGGATTCAATTGCCGGCACATTACTAGCGGGAACTATTGGCTTTGATGTAAATACCAGCTGGGTGCAGTTAGCGATGTATGCGGCTTATCTGGGAGTAGTTCTTCGCCTATACCTAAAGCCAGCGGCGCAAAAAGCTTTAGTTAAGTAATTCCCTTTTTCCCTACCCACGAGTAACCTAGCGCTTATCGCCGTCCTTACGGCTAGCTAGGGGAAAGTAAATGAGCAAAGCGGCCACCGCAAAAACAAATGTTGTATTAGTTGATGCTGTCAGAACTCCATTTGGCAAGGCGGGATCTCTCTACGCTGAAACAAGAGCTGATGACATTATGGTGCGTTGCATAAGAGGCTTGCTAGAGCGCAATCCAAATTTACCAGCTGATCAAATCGATGATGTAGCGATCGCTGCTGCTACTCAAACAGGTGATCAAGGTATGAATATTGGTCGCTCTGCTGCAATTTTGGCTGGAATTCCAAAATCAGTTCCAGGATACTCAATTGATCGTTGGTGTGCTGGTGCATTAACAGCCGTGACAACAATTGCAGGTGGCATAAATATGGGTGCTTATGATTTAGCAATTGCAGGTGGCGTCGAACATATGGGAAATCACCCAATGGGCGATGGTATGGATCCAAATCCACGTTACTTAGCAGAGAAATTAGTTGATACCGATGCACTGCAGATGGGTGCCACAGCCGAGCGATTACATGACAAGTTTCCGCATTTAACAAAAGAGCGTGCCGATAAGTACGCACTTGCCTCACAACAAAAAACTGCAGCTGCATACGCTGCAAATAAAATTCAACCAGATTTAATTCCAGTTGCTGTTCGCACAGCTGAGTTAGGTTGGGGGGTTGCTACCGTTGATGAACCACCTCGGCCACAAACAACTCTTGAGGCACTGCAAGCATTAAAGACTCCATTCCGCCCAGCAGGCCGTGTAACAGCTGGAAATGCTGCTGGATTAAATGATGGTGCAACCGCTGCAATTTTGGCATCGGAGGCAAAAGCTAAAGAGTTAAATCTGCCAATTAAAGCTAAGTTAGTCTCTTTCGCATTTGCTGGTGTTGAACCAGAGATCATGGGATATGGACCAGTACCCAGCACAATTAAAGCTTTAGCTAAGGCTGGACTTGATATTTCAGATATAGGTTTATTTGAGGTCAATGAAGCATTTGCAATTCAAGTTCTCTCATTTTTAGATCACTTTGGAATTGCAGATGATGATAAGCGAGTAAATATCTATGGCGGCGCAATTGCAGTCGGCCATCCACTCGCCTCCTCTGGCGTTAGATTAATTTTAAATTTAGCAAATGGATTTAAAGATCATCCAGAGGTCCGGTATGGAATTACAACAATGTGTATCGGCCTAGGTATGGGCGGCACCATCATTTGGGAAAATCCTAATTTTAAGGGAGGTAATTAATCATGAGCGATATCAAATTACCTGAAGGTGCACCAGATGAGGTTGTAACAAATGCCATCTTGCGCGAAGTCTCACTTGAACCATTTGGTGGTAGTGGCAAATTAGCTTTAATTACTTTAGATAACGGTATGGATCACAACCGACCAAATACATTTGGTGCTGGCTCATTAGCCTCTCTGCAAAAAGCAATTGAAGCTGCTGAAGCATCTGATGCAGTTGCCATTGCAATTACTGGAAAGCCATTTATCTTTGCTGCTGGTGCTGATCTTTCTGGGCTCTCATTTTTAAAGGATAGATCTCAAGCCCTTGCCATTGGAAAGTTAGGCCATGATGTCTTTCGTAAATTAGGAGAAAGTAAAAAACCTACCTTTGCCTTTATTAATGGTTTAGCACTGGGTGGCGGCCTTGAGGTTGGTTTGCACTGTCATTACCGAACACTTGCAACTACTGCATTTACAGGCTTGCCAGAGTGCTTCCTAGGTTTAGTTCCTGGCTGGGGTGG
>JACCDG011223340.1_pt1 | contig 10706 bp, 8 predicted proteins | sample 7442471 | NCBI WGS metagenome assembly JACCDG01 (sample SAMN15323444, study PRJNA562643) | freshwater metagenome | isolation source: river surface water | place: USA:Blue River Watershed | collected 2017-08-17 | reverse complement strand
TTGCTACACAAAGAAGCCAAGTCCTAGATACAATAAAACGCATATGAATAAGTATATAAATGATCTCTGACTATAGCATGGCCAATATAAAAATGATGAACAAAAACATAGAAACATTATCAGACGCTGGTTTTTACGCAATTGCTGAAAAAACATTGATTGCCATTGAGATTTCTTTGGAAGAGGCCTTCCAGAAAACGGATTTGGATCTTGATATCTCAAGACAGGGTGGCAATGTCGTGAATATTCAATTTGAAGACAAGAGCGTGATTGTTGTGAACACCCAGTCGCCACTTCAAGAGATTTGGGTAGCGGCCAAAGAAGGCGGCTTTCACTATAAGTGGGCTGGCACTCTTCAAGAGCCTCTTTGGTTGGATACAAAAACGGGCGCCGAACTATTCAGCGAGTTAAGCCGTCTTGCCAGTCAACAAGCAAAAACCACCTTAGAAGTTAAATTTATTTAAAGCCGCAATTAATTTAAAGCGATGCTTAATCTAGGGTAGTTGTTCTGCCAAAGAATGGAACAAATGCAGGAATGGTCCAGTCGCCATCTTGCTGAGCAACCCCTGCAGGCACTGGTCGTGTAGATTCTGGAACACCGTTCAGTGCAGTCTTCATGTACCTGATCCACATTGGTAATGCTAAGCCGCCACCAGTCTCACGATCACCTAAGCTCTTAGGCTTATCAAAGCCCATCCAGGCAACTGCCACCACATCGGATTGATAGCCTGCAAACCAGGCATCCATGGATTCATTGGTGGTACCTGTTTTACCAGCAATATCAGACCTACCTAAAGCCGGTCTGGCTGAGGCAGCCGTTCCAGATTTGGTGACTTCTTGAAGCAAGCTATCCATCACAAAAGCAGTGCGCGCATCCAATGCGCGTAGATTTGGGTCACCTGCTTTTTGAGGAGTTGCCTCAAACAAAACATTGCCCTTGGCATCAATCACTTTGCTGATCAAGTAAGGTTCAACACGGTAACCGCCGTTAGCGAATACGCCATAACCTGTTGCAAGTTCGAGTGGGGTTACTGAGCCAGCACCCAAAGCCATGGTTAAGTATGGCGGGTGTTTTTCTGCCTCAAAGCCAAAGCGCTGAATAAAGTCTTGAGCGTATCGTGGACCAATCTTTCTGATGACTCTGACTGATACCAAGTTTTTAGATTTCGCTAGAGCAGCACGAAGTTTCATTTGACCTTCGAACTTACCATCGTAGTTTTTAGGGCTCCACATTTGGCTGCCTGTTTCAAGTGCACTGATTGAAAGTGGCGCATCATTCACCAAGGTATTTGGCATGATGCCTTTTTCAAGAGCGGCCGCATAAATGAACGGTTTGAATGATGAGCCAGGCTGACGCTGTGCTTGAGAAACGCGGTTGTATTTATTTCTGTTGAAATCAAAACCACCAACCAAGGCGCGAATACCACCATTGTTTGCATCTAAGCCAACAAAGGCAGCTTCAACTTGAGGCATCTGTGCCAGAACCCAGCGACCATCTAATGGTAATACTCGAATAATGGCACCAGGTTTGATTTGTTGTTTTGGTTGCGCTTTATCTGACAGTGCAACTGTGCCAAGCTTGAGGTCATCACCTTTGATTGTGACAGTGTCACCGGTGGCAATCACCGCCTGAATTTCTTTTGGATTCACTGCGATCACCACACCCGCCAATAAATCATCACTACTTGGATGGTCACTTAGGATGTTATCGATGGCTCTTTGTCTGGCTGTTGAGTCTTCTGGAAGTTTGATGTATCCCTCAGGTCCTCGGTATTTATGACGTAGCTCATAGTCCATGATGCCTTTACGAACAGCAGAATAGGCCGCATCTTGTTCAGCCTTTCTGATGGTCGTGATCACGGTCATGCCTTGGGTGTAAATGCCATCACCATATTCACTGATCAGCATCTGGCGAACCATTTCAGTCGCGAAGTCAGCTTTGGTTGTGAACTCTCGACCAACACCACGAACATGAAGGGTTTCCGTCATCGCAGATTGATACTGACTTGGCGTGATCATTTTTAAATCACGCATTCTTTGCAAAATATATTCTTGACGAATTTTTGCGCGACGATAATTCACCACAGGGTTGTATGCAGATGGCGCTTTAGGTAAACCAGCCAGCATCGCTGCTTCAGCAATTGAGATGCGTTGGATATCTTTGCCAAAATAAATCTGAGCAGCACTACTGAATCCATAAGCTCGCTGTCCCAAATAAATTTGGTTCATGTACAACTCAAGAATTTGTTCTTTTGATAGATTGGATTCAATCTTCCAAGCTAGCAAGACTTCATAAATCTTTCGAGTGAATGATTTTTCATTCGTTAAGAAAAAATTTCTGGCCACTTGCATGGTGATGGTTGAAGCACCTTGCGCCAGTCTGCCTCTTAAGTTAGCCAGAGTGGCTCTTAAAACGCCCCAGTAATCAACGCCACCGTGTTCATAAAAACGCTCATCTTCAATGGCAACAACGGCATTCTTTAGGTAGCTCGGAATTTCTTCGATCGCAATGATGTTTCTGCGCTCCTCGCCAAACTCACCAATCAATGCATTATCAGCTGTGTAAATGCGCAGAGGAACTTTGGGGTTGTAATCGGTGATGGTGTCTAGATCGGGGAGATTTGGTTTTGCAACAACCAGTGCATAAACAATCACCAGACCTAACAAGATTAGGCCTGCGCTTCCCAAGAAAATTCCCCAACGAATCAAATACTGCTGCCAATTGCGTTGTGGTTTTCTAGCTTGTGCACCCCCGCCTAAGCGTGAGGGTGGTCTGACGGGCTTGCGAGATTCACTCATGGCTAGATTATAGAGATAGCTTGAAAAGAGGGGGAGAAAAAAAGACAGGGAAACCCTGACAAAAATTTCGGATTTTTCTGACAAAAAATCAGCATTTTGCTGATTTATGAAGATGTGGCCAGTCTAGATAATCCTTGGATGATCAAACGCAACTTCAATTCAGACTCTTATGACCACGCTTTTTCTGAGCAAGTGATAAAACCTCCCACTTTTCATCAAGAGTTCATTAAAAAATTGACCAGCGAGCAAGTTCAACTTTTTTGCTCAAAACATGGACTGTTTCTACTGAGCTTTATCAACCTCATTGGGGTCCTTCTGCTGCTAATTTTCATGATGGGTCAATTTGATGACATTCATCAGCGCATTGATGAGGCGCGCAGCAAAGTCTTAAAACTAGAAAGTTTAGTAAAGGTGCTTGGGAATCCTTCAGAGAAAACCAAGCCCCAGGAATTGTCTCAGGCTGAGGTCCAGCCGGAACCAGAACTGATGAGCAGTGACTTGAACATCAGGTATTTGGGCTTGATGCATGCGGGCCATTCATTCAAAGCATTTGTGGAAGTTGATGAGGTCACAAGCTTCTTTGGTAAAGGGCAAATGATCGATGCTCGTTGGCTGATCAAATCATTTGATCAATCTCAGATGGTCTTGGAATCAATCAAAGGTCAGCAAGTGACCATTCTTTTGGAGTGATAAGGATGAATAAAAGAAGGTTATGGCTCAAGTTGTCTCTGATGATGTTGATGATTCGTACTTCAAGTGCCGCTGCCCAGGAAAGTTTTGTAGAGAAAACCATCACCCTTAAATTTTCATCGATAGATCTTCGACATCTCTTGCAAATGTTGGCAGATATGCGGGATTTGAATTTGATGATGAGCGATAAGGTTTCTGGCAAAACAAGTATCAATATGAGAAATGCATCATGGCAAACAACCTTTGATTCAGTTTTGGCCAGCAAATCTCTTGGATCACGTTTTGATAAAGATGTTTTATGGGTGGCTCCTTATGAAGAGTTGGCCTTGTTTCATCAAAGACAAAAAGACCGAGAGCAGCAGCATCAAATGGGCCAGATGGGAGAGTTGCGTCAAATCATGATTGAGGCAAGGATTGTCGAGGCCGAAAGGAGGTTTGCGCAAAACTTGGGGGCCAAGCTGGCTTATCAACAGCAACCCAATTTAAAAACAGGACATCTTCTGGGGGCTTCGGGTTTGAATGGCTTTGAACCAGGAACTGCAGCCATCACTCTATTGGGCAAGCAGGCAACCCAAGCTTTGAATATGGAGCTTTCAGCTTTGGAGTCAAATGGCTTGGGGAATATTGTCTCTAACCCAAGGGTGTTGGCCGCTGAGAATACTCAGGCCTTGATCGAGCAGGGCACGGAGTTACCGTATCAGTCATCTGCGGGTCAGGGTGCTACCAAAGTCCAGTTCAGGAAAGCCAATCTTCGTTTGGAGGTGAAGCCTCGGATTCAGAAAAATCAGATGATTGTTTTGGATGTGGACATCAACAAAGACAGCGTCGGATTAAAAACGGAGCAAGGCTTTGCTATTGACACCAAGCATGTCAAAACACAGGTCTTGGTTGAAAGCGGTGGCACGGTGATTTTGGGAGGTATTTTTCAAGAAACAGAAAGAAAAGATGATGCCAAGGTGCCGTTCTTGGGCTCAATTCCTTTGATTGGCTTTCTTTTTAGGCAAGAGTCGAAGTTCAAGGATAAAACAGAATTATTAATTTTTTTAACGCCAACCTTGGTTTCTGGTCAAAAGCCTCAGTAGAATCTCATGTATGAACAGTTTTCCAGAAAATATCTTTTTAGTAGGGGTGATGGGCGCGGGTAAAACCACCGTTGGCCGTCTCTTGGCTAAAAAATTAGGAAGACGATTTGTGGACTCAGATCATGAGATTGAGGCCCGTTGCGGCGTTCGCATCCCAACCATTTTTGAAATGGAGGGCGAAGAAGGATTTCGCAAGCGTGAGGCTCAGGTCATTGATGAATTAACCCAAGAAAAGAATTTGGTTTTAGCCACTGGTGGTGGTGCTGTTTTATTGCCTGAAAATCGCCAACATTTACATCAAAGAGGCGTGGTTGTTTATTTGCGTGCAACACCTCATGAGCTTTGGTTAAGAACTCGCAATGACAAGGGCAGACCATTGCTCAATAACGATGATCCTAGGGGTACCCTTGAAAAGCTTTTCGCGATTCGTGACCCTTTGTATAGAGAAACCGCCCATCATGTGATTGATACTGGCAAGCCCAGCGTCACTCAGTTGGTGAACACACTAATGATGCAATTCGAATTATCAACATGAACACTCTTCAATTAGATTTAGGTGAGCGCAGTTATCCGATTCATATTGGATCTGGTTTGCTTGATCAAGCAGATCTGTATAAAAAACACATCAAGGGCACTTTCACAGCGGTGGTCACCAATGAAACGATCGCTCCTTTGTATGCCGATAAGGTCGTTAAAACTTTGGAGAGCATTGGTCAAAAAGTGAAGCTGATTGTTTTGCCTGATGGTGAGGAATTTAAAACATGGGAAGTGTTGCAAAAGATTTTTGATGGCTTGTTAGAGAATTCTGCCGACCGAAAAACCACGCTGCTTGCATTGGGTGGTGGTGTGATTGGCGATATGACAGGCTTTGCAGCAGCATGCTATATGCGCGGCATTAAATTCATTCAAGTTCCAACCACCTTGTTGTCTCAAGTGGATTCATCAGTTGGTGGCAAGACGGGCATCAACCATCCTTTGGGTAAAAACATGGTGGGTGCTTTTCATCAGCCGCAAGCTGTGATTGCTGATTTAGATACTTTAAAAACTTTGCCAGCTGAAGAGTTGGCAGCGGGTTTGGCTGAAGTGATTAAGCACGGCGCCATTGCTGATGCTGAATTTTTATCTTGGATTGAGAAAAATCAAGATGCACTGAATAAATGTGATCCAGCAGCGATGGAGCATGCCGTGCGTCGCTCATGTGAAATCAAGTCTCAAGTAGTTGCTCAAGATGAAAAAGAAGGTGGCATTCGTGCGATCTTGAATTTTGGCCACACCTTTGGTCATGCAATTGAAGCAGGCATGGGTTATGGTGCTTGGTTACATGGTCAGGCTGTTGGTTGTGGCATGGTCATGGCGGCCGATTTATCAGTTCGAGTGGGTTTACTGTCTGAAGCGGAAGCATCACGCTTAAAGAAGATCATCGAAGCACTTCATTTACCAACTCAACCACCTAAATTAGGTGTTGATCGTTTCATGGAATTGATGAGCGTTGATAAAAAGGCAGAGGGTGGTGAGGTTCGTTACATTTTGCTCAATGGTTTGGGGCAGGCAAAAATCCAAACGGTTGATGACGATCTTGTGATTCAAACGCTGATCGCCAATGGGGTAGTTTGATGAGCTTGCTTGAGTGAGTTGTGATGAGCTTAGCTAGTTACGCAGCAAACCCCGCATTATCTTTAGGGCGCTTGCATTCTGAGCCAGCGGAGCCAACACAATCTGGTCGAAATGCGTTTCAACGAGACCGAGACAGAATCATTCATTCAACCGCCTTTCGTCGGCTTGAATACAAAACACAAGTTTTTTTGAATCATGAAGGCGATCACTTCAGAAATCGCTTGACCCATAGTTTGGAAGTGGCCCAAATCGGGCGCTCAGTGGCCAGACGTTTAAATCTCAACGAAGACTTGGTCGAAGCAATTTCTTTGGCACATGATTTGGGGCACACACCTTTTGGTCACGCAGGACAGGATGCGCTCAATGAGTGCATGAAAGAATATGGTGGCTTTGAACACAATTTACAAAGCTTATGGGTCGTTGATTTTTTAGAAGAGCGCTATGCAAGGTGGGATGGCTTAAATCTTTCTTTTGAAACTCGCGAAGGGATTTTGAAGCATTGCTCCAGAAAAAATGCTGAAAAATTAGGACCTCTTGGTGAGCGATTTTTAAAAGGACACCAACCCAGTTTAGAAGCTCAGTTGGCTAACTTCGCCGATGAAATCGCCTATAACAATCATGACATTGATGACGGTATTCGCTCGGGTTTATTGAACATTCAGCAACTGTCTGAAGTGGCATTGTGGCAAGAGCAGCATGATCGAGTGAAGCATCAATTTCCTGATTTGACTGGGCGTCGCTTGGTCAGTGAGGTGATTAGGCACATCATTCATGTGTTGGTAGATGACTTGGTCAAGGAAACACAACGACGTCTAGAAGAATTTGCGCCAAGTACCATTGATGATGTGCGTCATGGTTCACCGATGGTTGGCTTTTCAGCGAGCATGCGTGAGCAAGCAAGTGCCATGAAAAAATTCCTGTTCAAAAACTTGTATCGTCATCCACAAGTTCAGTCTGTCACAAGTGAAGCGGCCAACATGGTGAAAGTGTTATTTGCACACTACCAACAAGTTCCACATGACTTGCCTGAGGGATTCAGATCTGAAGATGATTTACAGAGACGAATATCGCATTATATTGCTGGCATGACAGATCGTTTTGCCAATAAAGAATTTCATAAGTTGACTGTTTAAATGGCCAGACTTCAAAGGGTGGTCCTTCCAGGTTATCCGCTTCACATCATGGTCAGGGGGCATAACTCCAAGGATATTTTTATTTCTGATGAAGAAAAAAAATCTTATCTTGAATGGCTCAAAGATGCGGCGCGAGAATATGAGTTGGCCATTCATGCTTTTGCATTGATGCCCAATCATGTGCATATTTTGGCCACGCCAAAAACTTCCCAAAGTGCTTCTAAAGTAATGCAATCGATTGGGCGTCGCTACGCACAATTATTTAATCAAACTCATGGTTCAAGTGGCACTGTGTGGGAGGGTAGGTTCAAATCTTGTTTGATTGATCCCGATGCTTATTTTTTACTGGTTCAAAAATACATCGAACAAAATCCAGTAAGAACCGGATTGGTTCAAAAACCTGAAGAATGGGTTTGGTCCAGTTACAGACATCATGCTGGGGCTGAAACAATCCCTTGGATTGCGGACCATCCTTCTTATTGGGCGATTGCCAACACCCCATTTGAGCGTCAAATGGCTTGGCAAAGATCAGTTTTAGAGCCGTTAAGCCTTAGTGAAATAGAAAAAGTAAGTAAACACTTAAGCTATGGCTGGCCAATGGCAAGTGATACCTTCCTAAAACAATTGGCCCTCAAAACATCCAGACCCCTGCAGCCTCGACTGGCTGGCAGACCAAAAAAGTCCTAAAAGAAACAAGTTTTGCCATAATTTGGTGCATAAATCTCTTCATTTCAAATGACTATGTCCCCAATTTATTGATTAAAGAATTTAGCCACCAAATAATTAGTGACAGACACCAATTATTTTTATTGCTTGCCAAAGGGTAATCCCCTATAGTTGTCAAAAACCTCGTTATGTCGGGGACAAAGTCTTTAATAAAGACATCCATTGTTATTTATCAAGGAAATATCTGTGACTACTACTCCTTCATTGCGCCCTGAAGCGCAAGGTCTTTATGACCCCGTCAATGAACACGACGCATGTGGCGTTGGATTCGTTGCCCACATCAAAGGCCACAAGAGCCATGACATCGTTTCTCAAGGTTTAAAGATTCTTGAGAACATTGATCACCGTGGTGCGGTGGGTGCAGATCCGTTGATGGGTGACGGTGCTGGTATCTTGATTCAAATTCCAGACCAGTTCTACCGTGAAGAAATGGCCAAGCAGGGTGTGAATTTGCCACCAGCAGGTGAGTACGGTGTTGGTATGGTGTTCATGCCAAAAGAAAGTGCTTCACGTTTGGCCTGTGAGCAAGAATTAGAAAGAACGGTTCGCATTGAAGGTCAAGTGGTGCTTGGTTGGAGAGATGTGCCAGTTGATGCAACTATGCCAATGTCACCAACTGTTAGAAAAACAGAACCAGTGATCCGCCAAATTTTTATTGGCCGCGGTCGCGACATAATGACAACCGACGCTTTAGAGCGCAAGTTGTATGTGATCAGAAAAACAGGCAGCCACGCAATTCAAGCATTGCAACTTCAGCATGGCAAAGAGTACTTCGTGACTTCTATGTCAGCCAGAACAGTGGTTTACAAAGGTCTTCTTTTGGCAAACCAAGTGGGCGCCTATTACGAAGATCTAAAAGATTCAAGAGTGGTGTCAGCTTTAGCCTTAGTGCATCAGCGCTTCTCAACCAACACATTCCCAGCATGGGAATTGGCTCACCCATACCGCATGATTGCTCACAACGGAGAAATCAACACAGTCAAGGGTAACGTCAATTGGATCAACGCAAGAACTGGCGCTATCAGTTCAGCAGTGCTTGGTGATGACTTACAAAAATTATGGCCTTTGATTTATCCAGGTCAATCAGACACAGCCAGTTTTGATAACTGCTTAGAGTTATTGGTGATGGCTGGATACCCAATGGCTCACGCCATGATGATGATGATCCCTGAAGCATGGGAACAACATACATTGATGGATGAGAACCGTCGCGCTTTCTATGAGTACCATGCAGCGATGATGGAACCATGGGATGGTCCTGCAGCGATTGCTTTCACCGATGGTCGTCAGATTGGTGCAACTTTGGATCGTAACGGTTTGCGTCCAGCACGTTATTACGTGACTGATGATGATTTGGTCATCATGGCTTCAGAGGCAGGTGTATTGACCTTCCCAGAAAACAAAATTGTTAAGAAGTGGCGCTTGCAACCAGGCAAGATGTTCTTGATTGACATGGAGCAAGGTCGCATCATTGATGATGTTGAGTTAAAAGATGCTCTAGCAAAAGCCAAACCATACAAGAGCTGGATTGATGCTGTGCGCATCAAGCTTGATGAAATCGACGTGACGGCAGAAGACGTCAAACAAGATGCTCAGAATATTCGTCCTGCAGCCAGCTTGTTAGATCGTCAACAAGCCTTCGGTTACACGCAAGAAGATTTGAAGTTCTTGATGGCGCCGATGGCTTCATCAGGTGAAGAGGCGATTGGTTCAATGGGTAATGACAGCCCATTGGCAGTTCTATCAAATAAGAACAAACCTTTGTACAACTACTTCAAGCAGTTATTTGCTCAGGTAACCAACCCACCAATTGACCCTATCCGTGAAAACATGGTGATGTCATTGGTTTCATTTGTGGGACCTAAGCCTAATTTGTTAGACACCAATAACATCAATCCACCGATGCGTTTGGAAGTGTCACAACCAATTTTGGATTTTGATGACATTGCCAAAGTTCGTCATATTGAACACTACACAGGTGGTAAGTTCCGCTCATACGAATTAGATATTTGTTACCCATCAGCATGGGGCAAAGACGGTGTAGAAGCACGCCTTGCATCTCTATGTGCTGAGGCCGTGGATGCAGTTCATTCTGGCTACAACATTTTGATCATCAGCGATCGTCAAGTCGCGGCTGATCATGTGGCTATTCCTGCATTGTTGGCAACATCAGCGATTCATCAACATTTGGTTGATAAGGGCTTGCGCACAAGCACTGGTTTGGTAGTTGAAACAGGCAGCGCGCGCGAGACTCATCACTTTGCATTGTTGGCAGGGTACGGAGCTGAAGCAGTTCATCCATACTTAGCAATGGAAACTTTGGTCGATATGGCCAAAGGTTTGAAGGGTGATTTGTCTGCTGAGAAAGTTGTTAAGAACTTCACCAAAGCTGTGGGTAAGGGCTTGCAAAAGGTGATGTCTAAGATGGGTATCTCAACATACATGTCTTATACCGGCGCACAGATTTTTGAAGCCATTGGTTTGAACAAAGAGTTGATCGACAAATACTTCAAAGGCACTGCATCGAATGTGGGTGGTATTGGTATTTTCGAAGTGGCTGAAGAAGCATTGAAGATGCACAGCTTGGCATTTGGTAATGATCCAACATTGACCAATATGTTGGATGCTGGTGGTGAGTACGCTTTCCGTGTTCGTGGTGAAG
>JACCDG011491058.1_pt1 | contig 10707 bp, 9 predicted proteins | sample 7442471 | NCBI WGS metagenome assembly JACCDG01 (sample SAMN15323444, study PRJNA562643) | freshwater metagenome | isolation source: river surface water | place: USA:Blue River Watershed | collected 2017-08-17 | reverse complement strand
GCAAGAATTTTTCCAGTTACACCAACTGCCTTTCCGTTTTGAACTTCAATACCCGAAACTTCATGTTCAAAAAGAATCTCTAAGTTTTTTCGATTTTTATGTGCCTCAAGGGCGTTTAATAAGCGAAAGATAATTTCATAACCGGTGCCCCAAGTGATATGCCATCTTGGCACGCTATTTCCAGGTAAAAACATCCCGCGCTCGGGCCAATTTACCAGTGGTAAGAATTTAACCTTTTTTTGGTCTAGAAATTCATAGATATAAGAAATGGAATTTTCACAATAAAACTTGGCCCATTTCCTCGGTAGGTGATCATTTTCACCAAACTTTGCATAGGACTCCCAATCTTGGTAAGCAAGCTCCGGATTATCCCTGATCCTCATTTTTCTTTGGTGAGGCGTATCGATTAAATGAATCCCACCAAAAGATTCCTTGGCCAAGCCGCCAAATTTTTCCCGCTTACCTTTTTCGATAATCAGCACTTTCTTATTGCTTGTGTCGATTAATTCATAGGCGGCAGTGATACCCGCAAGTCCGCCACCTGCGATAACTACATCAGCTAAATAAGTCTGTTTTTTCACGGGCCTAATGTATCTAAGGATTAAAGAAACAACAAATAGAAATTTTTCTAAGTCTTGCTGAGCATCAATTGTTTAAGTGGATTTCAAAACCCTGTCCCCTGATATCCCTTGATATCTCTTCTAAGGATCTGTCATCTGCTATTTCAAATTGCTCCAATGGTTTTGAAGTTTTATTTTTAGACTCTCTAGGAGCGGTGCAAGCTTCACAACTTAAGTCGGTTGTACAAATTTTTAGGAGTCCATCGCGTAGTTGTATTTCTTCCCTAGTAGATAAAAATATGGGCATTTGGGGAAAGGCCAATCTAAAAGCGAAAAGCGTTTGGGCAAACTTCTTATCTGATAAGGGATACTTTATTTCTCCAAGACCAGTTGCGGGTTTTATTCTTGGAATAGAGAGAGAAAAATGAACTTGCCAAAATTCCTTTTGAATAAACTTAAAGTGATTAAAAAGAGAGAGGGCCTCATAATTGTTTTCAAAAAGTCCGGCCAAGTAGCCGCAACCCACCATGGTAAAACCGGCAGAAATGGCACGATCGATACCCTCTAATCTATATTGATATTCCTTTTTCTTCCCTCCGATATGAACCTGTGAATAGGTTTCCATATGATAGGTTTCTTGATAAAGAACAAATTTTTCGGCCCCGCTTTTTCTAAGCTTCCTTGCATCTTCTGTGGTTAGTGCCCCAAATTCCACCGCAATGGATAAAAACCCCAATTCTTTGGCAAGAAGAACCGATTGGTTAAGATAGTCGATATTTTTAAAATCTTTTAATTCACCTGAGACCAGGAGGATTTGCCGATGGCCACGCTTGTAAATCTCTTCCAATTCATCCTTTATTTCCAATGGGGAGAGAGTTTTTCTTCTAATTTTATTGCTAAGTCTAAATCCACAATAAGTGCATTCATTGTGACAAGCATTGGACAGATAAAAGGGAATATAAAGTCCTTTACTTTGACCAAAGTGTTTTTCCGTCTCTCTTTTTGCCATAACCGCCATTTCTTCTATAAATAGAGATGCGGTATCGGATAGGAGAATATGGAAATCCTCAAGAGAAAAATCTGCTTTAGCAAGTGTTTGAACTACATCAGATGGAGTAATAATATTTTTTTTTAACTCGTTGTAGCCTTCTTCACTTAAGAACATTTAAAAATCCTGTAAGAGGAGAACTTGCACTGGCCGTTTCTAAAGTGGTTGGAATTCCCATTTCATAGGCCATTCGTCCCGATTTTGTGGCCATGGAAAAAGCGATTCCCATTTTTACGGGATCACTTGCAATGGCAATAGCGGTATTCACTAAAACTGCATCGGCCCCCATTTCTAGCGCAATACAGGCATCGGAAGGTCTACCTAAACCTGCATCTATAATAAGTGGGACTCTTTTTTGTTTGATCATGATTTTGATCATTTCGCTAGTTCTTATTCCTTTGTTGGAACCAATTGGAGAACCCAAAGGCATGATGGCCGAGACGCCTACATCTTCCAGCTTTTTGGCCAATACTGGATCGGCATTTATATAGGGTAGGACTACAAAGCCGTCTTTTACCAATTCCTCAGCGGCTTTTAAGGTTTCTATGGAGTCTGGTAATAGATAGTGGGGATCAGAAATTACTTCAAGTTTTATCCAATTACTTGATGTTATATCCCTGGCCAGTTGAGCGTAGAAAATCGCCTCCTTGGCATTTTGTGCTCCAGAAGTATTGGGCATTAGTTGGATATTTTTAGGGATGTAATTTAGAATATTCTCCTTTGGAGCATTTGTAAGATCCATTCTCCTTATAGCTACTGTAACTATTTCGCAGCCAGATTCAAGAATGGTTTTTTCCATTATTTTAAGTCCGGGAAATTTTCCCGTACCTAGTAAAAGTCTTGATTCAAATTCTTTGCCTGAAATTTTAAACATAATCAAAGTATCCTTCTCCTAAATGATCGGCTTGTAAAGAACCCAGAAAATGCTGATCTAGAACAGGTCTAAGCTTGATTCAACTCAATTAATTTCTCGCTAGAAATGAGATAATTTTGGGCGTATAAAAAGTTATGAAAAAAAGATCTTGGGCCGAACCTTATAAAATTAAAATGGTTGAACTTTTGAAAATGACTACTCGAGAGGAGAGAGAAGCCGCTATTAAAGAGGCTGGTTATAACACTTTTCTTTTAAAAAGCGAGGATGTTTATATCGATCTTCTTACCGATAGTGGAACCAGCGCCATGAGCGATTCCCAATGGGCCGCTATGATGTTAGGTGATGAGGCCTATGCCGGAAGCAGAAATTTCTATTCTTTAGAAAAAACAGTGCAAGACTACTATGGTTATAAATACCTAGTTCCCACTCATCAAGGGAGGGGTGCGGAAAATATCCTATCCCAAATTATGATCCAAAAGGGTGATTACGTACCAGGGAATATGTACTTTACTACCACGCGAGTTCATCAAGAACTCGCAGGGGGAATATTTGTCGATGTAATTATTGATGAAGCCCATGATCCCAGTTCTAAATTTCCATTCAAAGGAAATGTCGATATAGCTAAAATGCAAAAACTTGTGGATGAAGTAGGTGCAAAAAAAATCCCCTACATTTCCCTAGAGGGAACTGTAAATATGGCCGGAGGCCAGCCATTTTCCATGGCCAATCTTGTGGAATTAAGAAAATTTTGTGACAAATATAATATTCCAATTATGCTGGATGCAACTAGAGCGGTCGAAAACGCTTATTTTATTCAACAAAAAGAAGAAGGATATAAAAACAAATCTGTAAGAGAAATATTAAAGGAGATTTGTAGCTACACGGACGGCGCCACCATGTCTGCTAAGAAAGATAGCTTGGTTAACATCGGAGGCTTCCTCGCTTTAAACGATGAGAACCTTTATAAGAAAGCGATAAATTTGGTGGTAATTTATGAAGGCCTTCACACCTATGGGGGAATGGCCGGCAGGGATATGGAGGCCCTGGCCCAAGGGATAAAAGAAAGTGTTATGGATGAACATCAACAGGCCAGAATAGGTCAAGTACATTATTTAGCCGAACAATTATTAAAGGCAGATGTTCCAATCGTACTTCCAGTTGGTGGACATGCGGTATTTCTTGATGCCAGAGCGATTTTGCCCCATATAGATCAGGAAATGTATCCGGCCCAGGCGCTGGCCGCAGAACTTTATTTGGACTCTGGTATTAGAGCAATGGAAAGAGGCATTGTTTCCGCGGGCAGAGATCCCAAAACCGGGAAAAATCGTTTGCCCAAACTTGAACTGGTAAGATTGACGATTCCTCGCAGAGTTTATACTCAGGCCCATATGGATGTAGTTGCCGAGTCTGTGATTGCTGTTTACGAAAATAGAGCAAATATCAAAGGACTCAAAATGGTTTATGAGCCCGAACATCTAAGGTTTTTTCAAGCGTTGTTTGAAAAAAATTAAAAATGAAATTCTGTCTTGTCTTTTCACATGGATGGGGCTTTGATAAAAAATTTTGGAATATTTTGGGTCAAAAATTTAGCCGCGATCATTGTATCTTTTTAGACCAAGGTTATTTCGGTCAGCGGGAACTTTCAATTCCAGACGACGGGCGAACAATATTTATTGGCATAGGCCATTCCTTAGGACTTATAAAATTGCTTGAACTTGAGGTTAGGTTTAGTGCTCTCGTTGCGATTTCGGGTTTTCTTAATTTTTTAGGTTATGGCCAGCCTTTGTATTGTAAACGCAGTTTGGAATTGGAGAACATGAAAAGGCATTTTGAGATATTTCCTTTTAAAACCCTCCAATCTTTCTATGCTAGATGCAAAGTAGAGTGCCAAAATATATCTGCGCTAGATAAGGAGTTGCTTAGAAAAGACTTGAATCAACTATCCTTAAAATTTGATTTACCAAAAGAAATTCCACTTTTGGTTCTATCCTCCAAAGATGATGTGGTAGTCCCTCCAGAATTAATTAGGGATAATTTTAAAAATGCTAGAGTTTTTTTTCACGATAAGGGGGGCCACGGATTAAATCTTTTCAATTGTGAATTTATATTTACCAAAATTATGGCCTTATTAGATGAAATTAAAGAAAAGACAAATCCAGCAAAAATTTAACCAGGCAAGTACCACTTATGACCAGGTCGCATTAGTCCAAAGAGAGTGTGCTAAAAAATTAGTAGGGCACCTTACAAATTTTTTCCCAAAATTTTATCCTAATACAATATTGGATATAGGCACCGGCACCGGTTATATTCCGGAGCTTTTACTAAGTACCTTTTCCCAGAGTTCATTCACTCTCAATGATTTATCCCCTGAGATGTTAAAAAAAACCAAAGAAAAGCTCGGTAAGAATAGAAAAATAGATTTTATCCAAGGAGATATGGACAATTTAAACTTTGGATTTAAGGAATTGGTCACTTCTAATTTTGCCATGCAGTGGTCAAGCGATCTCCATAATATACTCGCAAGATTACATAAAAAATCAGATGTACTAGCCTTTTCCTGTTTGCTTGATGGAACCTTTAAAGAATGGGGAGAAATCTTTGAAAAATGTGAATTGCCCAATCCGACTTTTCATTATCCTATAAAAAAAGAGTTGGAAAATTACATACTATCCCTTAGACCCCAAAAGTATTTCTTTGATTCGAAGGAGTTTGTGCTGGATTTCTCCTCCCCCCTTAAGTTTTTAAAATATCTGAAGGAATTGGGCGCTAATACTGGTGGCCAGGAAATACCTATTAAGGATATCTTGAGGCTCCTAAGGAACAATCTAGGTGGTTTTAGCGTTACTTATAATGTGTTCTTTGCCCTTATAGGCGGAAAGTAAATTTATGGATTATAAAATTATCAAAGGAATTAATTTTCTTCGCTTGCGGGGAACGGAAGTAGAACGAGCGCGTGCCCATGGTGGAATCCTTAAGGATAAAATATCAAATGGGGCCATTCCCTTTCTAGCAAAAAAAAATGAACTTTTAATACGCAGAAGCCCTGGCATTATTCAAAAACAACCAGCACAGGGTTCTATTATTTGGTTTTATAATAAGGTTCTAATTCCCTATCTTCATCGAAAAAATTCGAAAGAGGCGAAAGAAATCTTGCAAGCCTTGGCGGCCGAGACTGGAATCTCCTATGATGACTATCTTAAAGGTCTGCTTCAACCCGATGCCTTTATGCTTTTATGCCGCACTTCCGTGATGAAATATCTTTTAGGTGATCTACCGGCCCATGCACTTCCTGCCTGCACAAGCGCCGTAACTCTGGGAAACTGGACCGCCAGCAAAAGATTGCTGGTTTGTAGAAACCAGGATTATCCGGTAGTTGGACCTTGGGAAAAAAATACTACAGTTCTCTTTAATGAACCTACAGAAAAAAATCATATTCCTTTTGTTTCCATCACTACCGCAGGACTTCATTCCGGAGGACTAACTTCCATGAATAAGGAAGGTCTCACATTGGCCTTACACGCTCACTTTGGAAGAAACATTTCTTTTAGAGGCACTCCAATCGTTGAAATAGGCAATGCTATTATTCGTGAGGCCAAGACTATCGGTGAGGCAGTTGAAATTTCCAGCAGATTTAAAACTTATGCCAATTGGGCCTTTGTTATTTCTAGTGCCAAAGAAAATAATGCCGCAGTATTAGAAATCACTCCCGGAAAAACCCGAGTACGTTATGCACAGGATGGGTTTTTATCTCATAGTAATTTTTTTCATTCAAAAGAACTGCATAAAGAAGAGGCGCTAATTTCAGGATCTTATGTTGAAGATTTACACTCGCGTTTAAAAGGGATTTATGATTCCCTAAAACCCCATCGTGGAGAATTAGAACCTAGGCATATGACCAGTGCCCTGGGTTGCCAGATCGATCCCCTAACTCAAAAAGAGCGAGTGGTGGGCAACACGGTATCGGTAATAACCACCATTAAGTCGGTTGTTTTTGATCCAGGTGCCCAAAAGTTTTGGATTTCATCGAGACAGGAATCGCCTACCGGACTTGGGGATTTCCTTGAAATAAATGCTGATAATTTTTGGACATCTAAGAATTACTCCGAAGATTTATGGCCTACCCTTCCAGGTTATCATCCGAAAGATTCTACTCTTATTGAAGGTGTGCGATCTTACCGGCGGGCCTATCAGGCCTATCATATGGAAAGCGATCATCCTGGGTATCTTCTGCGGACCTATGAGTCTTTGCAGAAAACCGCAAAGTTATATCCCGCCGATGGAAATATTTGGGTTCAAAAGGCCATTTTGGCCGTTAAACTGCACCGGTTTAAAGATGCTCGCCAATTTTTAGAAAAAACCAAAGACCTAGTCCTCTCTCCTCATACCAGTGGTGTACGAGACCTCTATCTTGCCCGTTGTTTAGATATTGAAAAAGACCGTCAGGCGGCGCTTTTAGTTTATTCTAAATGGGAAACCGTAATCGATCCAAGTTTAAGGAAGGCCATGTTCCAAGGTTATAAAAGACCATATAGGCCTAAGGACACGAACAGTATAATGATTGATTTGCAGTTTCCGGATACCTTCCATTACTAATTTACCCAAAAAATATGATCTTTATCATACTAATTGGCAGGTAAAAGTACCAAAATCAGACCGTGTTAAATTTGCTTAAAAAATATAATGTACCTGGCCCTCGGTATACCAGCTATCCAACCTTTCCCTCATGGACTGGAATTGAGCTAAAGGATTGGAATTTGCATTTTAAAAAGATGTTAAATTCTAATTCCCCTGGGCTTTCCATTTATATCCACGTTCCATTTTGTAAATCTCTATGTGCTTTTTGCGGATGCAATAAGATGATTACTCAAAATTATTCTTATGCGGATGAATTTATCGATACGCTCCATAAGGAGTTTGCTTATTACGAAGAAATGATCCCCTCAGGCACTGAGGTTTTTGAGATTCATTTAGGTGGAGGTTCACCTTCATGGCTTAAACCCCAAGAATTAAAAAGGCTTCTAGATCCCATCTTAAATTCTTCCAAACTCATTATTGATAGAAATATTTTAGAACAATCGATTGAACTTGATCCTAGAACCACTACAACGGAGCATTGTGAAGCACTCAGCGGACTTGGCTTTAATCGAGTCAGTCTTGGAATTCAAGATACCAACCCAGAAGTTTTAAAAAGTATTCGGCGGGATCAACCACTAGAAGTTGTTACCAAGGTGGTAAATGGTCTTAAAGAAAATGGGATCAAGCTGTTAAATATGGATTTGATTTATGGACTTCCATTTCAAACCACCGAATCCATAAAAGAGACTATCAAAGATATCTTGATTTTTCGTCCCACCCGTTTAGCTCTTTATAGTTATGCCCATGTTCCCTCTAAAAGCCCCGCTCAAAAGCTGCTAGAAAGAGATGGACTGCCAACCCCGGAAGAAAAAATGGTAATTCATGAGATCGCTCGTGAATTACTAGTCCAAGCGGGATATCAAGAAATTGGAATGGACCACTTTGCCCTGCCAAGTGATTCTTTATATAAGTCCTTTGTAAATAAAGAACTTCATAGAAATTTTATGGGCTACACTGTTCAGAGATCTAAGGTACTTTTAGGTTTAGGGCCCTCAAGTTTATCAGATTCCTGGACGGCTTTTTCCCAAAACGAAAAGGATTATAAGACCTGGCGGGAGCTTATTTTAGAGAAGGGAAATGCCTTAATTCATGGCCATGTTTTGTCAGAGAGAGAACTATATATAAGACGTAAAATTTTGGATCTTATGTGTGAATTTGAAACGACTCTTCAAGACCATGATTTAAATAATGACCAAAAAGAAAAGGTTAAGGTCCTAATTGCCGACCAGATTTTAATTAAAGATAATAATACTTATCAGGCCACTTCCCTTGGCAAACACTTTATTCGAAATATCTGCATGGCCATCGATGATTCTTATTTAAAGAATCAGCAAATATTTAGCAATACATTATAGTAATTGCATTCTGTTCTATAAAATCAATTGATCAAAGTTTAATCCTAAGAGCCTTTTACCGAAAAGACTGATATTAGAACGGGGAATTTTATGAGAAATATCGGTGTTTTCTTAATCTTTGCTATCCTAAGTTTTTCTGTCAGCGCAGAAACTCTTTTATTTTTGTCCGATTTGGAGGGGAACGTCGGAAAATGGGACTCATTTATTAAGACTAGTGGTTGTTTTAGGGGGGCAAGTCCTCCCATTAATGTAAAACAAAGTGGATATCAAAATGTTAATAATTTTTTAAAGTCCAAACCTCTGGTACTTGATCCAAAATGCAAGTTTTTTTATTTAGGCGATGCTGTGGATAAAGGGAATGGTTCCATTAGAATTTTAAGGGATTTGGTTTATTTAAAATTATCAAATCCTCAAAATATTTTTTTAGTGCCCGGAAATAGAGAGCTTAATAAGCTAAGATTCCTTCAGGAAATTTCCCCATCAGGGGAAATAAATGCAAATAATTTTTATCGTTTTACGGAAACTAAGGTTTCTCCTCAGCTGGCAAATCAAACTAAAGAGTTGAATGATTCCTATTTTGGAAAAAGTTTTGGTGCACCGTTGGCAATGGATTTTAGAAGTAACGAATTAGGTTTAGATAACTTAAAAATCTCCAATTATAAAGAATGGAGCAAAAAAATTTTAATCAGTCTAAGGGAGGACGTGGATAAATTTGATGACTCACCTAATAGCGGTCCGTCCAAAGGACTTCTTACAAAATATTTAAGCTTATCTCAAATGTTAATTAGATATAAGGACATCGTTATGAGCCACGGTTTTATTGGTAAAGACAATCTAGGTAAGGTTCCAAAAATAATCAGGGGTGGCGTAAGGTCAATATACGGTGCGGATTTTGACTCTATATCGATAAATTCCTTAGGAGATTTTATTAACTGGGATTTAAAATTAGATGGTTTTTTTAAAACCAGTTTGATGAATTTAACCTCTAAACAATACCAGGATAAAATGGATAAAAATAATAGATATCTTGGAGAGGAACTGATTTTATATCAAGAGCCTACACTTCAAGTTAGACCAGGTAGACCAAATGATTTTAACCAAGAGAGTGTTGTTTTAGGGAGAAACTCTAATCATTTAGATTATGGCAATGCCTTTGATTTGGGTGCTGGAGGAGAAGGAGAAGTAACTGAAAAATTAAATTCCCTTGGAATTAGAGTGAGAGTTTGCGGACATACTCCTGTGGGACAAACTTCTCTGATTCAAAAAATAATAAATAAAAACAAACAGTCCGATCTTCCGAGATGGAGCATAAATATTGACGCTTCAGCGGAGCACACCAAAATGCCAAACATAACTTCAATTTTTAAAATTATAGACAATAAAAACTTTTTTAGTAGCTCCTTTGTAACTATTGGAGGAAATACAGGTTATTCCAAAAAGATGGAAATTCTCTTTAAAAAAGACGAAAAGGATTCATCTAGGATAGGGGAGCGAGTAATCTGTCAGAATAAAACCTATACCGTCGTTGGTGAATTCCAAAAAGGAAATTATCTTCTATATAGATCCGAGGATAAATTTGCGACTAACAACAGGGAAAGTAATCTAGCTGATTGTTTGAGCAAATAGGGCCTATCGAAAATTCGATAGGCTTACTTTATCATTAGGGTTTGCTGTAATTAACAAAATTTTCTGGGATTTTTCGCCTAAACTGGAATTCAATAAGCGGCCCAAGCTCAAAAGATGCAAGTAATGGTACATTTAAACCCACAAGGGTTCTTATTCTTAACCAAAAAACATTAAAATACCAAGAGTCATCTATCGTGCCTGAATCGGCCTTATTTTCATTTTGGGCGATTAGATCGATCTGTTCCGCGGCCTCAAATGCTACCATTTCAGCTATGGAATCATGTTTGGTTATTTCTCCCCTTGCCATGGAACTGAAAAGTAAAGCTGCTAAGATTAATTTTTTTATCATAAAATTCCTTTTGTTTAATTTAGATTTTCCACTTGAAGAATAAAATGTGGTAATGCCATTAATTTTACCGGCCCTACTGTGCCTCCTAGAGTGAAAATATATCTGCTTTCTAAGCTTTTAAATTTCCATTTGGCAGAAGGTCGATTCTTAGACTTTTTTTGGATTTTTTCGGCGAATTTATAGGCGAAATCTAGGGCCTTTTTCATGCCCTTTCTTACTTGCCTTCTCTTGATTTGAACCGGGGTATCCCCAATTCTTTT
>JACCDG011834404.1_pt1 | contig 10708 bp, 22 predicted proteins | sample 7442471 | NCBI WGS metagenome assembly JACCDG01 (sample SAMN15323444, study PRJNA562643) | freshwater metagenome | isolation source: river surface water | place: USA:Blue River Watershed | collected 2017-08-17 | reverse complement strand
TTGTCAGCCGTGAGGAAGGGTTGCAGATTGCATTAAAACAAAATCAAGTATTAGACTTAAAAGAAATTCGTGGTGATAGATTGTTCAGTGAAGACCTTTATTAGTGTCGCTCTTTGCTTTCGCCTAACGTATTACGGCTTTGCGATGTGCTGATATTCGAGTTCCGTCAGTACAACCCATACTCTAAAGCTAAATAGCATTACATAAGACGAGTGATGCACGTCTGCCAGCATAACGCAAAACCCTATGTTATATGCTGTGCTTTTTTCAAGGGGTGTAAAAAATATTCAAATGGCAAAGCAAACGAAAGAACAGTTGATAAAAGAACTTCAACTTAAAATCAAAGAACAAGATTTAATTATAACTATTGAACAATGAATAAAACAATAGAACAAATACTATTTGAAGCAGAACGCAGAAGAAAGATGTTTCATTGGTTAGTTGATGGATTAAGAATAACTGGATTAAATATTAGTGACTTTGATAAATTAAATCCTAATTGGGTAACTAAAAACTATAATGTAAATATTTAAACAATGAATAAACTAACAATAACAGAAAGAGTATTTGTACCTGTAAGTAGTGTAGATGCTGTATTAGCTATTTCAAATGAAGTTGGTGATTTTATAACATACTGCAAAGAAGAAACAAACAAGTATATTTTTTCCGAAGAAGAATTAAAAGCATTGTTTAAGAAAGTAATATGGGCTGCTGATTGGGATAAAGTTATTCATAATTTTTTTAATAATGATGAAAATTTTTATTGTCACGATGAATGTTGTGCTAATGCTCAAGAAGACTATGACTTTAAGAAATGTTCTACTCAATGTGATAAATGTAAAGAAGATTAATAAATACATTAACTCAATACTATAAACAAATAAAAATGAAATTAACAGATTTAACTATTGCTGATTTAAAAGCATTGCTTGATTATTTATTATCGCTACAAGAAATGTTTATTGAACAAAATAATGGTAAAGAAGTTGAAAGTGCTGAATGGAGAATAATTAAAATAAAAAATGAATTAACTTTTAGATTAAATAATATAATTTTTTAAAATGAAAAAACTACTAATATTACTTATTACATCTTTTACTTTTATTGGATGTAGTGAACATAACCCAGTGATAAAAGATGAACCTTTAATAGTAACATCAATAGTATCTTGGCAGGATAAATTTAAATATTTTGCCATTACTAGAAGAAAGTATCAACAGATATATTTTATAGATACAGTTGGAGCATACTCCATAGGAGATACAATAACATTTAAAAAATAAAAATAATGAATACAGCACAAATTAAAATAGTATCTAGTGTATATTTTAGAAATAATAACAAAGAAGTATTATGGTTAGTATTATTAACTACAATATGTTTATTTTCTCTATATCTTGTGGTAGAATTATTATTTCAAAATACAGAATTAAAAAAACAATTAAAACAAAAATGTCCACAATATGAAAAAGTGGATAATGTTTATAAATTAAAATAATAAATTATGAAAAAATATATAGTAATAGAGGCAGATACAAATGATGGTGATTATGTTACTGAAAAAACAGAAATTACTGATGACCAAATCATTAAGATAAAAGAAATTTTAGCTAAAATGCCTAAAGAAAAAGATTATAAAGGTAAACAATTATCTTCAATAAGATATGAAACAAGAGAAATGGGGAGTGATGATAAAAAAGATTCAGATTATAATTACATAACAAATGAAGAAAAAGCTTTTTTATCTGAATTTCTTCCTTCAGGAGATTCTAATTATCCTGGAATCCATACTATTGAAAGTGTGGAAATTGTTCAAGAAATAAAAAGTTTAATATAAAATAATAAAACTTTATATCGAAAAAAAGGTTTGTAGTAGGAGGATAGATAAGAAACCTTGAGATAAAATATCAATACCCATTGAGCTCGACTTTAACTACCTCATAAAGTTTTTAAAAAATTAAATATGGAAAATATAACACCTGATTATGTAGATTTTGAAATAGGAATGTTACTTAAAAATAAAAGTTTCAATATTCCTATTAAGACTTTTTATGATAAAAGTAAAAGAATGTGCTCACTAATTCCTTATGATAAATATGAGCATTTATATAATTATAGTAATAGGTTAAGTTCTTATTTTGATGGAGAATATAATTGGAATATCTTAGATATTAATGGAGAAGATAATATTATTTGTCTAAAAGATGCTTTTTCTGATGCTACAGATAGTTATGAAGTAATGTGTTCCGCACCAGAAATACCACAAGTAGTTAAATGGTTATATTTAAAACATAATATTTGGATTACAATAAATCCTAAAAGAGAAAGAGATGAATTAGGTAAAAATTATATGCAATTTGATGTAGATATATGGAGACTTGAGGGTGAAAAAGGATTAGTTTATTATGGTGCAGAATTATTACAATTTAAAACACCAGAACAAGCCTATCTTGAAGCTATTAAATACACACTTACTAAACTTATATAATTATGAAAGATTTATCTAAAGAACATGGTTTTGAAATATCTTGGGCAAAAGCAGAAATAGAAAGACATAAATCTATTTTATCAGAATATGAAATTTTAAAATCAAAACTTAAACCTTTAATTCCTATTGTAGAAAATGCTTATGATGCTGGTATATTAGATAAAGAATTTAGTTTATGTTTTGACAACCCTAAAGGAAGATACATTAATAGCACTATAATAGAATAGATTATGTACCAATTAATACCTACACAATTAAAATTTAAAACAGAGGATATTTTAATAATTCAATCTTGGGATAGAACTCTCTGGTATTTAGAAAATGAAATAGTTACATTATTAATTTTAAGTGAATTATACAATAGAAAAATTATTACATTAGATAAACTAAAAGGTCAGTTAAAATCTTTAAAGAAAGGAGATTTATTAAAACATAAAGGCACATATCATTGTACTATAAACAATCAATGGTATTCAGATGAACCAGCTAAAAATGTTTTTAAAGATTTATTTATAACATACAAATTAGATACAATTAACATATCCACTTTAATTAATACAATACAATTATATTTGAATAAGAACTATAATTATTGTATTGATTATATGGTTTCTAATATTTATCCTAAATTATTGAATACTTTTAGTTATTCTTATTTGGATATAGATTATTTAAGTCAGTTTATAGATACTAATTTAATTCATTTTCCTAAAATTAAACATAAAGGATATTGTTCTGAATGTTATGAGTGTGGAAATAGTCATTTTGAATTAAACCACAGAGGTACTATCGCACAGATAGAAGATATAATTAATTACTTCCACCATTATAAGAAAGGAAATTTAACTAAAATTCCTAAACAAACACTCTAATAAAATAAAGATATGAATAAAATAGAACAAGAATTAGGTAAATTAATTACTCAATCAAGAAAAGATATTCCTGTAATAGAAGATTGTTATTCTTTATTAGAAAAACATTGTATAGGATTTGCTGAATGGTTAGGAGATAAAAGATTTAATAGAAACACTTGGTTTGATGAAACTAATCATTGTATGGATATGGTGACAACACAAGAACTTTTTAAACTATATATAGAACAATTATGAAAGCATTAAACAATAATTATAAACTTGTAAAAATTAAAAGTGGTTATGTTGTAATCCCTATTATTAAACCACCTAAATATTTTATTGGTGATTTGGAATTAACAGAATATGATGTTAGAAATATTCAACTTGAAGTATCATTAGGTAATTTATCTCACATAATAGCTAATGAATTAAGAATAATTGATGAAGTAGGTGAAGTATTTAATTTTAGAGAGGATGGAAAATTAATTAATAAGGTTAAAGGGTATGATACTATATCTAATATGGTGTTAGATATGATAAGAGAAGATAGAAAAAATAAACAATTATGAAAGACATAATAGAAAGAGGCATCGTATGAAGGCGAAATAGATACAAGTTATTCGAAATTAGTTTATGCTAATTCTGTAAAAGAAGCTCTTGAGTTTGTCAAAAAAGATTTGTTAAGATTTGATAATTCAAATAGTTGTCGAACTGAAAATGTAGAAAGTGCCTATAAAATAGATTTTGAAAAGGTCAAACGTAAACGTACTGTCGGATATTATTGCTTATAACGGTTTGGGGCTTTGTGCAGGTGGGGATTTGGAACACGAAAGTTTCAAGTTAGCACAAAAGTCGATTAGAATTACTGCTGTTGAATTTAGCAATTCAGCCCCACTTGCACAAAACCGATGTTAGCTGATGTGCTTTCTCGGATTATTTTTTAACTTTTAAATAGATATAAAAATGACACAAGAAGAACAAGTAAAACATTTTGAAGTATTAACTACTCAAATGAAAGAAATCCTTTTTAAGAAAGGCAATGATTATGCGAATACTGATAGACTGTCTAATTTCAAATTAGCTGGTGGTATTTGTGGACTAAAAGCAGAGCAAAACTGCTTATCGCTAATAGCTACAAAAGTGGCAAGATTAGGCGTTTTATTAAATTCAGATAAAGCACCAAATAACGAGAGTATTCAAGATAGCGTGCTGGATTTAGCAAATTATTCTATTTTATTATCAATGATTTTAAACGATAAATAATGAAACTATTTATAACTGGATTTACACAAGTGTTTTTTGTAGCGATAAACACATACTTTATAAGTAAGGCTATTTATGGTGGTGTGTTTATTTGTGGCTTTCTAATTTCATTTGTTTGGTCTTGGAATGTCAAAAAGGTAGCATTTGGAACTATGCAAGATAGACTATGGTATTCTTTCGGTGCTGGTGTTGGTTCGCTGGTCGGTCTTATTGTATCGGTAGTGGTCTTTCAGCATATCAGCTAACGAACTGGTGTATGCCGCAGTTTGGGAGGCATTGCACGTCAAGCTGGTAACGTCAGCTTAATAGAATTACTAAAGTTAAAAATTAAAAAAAATGCTACATAGTGTTCCGTCAGATAGTACCAAAGTTGATAGCACCACAAATGCTGATGCTTAATACGTCAAGCCCAAATTGACGGCAACACTTATGTTGGGCGAAGTTTTGTTATGAGTTTACTTTATAAAAAAGAAAAAGATTTAAATTATTTTGTTGATATAAAAACTTATCCTGATGGGAAAGTTTCAATTTCTTTTAGTGCTGATTGTGGCAAATTTGGTACTACAGAACAACTTGACCAATTTGAATATACAGCAAAAGAATTGCTATCTATATTGCAAAAACACGATGCTGGTGGGTGTCAGTAAAATTTCGCCCAACGTTCAAGGCTTTGTGCAGGTTGGAGGCGTTATTCGTCACCCTTGTAACCAAAGCCACATAGAATTACATAAGATTATTAAACATCCAAAAGCAAAATTAAAAAATGAAATCAGGATTTTGTAAATCAAAAATTATAAGTATTAATCCAGATATATATTGGTTAGAACAAGAATTAAGTATACAAGAAGAACCAGAATATATTTGGACAGATAGAGATGGAGTAAGAAATTGTAAAATTGATATTTATTTTGAGGATAATCAAAATAATGTTTTTAAATCAGAAATATATTTAAAAGACAAATTAAAACAAGGTAAGAGTGATAATTTTTGTTATGTAAATCAAGTTGGTGATAATCAATGGGTTACAGATGAAAATCAATTATTTGACAATTTTAAAAATTGGATTCAAATAGTTTCTTGGGGAATTAATGGAGAAAAAATAGAAAAATATAGAACAGGAGCTATTCCTTTTGAAAAACAAAATATAGCCAAAAAAGATTATCATATATCAATAGAAGGAGAAGATATATTATTACAATTCTTAAAACAATTCTATAATTATAGCAATTATGATACAGATGCAAATGTATTTATTGATTTAAACAAATTATTTGAAGGAGATTTTAGTACATTACAAAGAATTATTAGAGATGAAAAAGATTTTCATTTAGTAATTTTTACTTATCTCTCTAAAAAATTAGAACAAAAAGTATTAAATTACTTCTTTCCTTTAGAATTTTTTAGAGATGTATTAAATAATTTTCAAATATCTCAAAAATTTAAAAACCAATATAAAGATTTTAATAAAAAATTAGAATTTATAGAAGGTTATTGGGAAATAGGAAAAATAAAAGATTTTAAACCAGAAATTAAAAATGTACTACCAGAGGATAGTGATTATTAAATTATGGGAAGAAATAGTATTATAACAATAGAAGATATAAATAATATAACAGATAATGGAAGATTAGTATTTGAAAAAGAAATAGGAAAGTTTAGTACAACCCAAAACATTTCTTCTCCTTTAAGGGTTGGTGATAGTAATCCAAGTTTTAGAATTTATCAAAATAATTCTTTTATCTGGAGTTTTAAGGATTATGGAGGTCAACAAAAATGCGGTAGTTATATTACATTTATACAAGAACTTTATGGTTTAAACTTCCAACAATGTTTAGATAAAATATGGAAAGATTTTAATGGTAATAATACAAAATTTACTAAAAAAATAATAGAAAAACCTAAAGAAATTAAAAAAAAACCTCTCTTATTTGAATTTAATGATTGTAGATTTACAGATAATCATAAAAGATATATGGATGATTATCAATTGGATGAAGAATATTTAAATTCTAGAGATGTGTGGGCTGTGGATAAATGGGCTATAAATAAAAAAATAGTACATAAAACAAGCGGAGAATACAATTTTGCATATGTTCATAAAGATAAAGATGGAAAAGAAACAGGTAAATTAAAAATACTAAGTTTAGGTAAAAATGTAGATGTTAAACATAAATGGAAAACGACAGTTCCTAACCATTGGCTCTGGTATACTCATTTAATAAATGATGAATGTAAAGATTTATGGATTGTTAAAAGTGTTAAAGATGCTAATGTACTTCATAAACATTTTAATTTGTGTTCTATTAGTGTTCAAAATGAAAGTTCTCAAATACTTCTTGAAAACAATTATGATTATTTAGAAAGTATAAACAAACGTAAGATTGTGAATTTTGGAACAGATTTTCAAGGATGGCACGAAAGTTATGTTATCACTTATTTGACAGATTGGTCTTATTTTAATGTACCAAATAGTACATATGACCATTTTAAGTTAGAAGATGTTTCTGATTATGTAAAATATTTCGGAGTAAATAGTTTGAGAACATTATTAAAACAAAAAAATTATTTATGAATTTAATAAAGAATGAAAATTTAGTAAATGCAGCAATTTCAGATATTATAATTGTTTCTAAACTGAACAAAGAAAGATTTCAACACAAATTAATTAGAGAAAATTTCTTTATTTGTAGTAAAGAAGATTTAGAAATAATAGATGTAGATGAATTAAAAAATAGATATTATCCTCAAAATGGAGTAGGTGATAATATTTTTGATTGGTTAGAAGAAAACGGATATAAATTAATTAAAGAAAAATAAAAATGTTAGATATAAGTAAATTCACTGAAAAAATAGGTAATTGGATGAAATATCTTCAACCTTTTTTTGAAAGTAAAGAAGCATGGGATATATATCAAGAACTTAAACAAGTTTCTAAAACAGAAATAATTACTCCTAAAAGTGAACAAACTTGGAGATTTTTAAAAGAGATTGACCCTGAAAATGTTAAAATAATAATAATTGCATTGGATGGATTTCCTGGAAGATATAATAAAACATTATTACATGCTGACGGAATCCCATTTAGTAATGAATTTAGTCCTGATGGTAAATTACAACCTTCTTTAATCAGTTTTTGGGAAGGACTTAGTCAAGAATTTGGTGAAAATTTACCTCAAGTAGGAGATTTAAAATGGTTATTACAACAAGGAGTATTTCTTGGCAATGCTGCCTTAACTTTAAAATTATTTAAAACTGGGTCTCAATTACAACTTTGGGAGCCATTTTGGAAATATTTTTTTAGATATTATGTAGAAACAAGACCTGATATACCAATAATCCTACTTGGTCAAGAAGCTAAAAAATTAAAAAAATATGTAACATTTAATAAAATATTTGAACTTTCTCATCCTTCTTTTAATGCAAGAAATGGTACTATTTGGGAAACAAAAGGAGTATTTAAAAATTGTAATAAAATAATAGAAGGATTAAATGGTAAAGAATATGTAATAGAATGGAATTATGAAAAATATAATAAACGAAATGCTCAATCTTCAAATATTGAGGATAATGTACCTTTTTAAACAAAAATTATGACATTTATAAACGAACCCTCAGATTTAGAAACTCTGTATCCTTTAGTGGTAAAAGAGTGTGAATTAATTAAACAGCATTTTCCAGAAGTAAGTAATTTGTTTGATTTAGAAATTGAAGAATTTGATACTACTTATAAAAAAGATTGTATTTATGGAAAAATGATTGGAGATTGTAATGATGATAGAGTTACAAAATTTATAGAAGATAATTTACAAATAGTAATTAAAGGAGATACTTCATCATCAGTTCCTTATAGAACAGTAAAATATATGACTCCTTTAGAAGTTTACATATATGGTTATGATGGAGGTGATGAATCAGAATCAAATAATGAAGCAAAAGAAAGACTTATAAAAGTATTAAATTTATTAAAATGATATTAATTAAAGCAGATAATAATTCAGAATGGGACACTTCGTCCCATTTTTTATTAAACATAGATGAAGAAGACATAAGTAAAATTCAAGAAATGCAAAATAAATTAGGTCAACATTTTAAAGAAAATGTGAGCATAAATTATTATAATGATGTAAATGGACGATTTATAGATATAGAAGAAGATGACCATCCTGAATATTTTGAACAAGAAATGTATAAAATAGATGATTTTAAAAATTACAAAATTCCTCAAGGAAGACCTCGATTTAGTCATACTTTAATAAGTAAAAATTATATATCTTTTATAGGATATGGTAAAAATGACAATAATGAATATTATACTTATGAAGTAGCAATAGAAGATTTAAAAAAATTAATATGATAATAGAAACAAAAAAGAATTAATTAAAAATTTATGATAGTAACAAATCCTAAAAGAGATATAATAACAGAAGGTATTGGTGAAACTAAACAAATGAGACTTAGTAATAGTCCAGAAGTAGAAGCTCACATTGTTAAAGTATTAACAGAAAATTATAAATTTCCAAAAGAGAGTGCTATAAGAGAACAAATTTCAAATCATTTTGATTCCCATATAGAAGCAGGTTGTCCTGAAAAACCTATTATAATTAAAATATATAGTAATGAAGGTAGAAATTATACCTTAGAAACTTCAGATGAAGGTCTTGGTATGAATCAAGAAGAATTTGATAAATTTTATATGGGAATTGGCGAAAGTACCAAAAGAGGAAAAGCTAATTTATTGGGAGCCAAGGGATGTGGAAGCAAGGCTTGGTTATCTATATTAAATACTTATAATGTAATTACTCGTAAAGATGGCAAAGAGTGGTCATTTTTAGTATTTAAAGGAGAAATATTTCCAGAAAGAACAATACTTTATGAAAAAGAAACAACAGAACCAAATGGTGTAATTATAAAAACTCAATTTTCAAATTATGAATTTAGTTCTTATGTAAAAGCAGTAAAACAACAAACTTGTTATTTTAAAACTTGTTATTATCAAATTGAAGGAGAAAATTTAAATGAGTCTAAAATATTTGAGAATGATTTATTTTGTTGGAATCAAATGTATCCTAATGACAAATTACATGTTGCTTTTGGTCCATGTCATTATAATATAGATTGGGATGTATTGGGTGAAAATCCTATATATCTTCCTGTTGCTATAAAAATACCAATTGATTCAGGAATTGATGTTCATTTTAATAGAGAAGTATTTGTTTATAATAATGAATGTAAACAAATAATATTAAATAAAATAAAACAAGTTAGTGAATGGTTTGTAAAAAAATATAATGAAAATATTCAAGAATTTAAAAATTTAAAACAAGCTTGGGAACATATTAATAATAGTAGTAAATATGTAACAATTTGTGAAAAAAAGTTTGAAGTAACAAGTTTAGAACAATATAGTGATGTAAAATTTGATAATATTAAAGTTGAAAATATTAAATACATTCCTTTAAAATTGTTTAAATCTAATCTTGATAATCTTTATTATGATTATAATATAGTGGGAGATTTAAATTGGAATGGTAATTTTAGAGAAAAGAATGTATCTACTTCTAAATATAGAATATTAGAATATAAATCATTATTAGTAGATTCTAACATTACTGGTTGGTTTAGAGAATATTTAAAAACATTAGATTATAAAGTTTTTGTAAAACATAGTATTTTTAAAACTCAAGACTTAAAATATTATATTAAATTATTGAATTTAAAAGATTATCCAAAATCAGATTGGAGAAACATCATTCAAGAATGGCAAAGAGTTAAAAAAGAATTTGTATCTGAAACAATTGTAGATGGAACTAATCTACATTTAAGTAAAGATTTTTTAGATTGGAAAGAAGAAAATAAATCAAAACCTAAATATAGTAATTATGTTTCAAAAAAATTGAATAAACAAAAAGGAGATATTACCATTCATTATGTTAAAAAAACATTTGTTAGAAGTGGTTTAACATTTGAAAAAAAGACTCATCCTATATCTAAATTACATCAATTAAAATATGATTTATTAATTTTTCAAGAAGAAGATAAAGAAATAGCAAAAGAATTTCATTCAGAATTACAAAATTTTTCAAATTATAAATGTGTATTTATT
>JACCDG010523162.1_pt1 | contig 10709 bp, 5 predicted proteins | sample 7442471 | NCBI WGS metagenome assembly JACCDG01 (sample SAMN15323444, study PRJNA562643) | freshwater metagenome | isolation source: river surface water | place: USA:Blue River Watershed | collected 2017-08-17 | reverse complement strand
CGCCAGCGTAGAACTTGATCACAGTTCCGCCGGGGTGGCGACTCATGAAGTCAGTGACATCGTATAGTTGTCCGTCGATGAGGACCTCCTTGGTCTCAGTTGATGAGGCTTCGCCAGCTTTGCCGCCTTTTCCCATTCTAAATCAATCAAGAAACGTCTTTGAATTAAGTATTCGAGAGTTTTTTAATTCTATTTTTTTTGATAGTACGCGTAAAATTCCACTTTGCACGTGATTACTTTTTGCCTCCTTTTCGTCTAGCGTGGCAAGTCGATTTTATTTAAACGTAATTTTATAATATATAATAGCAATGTAAACTAGCGTTTAAAACAAACGTTGGCCAAAATTCAAAGCCAAGAAGTTTTAAAAGTAGCTTTACTATAATTAGTTATAGTATAATGCGCTCTATATTTAAAATCCGGACTCTGTTCGGCCAATTCGAAAAAAGAGTCTGGGAGAGGTATGGATATCTAATTTACTTCAATTCCGCCAATATAAATTCAAAATAGAAATAGAAGTAATAGTTTTAGAATAAGCCATTTTTTTATTCTGCGGTGTTATTAGATATATTATTGCTGCATAGTTAAAAATGGACCATTCTCACTCCCACGACCACTCTTCTTCTTCTACCACTATTGCAGCGGTTACTGGCCCGGGGGGAAAGGCCAGTAAGTATAAGATGGAAGAAGAAGACGATTGCTGTGGATGCGCACATGATCATGCAGAGCCTGGACATCATTCCTCTGCAGATTCCTCTCACAATCACGAGCACGGGCACGATCACAATCACACTAACAATAATAATCATAGCAGCGAAAGCTGTTGTGGAGACTCTGGACACGACCACGGACATTCCCACGGATCCCATTCTCCCAAGGATGATTGTTGCTCTAGCGGAAGTTGTGGTAACAAGTGTGAGAACAAAGAAAGTTCTTGCTGTAGTAATAATAGTAATAATTCAGCTTCGAGCGGTCACGATCATGGCCACGAGCACGGTCACAATCACAGCGGATCAAAATTCAAAATGGATGAAGGCGACGATTGCTGTGGTTGCGCTCACGACCACGATTCTGGCGCAGGACATTCGCATGCTCATAGTGGCCATTCTTCTCAAGCCGAGAACATGAATCAGCCTTTGATGGATCACTCCCACGGGCATGGTCATGGACATGAACACTCATCTGTCTCCAGCAGTCCTACTAATGTAGATAAGTCTGTGGAAATGCAAGTTTTCACCGAATTAGGATCTGTGCAATCGGCAATTCATCAACAAACCTGCATCTCTTGCGACCCGGTAAATGGGAAACTGAAGCACGAATCGCAGTCGACTAGAATTAGAATCGCTAATTTGTGCTGTGCTGGAGAAGAAAGAATTATCCGAAATAGTTTGGATAATTACCATGGCGTCGAAAGTGTATCTGTGAATATTCTCGGCCGCTATATTGTAGTCAAACATTGTCCGGCGAATTGTTGTGCTCCTGCTGATAAAATTGTTGATATTTTGAACAAACAGCGCCTTGGCGCGAGCGTCCAAGAAGCACTGGGACAAGAAGAAGAGGGCGACACATTTGAGGCATTTTTGAAAGAAAATTTATATAGATGGATCTACGTCACTCTGTTAATCTTGATCTTAATCGCAGGGTCTGCTTGTCAAGATGCCTTAGAAAAAGAAGAAAAGCACGAATTCTTTATTTCTTCGACTGTACTGTACGCGATTGGAATTTTCCTTGGAATTATTCCTGTGATCCAAGGAGCTTGGATTGCTATTCAGCGTTGCACAATCGATATTCATGTTCTTATTTTAGTTGCTGTTATTGGTGCTCTCGCTAGCGCCGAGTACTTCGATGCTTGTATTGCCGTTACATTGTTTATTCTTGCTGAAGTCGTAGAGGAAATTGCATTGCAAAAGGTGCGTTCTGTCGTGAAGCTTGGAGTGGGATTAGGTCGCCCTAGTAACTTCGTATTCTTACCCGATGGATCCAAGAAAGCATTAGAAAAGGTGGTTGTAAACGATATTGTATGCTGTCGTGCTGGAGACTCGGTGCCAATCGATGGTGTGGTATCAAAAGGCGAGTGTGTCGTTAACGAAAGCGCCTTGACTGGCGAGTCCATGCCCGTGTCAAAAACGGTCGGTAGCCAAGTTCAAAGTGGAACTATTGTCCAGAATGGCTATGTTGAAGTACGGGTTACTGTACCTGTTGAAGAGGGAACTTACCAGAAGCTTCAAAAAACTGTTGATTTGCTTCAAACAGATCGAGGACAATATGCCAAGCTTGTCGACCGATTCGCTGTTTACTGGACTCCCACAGTCATTTCATTTTGTGTACTTCTTGTTGTCATCGGTGGAGGGATTACTAAGGATTGGCATAAATTCGTCATGCATGCACTAATTGTCTTAGTATTAGCTTGTCCCTGTGCTATATTACTCGCTGCTCCTTTACCTACTGTTTGTGCGATCGCGACTGCCGCGAAATACGGAGTTCTTATCAAAGGTGCATCCGTTATTGAGCGAACTTCCACAATTAATTCGGTTGCCGTTGATAAAACAGGGACTTTGACGAAGGGTTTTTTTAAAGTGTTGGCGAAAGAAACTTTTAATTCTGATCTAGATTACAGGCCTCTTGAACTCGCTGCGGCTATTGAAAGTAAGAGTAGCCATCCTCTTGCGAACGCAATTGTTTCCGACTTCTGTGGCTGTATTGCCGAAATGGAAGCTGATTTACCTAATGCTAAAAACATCAAAGTGATAGAGGGCGTTGGTATTAGCGGGTGGGTTAATGCAATTTCACCTTCCTCTTCAAGCGGTAAGAAAGCATCTGATAATTGGCTTTTTGTGCGCATCGGAAACGAAAGATTGCTACAGTCACATGGAGGCGATCTTGAACTCAGCCCCTCTGCAGAGGCGAAACTAAAAAGGTTCACCGAAACCTATGGTCGTAGCGCAGTTGTTGTGTTAGTAGCTGTAGAAGATTCTGTTGATTTGGTGATGGCCCTCGCGGATGAAGTTAGAGAAGAAGCCAAGGAATTTATTAAACAATTGCACACCTCAAATATCGGAGTCACCATGTTGACCGGCGACCATTCTGATGTTGCAGAAATGGTTGCGAAAAACATAGGAATATCTGTTGAAAACTGCAAGTCTCGATTAATGCCTCATGAAAAGCTGGGCTTCATTGAAAATTTACAAAATGCGATTCTTCACACCGATCAAAAGAATGTCCTAATGATCGGAGATGGCATAAATGATGCCGCTGCATTAACGAAGGCTCGCGTTGGTGTAGCCATGGGAGAAGGTGGTGCTGCCATGGCCGTCGAGTGTGCGGATGTAATCATCATGTCAGACAATTTGCTTCGCATACCGGCTACCATTTCCTTATCGAAGTCTTGTAATCGCATCGTTATCGAAAATGTGGCTGTATCGCTTGCTATTAAAATTGCTGCTATTGTATTAGCATCGACTGGATATCTCCCTTTTTGGGCTGCTGTGTTGACGGACATCGGATCTTTAGTCATTGTATTAATAAATGCCTCCCGGCTTCTGTTCACGGACGTTTATAGCCAAAGTAGTCTGGACTCAATTTATAGACTGTCTTCTATTGCGATCGACAATGGCTCTGGAGTAGCCACTGAACTCGTTGCACCTCATGATTACTCTAAAATCGTGAATTCTTCTGAGTAACCAAAGTATCTAAGCATGTGTTCCTAAACTTTATAAATAAATGTAATAAATGTAATATTAATAATATTGAATATTTTCAATTGTATGGCATGTTACTATTGGAACTTATTAATAATTAAAATAATATTGCTAATTAACTATAATAATATATGAGAGCTTATATGGTAATATGTTCCATCATATATAGAGCTGTAAATAAATTAGAAATAGGCAAATTTACCATATTAAACTTCAATACCACCTTTCTCCGCATGGTTCTCAGCGACACCAGATTCAGCATGAGCAGTTGGCACCATTTCATACGCAGCTTGAGCTTGCACATGAGGTTGATGCTGCGCATAAGGATCTGGGTATGCTTGCTCGGCACTGGGGGCAACAGGGGGACTTCCAACTTTATAATATTGATAAGCAACGGAAGCAAGAACAATTAAGAAAAACATGAAGAATCCAGTAGTGAACTGAGAAGCCCAAATAGAGTAAATGCCACCATATAAGTCAACACAGAGACCCTCCTCGACAAACTTGAAAATCATATCGCGAATTCGGGGGCAGCGAATAGCAGTTTGGACATCACCGAGACCAGAGTCAACGAAGTCTAGGCCAAAATCAACAAATTGGACATAGTTATTATCGCTCTGACTTCTGCAATAAGAATCAGCAGAGACATAACCGTTGCCAGTATTCACATTGGCGTTAAGAGCAGCTTCGATAGAATCAAAGGAAGTAATGATTGTAGCAATAGCTTCTCCTAAAGCATCTTGGCCAGGAACATCAGCATTACAAGAAGTGTAAAAATCAATCAAATCAGCCTTTACAGCGTCACGAATAGCTTCGATAGGATCCATGCAGAACACTCCCAACGCAGCGGTAAGAATCATCCATGGACAAGTAATAAGAACAGTGATATAATAGATGATGACACCGATAAAGATGGCAAATTTCATGAAGGCTTTGCTCTTGCAGATGTGTGCAACGAGGAATAGGATTACAACAAATAGAATAATTCCCCAAAGGCCATAAAGAGCATAAGTTCGGTATTGCTGACCATAAAGTGTGCGATTGCGCATGGTTGAAGAGGGGGCCATTTCAACGATGCTCATAGTTATCCCATCTCTCGCAACTCGTGATAATGTCGGGGAGCTTGTAGATAATATGGCGACTACTTTGCGTCTTCTAACTGATAGCCCTGGATGTCGCCATGAATTATTAGCAAAGGGCACCGTCGATCTACTTTATCAGTTACTTCCATATTGCGATAATAAAAACCGCTTGCTGGTTATTAAGTCGCTGCACAACCTTTTACAAGGTAATTTGCTCAACATTGTTATGTTCGAGCATGCAGTTTCGGTGGCTGTGGACATTATTAAATCTACCGATGATGAAATCGTTCTACAGTATGCTGCTGCATGTGTTCACATATTTTCTAAAGAATCTTATCGGAATTGTGCCAAATTGACACTCCGTGTTGTGGACTGCTTGCACAAGCTATTCCTATGCAAAAACCCATTTACTCAATTCTTTGTGTCCACCACGACGGCGACTTTATTTTTTAGCACAATGTGTCCTGATCGCGCTAAAGTGGAGCAGTTGCTTGTTAAATTTATCGACTGTGGCATGAATTGTACTGATCTGGAAACCACGAAAGTTTTTACTCTAACGACAGCAAGGTTGCTTCAAGATAATAGCTATATGGCTGTTATTGAAAAGTTTGGATTGTTAAAAGCTCTTTTGGGAAGACTTATTCAGGTCGTTCAGAAATATTCTCAAGACACAACTATCAAGGAAAGCTGTTGTATTGGCTTATACTGGCTTTCGGACAAACTATCTGACATGGACGAGAACTCGAAGGCGAATATTGCTGGCATATTATTAAATATGCTGGAGGGAGATTCTTTGTTCTTGCTGGAAAATGCTATCAGCTCTGTTTATACATTGGGAGGTCAAGGAACCTATCAAAAGCAAATACTTAGTGACGAGCTCCTGTTTAAAGTTGCGCGAATCGTGACAAAGTATAAAAATGAAACTGCGTTGTGCAGAACATGTTGTGCTGCACTTGCTGTTTTCTCTCAAAACCCTGAGTCTCATATGGGTCTCGCTGAAGAAGAAGTATTAAAAATGTTGTTTGCAACAATTACCGCAAAAGATGTTGCAACAAGAGAATATGTAGCCACAACCATTTGTAATATGTCCACAAATGAAACTTGTAAAGAGAAGTTAGTTGATTGGGGGGTAATTGACTATCTCTCTGTTCTGTCTGGTGCAACAAATGAGAATATTCAAGACTTGTGTGCGAAATGCATTTGCAATTTGTCGTACAGTGAATCTCTACATAGTAAGATCATTGCTCAAAATGTTCTACCCGTTATTTCTATTATTTCTCTTGTCCGGGCATCCGCAGCGTCCACGAAGCGTTTATGTGTACGAGCTTTATTAAATTTGGTTGTGGATAGTAACATAAATGCCTTAAAGGATGCCGAATCTATTCGTGTGTTTTCTGTTTTATCGGCTAATGAATGTCCGCTAATCCAGAATATCTGTGCAAGGGGCTTTTTGCTATTTTCGATTGATGAGTCCAGACGATCAGAATTAATTAAGAATTTTGCAACTCTTCAAGCCATTTTTTCAATGGTATCTGTGTCATGTTTTAAAACAAGGACTTTAATAGGATATGCGGTTTGTAATTTATTAAGCTGTCCTACATCTCAAAAGCAAGCTATTCTTGCGGGAGGGTTAACTGTTCTGAAAATCATCGCAACCATGGAAGACGATAGCTTGAAAGATGCAACTGCGAGAATATTAATTAATCTATCTGGTGTTGAGTCTTTACAGGATGCACTTGTTCGTGAACCCATTGTATCAATTCTTTTGTTAATTATTGAGACCATGGGCGGCTTTATCGTGGAAGCTGCAGTTAGTGCGTTGGCAAAACTAAGTCAAAGTAGTTTCATGCGACCTTTCCTAATTGAGCAGGGATGCGTTATGGGTCTTGTTCATGCTATTGTATCCGGTTTGATGCCTAGTCCTTACATGACTACAGAGACCATTAGATGCTTATGCTACTTATCATTCGAAAGAGAAAAGTGCTATGCCATGGCTTGCAACAACAGGATAATCTTAGCTCTTCAAGTTGTTGCTCATACTTCAGATTCTTGTTCAGAACAGCTTGCGATTATGATGGCGTTGATTTTGCGGAATATTTCCTTTGATCCTCATCTTGTTGGACTTTTAATCGAACAAAATTCTATCGAATTGATGTCCAAATTAATTAGACAGCACCCTAGAATAAAAGAAAAGCTGGGTCAATCGGCAATCATTCTCTTGCACAATCTTTCAGTTGACAAGGATTACAATAGGAAATTAGTTGATAGAGGTGCAATAGCAATGATTGACCACTTATTTGACGAGAGTTATCAGATTGCAAAATCGTCGAATGTGCATGACGATTGCATGCATTTATCTAAGCAACAAACTTATTATTTAATTCGAGCCATCAATAGCATTTGCGAGACCCCCTCGTGTCATAATGCTTTGATTCGCGATGGATGCGTCAGAATGTTCATCCTGGTTTACTCTTGGCCTAAAGCGAAGTCGAATCCCCATACTTGTTATGAAATTGCCTGCGCGCTAAGTAAACTATCATCGTCTGTTAGTTGCAGAGACAGTATGGTTCACGAAGGAGCTTCTCAATTACTGAGTGAAATTTCAACCAGTATTCATATTGAAACTCAGAAGAAATGTCTCCTGGCCCTCGGCTACCTTTCCAGTATTACAAAAGTAAGCAATGGTAATGTAGCATCGACACTTTTGCTCTCTCTAAAAGTTGAAGATGGTTCTGAGGGCGGTCGAGAAAGTCCAGTTAAGATGGATGGCTCAAAATCTTTTCATCATATGGTGCGTGAAGGGGTTTCAAATAAAGTTGAGACTGTTGCATATGATGATAGCAGTGATTATGTTACGGATGAAGCCATAAGCCGCCAAGGCAAGCAGATTTTGGATATTTTATCTCACCCTGAGTACAAAGCAATGGTAGTTTCGGAGTTGGCATCATTGGCGATCGACTACAGCCCTTACTATTACGAGGTTATTTCTTATGAATTGACTTTGAAACCAGGAGGAGTAGCACGTAATAATTTGACTATGTTGTCAGTGCCGAAAATTACAGTGGAGCGGGCTGTTACCATTCCTGATTTACATAATGACTTAGCGAAAGTAATTATGAGGAAAGAGTGCTTACAAAAGAACTTGACAGCACATGACCCTAATTCCGACAAGTATCACAATAAAGTGGGATCAGAATCTTCTCAACATTCAGCTACAGTTCCGGCACCAGCTGCACAATCGCCAGAACCCAAAGCCGAAGTTCCTGCACCTCCTATTACCAGTCCAAAGCTGCGCAAGTCCTTCACGAAATCAGTGGACTTTTCAGGCGACATGGATAAAGAAAATGCCTTGAACAAACCAACCGCGAAAAGGTTGCCAGGTTCAGCATGGAATATTGTACGAAACAAAATATTATAATGTCTCCAATATTTTGTATGTGTAATGTATTTGTTATTTTTGAAAAATGCAATAAGAATCCATTTTAATATTTAATAATTGAAATTATTAATAATGCACGAAGAAGAAAGAAGTGTTAGAATTAACTCGATATAACCATCACGCCGTAGATAAAACAAACAGCCGTACAGCCAACCATAGCCAACTTAATTGCGCCTAAAAAAGATAGGATTATAAGCAATACGTATGTATAAGTATTGTTAGACAAAGCTTTTGCTACTTACCCGCGATGGCTGAAATAATAAAACCCAAGTCTTCTCTCATCTCCTTTGATTGCTCATCTGCCATGGTTCGATCGCGATTTAAAGAAGCTAGTTCTTCACGTATTGCCGTCACTTGAGCTTTGAGCTCTCTCATGTCAGCATTATCTCCTGGAATATTGGGCTCAGTCTGACGGGGAGGAGTAGAACTCATGCTGCGCAATACCATGTAGGTCACAGGAAGCCTTGCCTTATTTACATATGCTTGAGACGTAATAATGGACTTACTATTAGTACTAGTGTAGAGGGGGGGTAGTCGACAAATAGGAGCTGCTTCCCAAATGCTGCGAGTCGTTTTAAATAGTCCAGAAAACGACAAAATCATGCGCATTGGGATAGTAGTAAACAATCTCATTCCATATACTTAAATTGTTTCAGTTTGATTTATCAACTCAAATTACTTTTCTAATTTGTTTATGCCTCTGATAGAAAATCAATCGAGAAAATATTCGGGGTGACACACAACACTTATTTAATTTTGAAACCATTTTAATTAACTCATAATTTTTACAATATCTCTCCAATTTGTCTTTCCGGCAAAACTGCCTTTTTGTGAATTCTTTATTTTATAAAATTGGCTAACTTTGATTGAGGTCAAAAATGACGACAAATTGTAGGTCATTTATCCAATATGTCGTGAGTATGGAATTTGCTGTCGATCTCCTTGATTCTATTTTCTAGGGACCCTTAATCAGGATGTCGTTTACGTTTCATATGTTGAGGCCTCCAAAATCCATCTCTTTCTCGTGATAATTCAATTGGAAAAGACGTATGAAAAGTAATAGTTATGGTAATTATTACAATGAAAAATAAAAGTTCAACAATGGCAGCTTTTGCACATAGATTTCAAATAAATAAATCGTAGTTTCAAATAAGACAAGGAAAAGTCAAAAATGCTTATTATTTGATTTATCCATAGAAAACTTCGTCTCCGACCTTGTGGAGGTTCTTGAAGGTAACACCCATTGCTTCAGTGTAGTACATCTGCTTGTACTCGAGGCCGTGCTTCTCGAAGAAAGACTTCACCAGGGGAGAAATCTTGCGGTGGCGGAACTAAAGAGTCAAAAATAAACAAACAAATAGATGAGAAAGATAAAAGTATTGAAGAGGATTGGGTTTTACAAGTGCGAAAACCGTACCTGGGGCATGCAAGGGAAAAGATGGTGCTCAATCTGGAAGTTCAAGAAACTCATCCACCAATCGACCCAGCGGAATACGCCACTTCTCACGTTCATGGTGTGGTTAGCAGCATAGCGCACCCAGTCAACAGTATTGTCTTCCTTCGCGACAACAGGCAAGTGGGTGTGAGAAACGGCAAAATTGATGAAGATATAGTTAGCACCAATCCAATTGTACAAGCAGTACATAAGGATAGTCTCCTTCACACCAAACACAGGGACAAAGAAGTGATAGATGGAGTAGTAACGGGCGAAGAGGGAGAGGCCCTCGAGGAATTCACGCTTACGCATTATAAGCCTAGGGTGAAGATACAACTGCCAGCCCACAGCGACGAGGAAAGTGGTCACCAGGGGAAACAACAAAGCCTGCAGCTTAATCCAGAGCTTCTGGAAATTACCTGCCTTTCTCTTCAACAACGAGAAGGACTTCTGGGTGAAGGCCACCAAAGGAAGGGTGTCCAAATCCACATCAAAGCCGAGCTTCTGAGGCATACTGTGATGTCTGTTGTGCTGGGATCTCCACCAAGCGCCGGACATTCCGCAGCCAACACCATAAAAGATAATTTGGATAACGCGGTCAGCAGCGATGTTTCCAGTCAAAGAGTAGTGTCCACCCTCGTGCATGAACCAGCCGCAGCGGCCAGTGGCCAAGCCGAGAATAAAGAGACCAAGGAAGCGGAACGCGTCCCAAGACTTGGTGCTAAACACCAAATACAGGCCAATCACGTGCATCAATAGAATCTCGGTGATGCGAGTGAACACGTGAAGTAAGTCGGGCTTAAAATAGCCCATCTCCTCGAATTTCTTGGTGAGGTCGTTGAAATCCTTCAGCATTTCCTCCTGGTTGGGCAGGGGGTTGTACTCCTTGGCATTGGGAGCGGGACGACTCTTCATGTTCTTGAGCATCTTGTAAGCGCGCTCGGAACGCACGTGGAATTGGTGAAACGCCTGCGAGGCATCGTTCTTCTCGCCCGCGTAAAACTTGATCACAGTTCCACCAGGGTGGCGACTCATGAAGTCAGTGACGTCGTAAAGTT
>JACCDG010312735.1_pt1 | contig 10709 bp, 13 predicted proteins | sample 7442471 | NCBI WGS metagenome assembly JACCDG01 (sample SAMN15323444, study PRJNA562643) | freshwater metagenome | isolation source: river surface water | place: USA:Blue River Watershed | collected 2017-08-17 | reverse complement strand
ATACCGAGCGAGTCGGGAACGTGCTCCTGATCCTTTGTCAGACTCCGAACTTCATGGTATCCGAGATTTTGAAAGGAGACAGCAACAACAGGAATCGCTTAGAGAACGGAAGAAGGCGGAACAGGCCATGCGAGAACAAGATTATTTTACGAGAATGAAGCAACGGGTCATTACGGACGGGGCAGTAGATTTGAATCAGGGAGGAAGACGATAGTAGATAGTAGATAGTAGATAGAATGTGGTTCGCAACACAAGGAGGCAAAACACGTAAAGCACGCAAACCGAATACAATAAGTACATCTCTTCCAAAAAAGATGGAGAACATTATTGCGGAATTAAAAAAAGGAGAGATTGGGAATGATCTTCGCTGGGTAATATTGAATCTTCTACTGGTTCATTTTGGAGCGAGACAGGCTTTTTTACTAGAAACTTCCAATCTCGACAGGAGTCTCAAAATGGCCCGACTAGAAGAAATCATAAAACGTCTTCGTTTAGCAGACGTACATGTGTACTTGGACCCTATCTCCGTGGGAGGGCTGGAAGAGAAATACAAACCCTATATGGGGAAGGAACTGATTCACAAGGGGTTTCCAACGGTCTCCGAGGAGGAATACCCTCGCTTCTGGGTCACACGGTCAGACAAGAAGATAAAGATCCCTATCACGGATGAAGAGGTGGGCAAACTACTGGGCATGAAAGATCCAGGAGGAGAGTATTATGATTTTACAAAGAAACGCACATCCTTGTCCATTATGGAGAAAGGGACCGGTTTGGAAATCACCGCGGAACTATTGATGGGAGGCGATGAGGAGGAAAATAAGATGTTCGCACGGGAAAAGGTAAAGTCCTTTACCGATGTCATGAAACAGCTGGATCTTCCTTATCGCTTTCGTGCGGAAATAAAAGTAAATGATGGGACCACGATTCGGGCGCGTGAGCTTGCGCAGGGGAATACTGGGTATGTGGTAGAGAACCAGAAAGAGTATTTGAATGATTTGACGAATATCCTACCCGAACATCATGTCGTGGTGGGTGTGTTTAAGAAGATGATGAGAGAGAAGAAACTAGTAAAGAAATATGTCCCCATGTATCTCTTCTTCTATCGATCATTTCATCCAAAGAAGGATCTGTTTCGGATTGAGAAAGCAATCAATGAGAGGGTGGTGAAGGAGTGGGTGTGATGCTCGTCGCTGCGCTTCCTGCCCCTTTCCTCTTTTTCATTCTTGTTCTAGAGAGTACGATGTCATTGGAACAAGCATTGGAGGTCCTGGAATTTAAGAGTCTCGAAGACGTGGATATGGTCACCCTAAAAGCATCCTTCAAGCGATTGGCGCTCACCGAGCACCCTGACCACGGTGGGTCACGGTTTGATGAGGTTCTCTCCGCATATGTCTTCTTGTCAGGCGTGCTCCGTAGAAAAACCGGTGGCCGGGACAAATCAGGAGTGCTTCACCCAGAAGACATTCAGCGTGCAAGAGAAGAGCAATTCACACAAGAGCTAAACAATTTGGTGGAAGAGGTGTTTGAGAGTGTCCAGCGAGAGGAGACGGATTCTTTTCTCAAATCATTCAACGAACAGTTTCTGGCGCATCGTGAGAAAGAAGACGGTAAGGGCTTCTCCGCCTCTGAGACACGAGGGTACAGTGACTGGCTCGCCTCCGAAGAGAAATCGGTTGTCTCTTTCCTTCCTGATGGAGAATATGGACCCTTTACCATGGCCCCTCCTGTAATGAAAGAAGAAGATCTCCATACCTTGTTTGAACATACCGCACGGTGCGGCAAGCCGCCCGTCACGGATCTTATGCTCCTTCCCGACCAAATGGCCGTCCGCGTCGCCTCAGGAGGCATGTCCCTCATTTCCACGACTACGGATTCCTTCACGAGTGATTTGCTGGAAAAGCCGGAATACAGCGATATCCATGATGCTTTCACAAAGGAGAATACAATTGTGGATAAGATTCCCGAGTTCCAGGAGAAGAGTCGAACGTTTGAGGATCTGTTGAAGGAAAGAGACATTGTTTACCAGACAGAAGAGGATAGGGATCTGGCGGCGATCTCTTTGTATGAGCAGGCCTATCAACAGCAACAGGCCGAACACACTCGTCGTATCCAAGAGTTCTTCGCCTCTACCGGCTCCTCCTCCTGGGCCCTGCCCTCCGCCCCTTCTGCTCCCCGTTCTTCCGACCCACAGGAAGAAAAAGCCACCTTTGTGATTACCCTTAACGCATAATACAAAATACCCACATCTCATAGTAGTAGTCTCCACGATGACCCCTTTTCAACAACTCATCCTCGTCCTTATCGTCCTTGCTATCCTTTCCATCGGGTACGCAGTTTTATTCCGCCGTGAATGGATACGTCGATCGTTTTTCTTAGATAAGCATCTTCTGGAACGAGGGACCGATAAGCCTCCCCTCTGGCTCTTCGTCCCTACCTCCGAGGTTCAGAGCCGTCACTGGCTTGATTTCGGGAATCGGTCCAATCGTGCCCTGAATGTACCACTCCTCAATCTGCTCTATCAGTTAATCGTCGAACACAATCACCCCTTGTACCACATCCGTGTCATCTCAGGAATCTCAGGCCTGACCGACCTCTTGGGTGGGGAAGAAGCCCTCCCTCGTCTTCTCAAGGAGCACGGCGACCTGGCCTCGCTTGGTGTGGCAGAGATGAACTGGATCCGCGCAGCGGTGCTCGCTCGGTTTGGTGGGCTGTGGCTCGACCCCTCCGTGGTCTGTCTTCGCCCCTTCGGGGCCCAACCCGCGGACAAGATTGTCTTCTTCGGAACAGACCCTACACAGACGCTGTCCGGTCCGAAGGGCACGGCTGTGCCTTCTTCGGGTGCGCTATGGGTACCCAAAGGGGGTCATCCGGTCATGGCGGAATGGGAACGGGTCTGCTTCCAGCGCGTAAATGAGAAGCGCGGAGGAGAACAGATTCGTGGAGATTGGGGCTGGGACTTTCTTCGATTCTCCTCCGAGATGTCCGCCAAGGGGGAGACGGTGATTATCGACCCCCATGCCGAACTCTCCCGTAAACGGGACGGCAAGCGAATCGAGCTGGAAGACTTGTTTGCGGGGGGGACGGAAGGCGCGCTCCCTTTTGATGTTCCACCCCATGCTTTGTACTGCCCTATCCCCTGGGAAGAGCTCCAACGCCGAGAAACCTTTGGATGGGTGCTGCGCATGTCAGAGGAGCAGATTATGGAGTCAGACATTGCGATCAAGTATGTGCTTCAGGCGTCCATGGCGGCTCGGGCACCCCTTATGGCTCTGTAAGTGCCCGTGTGGCCGACTCTGTAAGTGCCTCCTGCGTGGCCGACTCTGTAAGCGTCTGATACACCGTGTGTTGTAGGGCCAAGAGGCTCGTACATCCCTTACAATAGGAGACCCATGCCCGAATAAAAAAACGATGAAGGAGAACATTATTTTCTAGATTCGCATCCCCGAACAACTGGTGGATTTGTTGGAAGGATTCAAGTACATCCTCGTAGGCATATCCTCGTTTCCAAATCTGAATGAGTTGTCGTATGGAGCCTGGTATGTCGCGCTGTGTCATCGCCGTCAGGAGCGGTAGAAAATGAAGATAAAAAGGGGCAGAACAGAGCATGCGAATGAGAGGCAAGGTCAGGGGTTTTTTCTGATGAACATGAACGTCTCGGACAAGAGAAAGAAGACGAAGGAGGTCACTCAAATTCCCCGACGATAAACTCATCATCCATGTCCACATCTCCTCCGTCAATTGCTCCATCGCCAAAGGGGGCATCTTGACGTGTCGGAGCAAGGCGGGACGCTCCTCCGTCGCATCGACTGTGTTCATCTTGACATGAATACACCGCGAACGCAGAGCAGGAATTAAATCCTCTTCCGCTGTGCCGATAAAAAAGAAACGTGTAATATGAGAATAGGACTCCATGGGACGTCGAAGGGCTTGTTGTGAAATATGGGGGAAGGAGTCCACGTCATCAATGACGACCCAACGAAAGACACCCTTTTCAGGTGCCATTTGGCGAATGAAGAGACTGACTTGACAGCGAATGGTCTGAATGCCTCGATCCTGTTCCGGGCCAAGGAGATAACATTCATCCGTCGTATGAACCCCCCACTGATGCGCAAGAGGACGCTGTTTCTCGGTCGCATAGTGTTGAAGAAAGGACCGCATCAAGGTCGTCTTTCCACTTCCAGGCGCACCCGTTAGAAAGATATGGCTCGGTGTGTTCTGTTGTTGAAGACATTGCGTCCATACCGAGTCTTGACCGACCAAGGGAGGCGTCATGATTGAAGGCTAGGTCTGACACACACTTTATATCCTCCTCCACCAATCCAGTTTAAACAGGGCGAGCACGGGTCTCTCATTAGCCCTTCCTCGGACAATACATGGCACAAGCATCCTCCCCCAAAAAAGCATCCCTCTATGATATTCTGGGCGTGAGCAAGACGGCAACCACCACCGAGATTAAAAAGGCGTATTTGAAGCTGGCGCGGACACATCATCCGGATAAGGGTGGTGACCCTGAGCGTTTTAAGGAGATTGCGCAAGCGAACGAGGTGCTAACCGATGAGATTCGCCGTAGGCGCTATGATGAGCTTGGAGTGACAGACGATGGACCGGGTGGTGGCGGTCAAAGTGGAATGGGAGGAGTCGGCGGCGGTTTCCCCTTTCCCTTTGAGATGAATGTGAATCTACATGACCTCTTTGGAAACATGTTTCAGGGAATGGGTGTGGGTATGCCTGGTATGCCGCCAGGGGCGGGAGGAGGCGGCCCTCAGCGAAAAGGGAAGAAACCTAGCCCGACGCTTCAAACCGTGCCTGTCACTTTAGAGCAGTATTATCTGGGTCATCGTGTGGAGATTACGATTCATCGACAGGCCTTCTGTGGGCCATGTGAGCATACGGGTGCGAAAACAAGGGAAATGTGTCGAAAATGTCATGGGTCGGGGTCGGGGTCGCAGGTGGTTCAGATGGGAAATATGGTCATGCATACGATGGGGCCATGTCTGGAGTGTCAAGGAAAGGGTCAGAAAGTCATTGAGGTATGCGGGGTCTGTGCGGGGTCAGGATTTACAAACGAGACGAGAAAGTTAGTGGTGGAGATTCCCGCAGGAGCACGTCCTAACGAGACCTTTTTGTTCCCTGAGGTGTGTTCGGACCATCCGGCATTTGAGCGACCGGGTGATGCGCACATCACGCTTCAGGAGGATACGAAAGATGCGGCGTTCCGCGTGTTTCGGCGTACGGGAGACCAATTCCAGCATTTGGAGGTGACCGCGAAGGTGTCTCTGTCCGAGGCGCTATTGGGTACGGTCATTCCGTTGGAGGGACATCCAGGATACGATGAGGGGTTGTTCGTGGCGCTCCCTGCGGGTGTCTTTCCAGGCGATGTATATGTGGTGGATGAACTGGGCATGCCGTTGGTACGGGAAAAGGGAAAGTATGGAGAGCTCCGTATTCGGGTAGAGGTATCTGTATCGGAGGAAGAGCGGGGTAAGATGGCGAGTCAAGGAGCCGATGCCCTTCGCGGTGTGTTAGGGGGGCTCATTCGGCCGACAACCTGTCCGGTGGGAGCCATTCAGCAGGGGGCACGCAGAGTCATTTTTTAAAAGACAGGAGACACGAGGACAAGGACAGTTTAAACATTGTACAATTACTCCTATGTAACACGTATGAGCGCATTTGACCCTGATATTATGAATCACACGGGACATGCCATTGCCCGCCCCTTTCGTTGGCTTCTTTCTTGGTTTACGGCACATCCTACGGAAAAGGGTGTGACCTATGGCCAGCATCTTCGTCGTGCTTGGTACATGGCATGGCAAATGGGGTATGGTTCATTCTGTTTGTTCATTCATGGTGTTTTTCCCGCATGGTTTCCTACTGTCGGTTCAATAACCATTAAGCGCTTGTATCTAGATGTGCGAGGGGAGGAGGAGAAGGTGAAGAAAGAGGAAGTTGATAAGCAGGTTTGAAGGAGGAGAGAGAAAGAGACCATCTATACCCTTACATCAAGATGATGGTAGGGTATGGAAGAAGACAACGGGTAACCTCTTTACATATTCGCACGAGCACGAGCCATTGCCACCTCTACGTCATTCCAGTGCGGATTTTGCCCTGATTTAGCATAGTCTAGCGAGGAATCGAGGAGAGAGCCCGCCGAGGGAAAAGGCGCATATCCCATCGCGCCACCGCGGCGTTTACGGTTGCCACCCTTACGGGACTTGCGGTTACGGGACTTGCGGTTGCCGCCCTTACGGGACTTGCGATTGCCGCCCTTACGGGACTTGCGGGAGGACTTGCGACCCTTGCGAGACTTGCGTCTACCACCCGCCTGGTCTCTCAGACCCTGAATTTCACGAAATGCGTTATCCAATCCACCCAGGTGGGCGGCGGAACGGAGCTGGGAAGGAAGGCCCTCTCCACCAATAGAGGATAAATCCGCACCCTGAAGAGGCGCACCGCCTCCGTGCTGCCCCTCGTGATATTTAAAATAATCACCGCCTTGGGCAAGGGACATTTTGGAAGACCATCCAATATCATTATGAGAGGAAAGAGCGACGCCTCCACGAGAGCGACGGGTACGACGGTTACGACGATGAGCCATTATCTAGTTAGGGGTGGGAGATTTTGTGAATGGAAGGGGGTCCAAATGAAATGAAAATAAAATAGAAAACGTAGAATAGAAAGAGTCTTCTTACCGTGATGGCGTCGTGGATGGACAAGATTTCAAATGAGGTTGTATGTGGATATTTCTATATCTTCTTTCTTGTCTTCTCTGTATGGGCAGGTCTGTCCTTGCTCGGAGGCATTTGGATTTTTGCTTCTTCCAAAATGAATGTGGGACAAATGGTCTCCATTTTGTTTAACATCATTCTCTCCTTCGGTATTTCTGCTACATCCGCGCTCTTCTTGTACCTGATTTGCGAGCGTGCGTTGAAGCCCGTTCGCGACCCCTTTCAGGCCGGCGAGGACCCGATGATGTAATAAATATCCGTGTGTCATAACCAATAAGAGCAAGTATGGGCTTTCTTTTATTGGATTTCATCTGGAACAGATACTTACAGCGCATCGTAGGCCTCTTGGAGTGCGGCGAGATTCACCTTGCGCTTCTGGATCTTACCGGATACGATATAGATAGAATTCTCGGTAAGAATAATAAAGTCATCGCCGACCTTGTAGAGCTTCTTAATCAGCGAAGTGAACTCCTCCTTGGATTTGACGAGGATACGCTCCTTGGTCTCGGGATCCTCTCCCAAAAAAGCCGTACCGTTCGCCGTCTGCTCGTAATAGTCAAGAAGAATGGCACGGTCTTGTTCAATAGCAAGTTTTGTGGCTTGGAGGAGAATGGTTGCGGAGGGAAGGGGCGCAGACGGTACAGGAGAGGCAGCGGCGGCAGAGGCGGCGGGAGCAGAGGATGTCGAAGCAGAGGAAGCCGGAGCACTCATGGATAGGGTGTCAATGTCTGACAATAAAAAATAAATCCTGTTCTTCTTTTGAACGCAGGATACAATGGGCCAAGCGTAGCGGGCAAGAACAGGAGCGGGCAAGCAGTAGCGAGAGAGAAGAAGGGGACAAGATAATGTCTACGAAAGAGCCGGATAGAGTACGGCATGCTGGTGCTTTTGGAAAACGTCATTCAAGAATGCGTAGGCGGTTTCGATTTGCTTCATTTGTCTTGCCCCCGTAATAATAATTTTCCCCGTACGAAAGATGCTCATCGTGATGCGTTTGCACTGGCCTTCTCCCTCGCCTGTACCTTGACCCTTACAAATCTTTTGACAGGAGCAAATGCCTGGACGACGATTACTCGTGTTGTAGAAGTACTTGGTATTCACACCTTGATAGATAGTTTTCTCTAGCATACTGAAGAGATTGTATTCATTAATCAACAATTTATGAAGCGCATCTTGATTAATGAAGCGGTTAATGGAATAGTCCGTATTGATGAGTTGGACGGAGAATCGATGAATCGCCACGGGCTGGTAGAACGGAGATTCGGGAAAGGTCTGAATCAATTCATACAGCCAATCCAGGGCGGAACGAGCAAAGCTCTCGGAGGTCACACCCGTCATCTGAATGCCGCCGTTTGCGAAGAGTTTGATATTCACCTCTTTCCACGCCACCTCCCCCTGACCTGAGTTCTCTTTCTCGTCTTGCTCTTGTTCTTGTCCGCCATGTGGTCGTTCCACCTTGCGTCGTACAACAATCGTGGATTGATTAAAGAATGTCTTGTCGGAGATTTTACGATGGGTAAAGACGTCCTTGTGACTTAGACCCAACACACGTGTACCATATTCGATTTTCAGGACACCCTCTGTGGGATACCAAAGGGGCAAAATATACTTCTTCAGCGCCTCGAAAATAATACTAAGGCTTACTGGCGTACCCCAATGCGCCGTAATCACCATCGTAGAGATACGGAGGGGGGTTTTTGTGACACTCATGAGTCTATCTTAACAAGAAAGCGAAGGCGTGGTACCTAAGCCCTGTTTAAATGCGCTATCAATTTTTTCTTTAAATCCCCTCATAAAACGGAGGAAGCGGCGTTCGGTCTCGGCGGACAGGGGGGTGGCATTGGAGAGGAAGGGGTATAAGCTGTTCAGCTCGTGAAGGAGGGCATCGTCCATCACACCGAGGAGTTCTGCCAAGAGAAGGAGCTCCGTCATGAGAAGGGGGTAATCCGTATGAGGCAAGCGAAGGAGAGTGGTGTATTCGCTAGGATGGGCATGTAAGTAGGACCATAGGCGCGCATCCGTCTCTGCTTTACGGTCAGTCTGACGAAGGTCTCCACGTGTCAACGTAGAGAAAAGAGTGGGTGTCCCACTAGATAAGGTGGGCGGATCGTATCGTATTTTAAGAAGGCGTTGGCGGAGCTTAGGATGAATACGACTCTGGGAGTTACAAATGAGGATTACACATAGATGTTTCGGGTCGGTCGTGAGAATGGTCTGAAGGGAGAGTTGCGCGGCCTCTGTCAGTGTCTCGCATTCGTCCAAAATAAGAAAACGAGGGGCGGTATCTTCGTCTGAACGCCAATCCACGGAAAGAAAAGGGAATACCTTCTGCCGAATCGATTCGAGACTTCGTTCATCGGCGGCATTCATTGACATACACATTAAGGATTTGCGATTTCCCCAGATACGTTCCACTAGCCATGCCGCGCTTGTTGTTTTACCGGAACCAGGGGGACCAAACAGAAGGAGATGATGGAGCGTCTCAGGATGAGAGAGAAACAGGGAAAAGCAGGTTTGGACTCTCTCACACCAATAAGATGGCTGGACGGTTGCCGTCGTTGTCATTTTTGAGTGAGGTAAGATATACGATGTAGAGGAATTCCTACGGTTCTTTATGTCCTAAGGAGAACTTAAACCGGATAATGCGACAAAGGGAACAATAACCGACCATCATGAGCGGTAGGGGACGTGGAAAACGAGTAAAGGGAGACGTTGCTTCGGGGACGATGGAAGAGGGGAAAAAGACTGAAAATGGGGTAACAACTGAGGCAGGAGGGGCTGCGGGTGCTCCAAAGAAAACAAAGAAGAAGCAGTTTCCCGTGGTGGCGGTGATTACGCCGGATGGGATTGAGGGCAATCTCTTAATGACTACGAAGCGACCCCTTGTTGTTCATTTGCCGATACAGAGTCGTGATGTGCCCGTCAATGATATGCCAATTACATATAATCCTCTTCCCCCGACAGAGGCGGAGCCATATGATAGTTATGCGGAAAATCCCTTTCACGAGGAACTGGAAGTGTGTTCGTCGTCTGCCGCACCTGTAAGTTCTGTAACCTCTTGTATTCCGAGCGGAGGAGGGGTCGAGGCGAGAGCGGGATCGGGGTCGGCAGCGGGGACAGCCGTCGTAGGAAAGGGAGGGGCGGGACCAGGAGAGGAAGTTGATTTTTACCGCATGAAGGGAACGTTTCTTGTACAATTCAAGAATGCGTCGGATGTGAAAACGCTTCCTAGCACATCGGATGCTGCGTGTTTTTGGTGCTGTCATACGTTTGCACACCGCCCTGTGGTACTTCCCATTCGAGATACGGGGGAGCACTTGTTGGTGATGGGAAACTTCTGTTGTCCGGAGTGTGCGTGTGCGTATTTATTCGATATGCGCCAGGATGCTCATACACGCTGGGAACAGCAAGCTCTTCTGTATCGTGTCTATGGCGAGGCATGCGGTGGGTCGATTCATCCCGCGCCACATCGTACGCTGCTAAAAATGTTTGGGGGGACAATGAGCATTGAACAATATCGTATGTTAATTCGCTCACATAAGGTGCGTGTTGATATCCATCTCCCACCGATGGTCAGTATTTTATCCACCATGGATACCAAACCCATCGATTTCTATGATGCGAGTTTGACGAAAAATGTGAATGAGACGGTGACCGAGCGATTACAAAAAGCGGAGGAAGTGCTCCGTCTGCGGCGAACCAAGCCCCTTAAGGCATGGGAATCGACGCTGGACGCATGTATCAATCTTAAAATCAAATATGAAGGGTCCACTCTTTCTTTGGATTCGTAAGAGAGGAAGAGAGACAAAGTGAGGACCGCGGGGTCATCTGAAAAATTGAAGGGCGTGGATGCTACCCACTTAAACAGGTCAAAGACATAATGAGTTCATCGGTCCCTTCTTCTACAACAACTACCATGGATTCCATCCGTAGCATTCTGATTCGTACGTGTATGAATCAAATCCATAAAGAGCTAGGTCAATT
>JACCDG011240269.1_pt1 | contig 10710 bp, 13 predicted proteins | sample 7442471 | NCBI WGS metagenome assembly JACCDG01 (sample SAMN15323444, study PRJNA562643) | freshwater metagenome | isolation source: river surface water | place: USA:Blue River Watershed | collected 2017-08-17 | reverse complement strand
GATGACGCTTACCTTGCCACAAAAAGACCAGATGGAGAAATGACAAAGTATTCTTTTAGTCCTAGCACTATTGGATATGGTCACGGGAATTGTCCAAGATACTGGTACATGGCATTTAGTGGTGCAGAATTTATTGATGACAACAGCGCAGTAAATGTTGCTAACATGGCTGTTGGAACACAGTCTCATGAAAGACTTCAGGGTTTAATTAAAACCTTCCCAGAGTTTGTTGAAGAAGAAAAAGAAATTAAAAATGAATATCCACCAATTCGTGGTTTCATAGACCTAGTTATGAATTACGACGGAGAAACTGTTATTGGAGAAATTAAAACTGCAAAGCAGGAGGTCTGGGACACCAGACAGGCAGAGATGAAGTCTTCAACAAACCATATGCTTCAGCTTCTTACTTATATGAAGCTAACAAATGCCAAAGAGGGATTCTTTTTGTATGAGAACAAGAACACCCAAGAGGTGCTTGTAATTCCAATTCAAATGAATGATAGAAACTCAAAGATTATTAACGACACATTTGATTGGCTATGCAAGGTTTGGGACAACTTTAAGGAAGGAGATCTTCCAGTCATTCCAGACGGGTATACAAAGTCAAAGTCTCCATGCAAGTATTGCCCATTAAAGAAATCTTGCTGGTCAAAAACTGCAGACGAAGGTTATGTACACATATCTCCAATGGATGTGACAGTGTAATGATTTGTGCAAACGGTGATTGCAAGCAAAAGTTTGAGCCAAAAACTCATAATCAAAAATATTGTTCTGATGAATGCTGCAGAATTGCAACGAACAAAAGGATCATGGAAAAATATTATGAAAAGAAAGCTATTAGAAATGGCGCAGTAAGACTTTGCAAATGTGGCGGACAACTAAGCAGATATACTGAGAAAACTGTATGCACTATGTGCGTTGATAAGCAAAAGCGGGAAACAAGGGCAAGGCTAAAGGAGATGCTTGATGGGATTAGCTAATCTTGTTAAGTCTAAAGCCGTAAGGGTTTTAGGCATAGATGCTTCTACAAACTCAATAGCGTTTTGCCTCATGGATAATAATGTGCCAATAAAATGGGGCAAGCTTGAGTTGCATGGTCAAGATATATACGAAAAGATATATGACGCCAAAAGAAAGATGCATGCCATGATAAATGAACTCAAAGCTGACTATATTGTGGTTGAGGGTGCTGTATTTGTTAAGTCTGCTGATGCAGTAATTAAACTATCTTATGTTTACGGTGTTGTGATTGCAGAGCTCATGGCTACTGGCGCAAAAGTTATCACTATATCCCCTTCTTCTTGGCAATCTCATATTGGAAATAAAAATCCTACAAAAGATGAGAAGGCGGCAATTAGAGCAAAGCACCCAGGCTATGCAGACTCTTGGTACCAAAATCAGTTAAGAAATATGCGTAAGCAGAGAACAGCAGATTTCTTCAACAATAAGTATGGAACCAGTGTAGAAGATTTCGATGTGGCAGATAGTTTTGGAATTGCATACTACGGGAATCAGGTTTTAACAGAACGATGAAATTGTATCAAAGTAAAGATTGGTTGCACAGAAGGTACATAGTGCAAAAGAAAACGGTTACAGAAATTGCTGCTGAATGCAAGGTTTCTGCAATGACAATACAAAGATACCTAGAACAGTTTGGATTAATTAAAAAAAGATGATACTTTATGGTGGAAGCTACAGTCAGGCTGGGCAAGAGTCTTTTGTTATAAATTCCCTAAAGGAAAAAAGAAACGGCTTTTATGTAGAGATAGGTGCGTATGACTCAAAAATTATGAGCAACACCTACCTACTTGAAACAGAATATGGTTGGTCTGGCATGGCACTAGAAATTGATCCAGCCAGATCAAATGAATATAACTCTAATAGGTCTAATAAATGTGTGACTGCAGATGCTACAACATTTAATTATTTAGATTATTTTATAGAAAACAATGTTCCAGAAAGAGTAGACTATTTACAGGTAGACATAGAGCCCGCACCACAATCTTTACAGGCTCTCAAAGCACTACCTCTTGACAGATACAGGTTCTCTATAGTAACATTTGAGCATGACCTTTACGTGGACCCAAGCAATTCCTTGGTAAAGCAAGAGGCTATAGAAATTTTAACCAAATATAATTATAAGCTTGTTAAAGAAAATGTTATGCACGAAGGTAATATTTTTGAAGACTGGTGGATAGACAGAGAGATTCTAGAAGAAGTGGGTGTAATATGCTAAAGCCAGTATTTGAAGATGTAAGAGACTTTAATTGCTCAGATCTATATTTAAAATCAGTTAGTGCTCCTTCAGGCGCTAAAATTTGGGGAGCATGCCATGAAATTGCACATCTTTTGATTGAAAAGAATATCTCATATGGTGATTCAGCGCTAAACCCTGCACGTATATTTTCTTCGGCGGATGCAACAGAACAATTAAAGGTCCGCATTGATGATAAATTAAATAGAGTTATGCATAATCAAGGCTATGCTGGAGATAACGATATTGACGATTTAATTGGATATTTGGTTTTATATAAGATTGCAAAGGCTCAACTCAATTGACATTTTAGTCGACTAAAAGTATAATATAGTAATGGCTGAGATAGAGTTAGCGGATCATTTTGACCGCATGAACAAAGTAGTTTCTGAACTACTTAAAGGAAATAACCCCACCCAAATTGCTACCCTGACTGGTTTTAAAAGAGCAGAGGTTGTTGAGCTAATTGATGAGTGGAAGTCAGTCGTACACAATGATCAGAACGCTAGAGAGAGGGCTAAAGAAGCCGTATCTGGCGCTGATCAACATTATGCAATGCTTATCAAAGAGGCATGGAAAACTGTTGAGGATGCAGACACCCAAGGACAGCTTAGCGTAAAGGCTGGGGCACTAAAGCTAATTGCAGACATTGAAACAAAAAGAATTGGAATGCTTCAGCAGGTAGGGCTGCTTGACAATGCAGAGCTGGCAGGACAGATTGCAGACACAGAACGCAAGCAAGAGATCCTTGTTGGCATATTAAAAGAGGTTACAGCCACATGCCCAAATTGCAAAATGGATGTAGCACGTAGACTTTCGCAGATAACTGGAGTAGTAGAGCCTGTACAAATAGTAGAGGAGCGAGATGTCATTTGATTTTAGTGATCTTATTGACATGCTCGATGGCGAAGAGTTTGATGAGCGTCCAGTAGATTTAAGAACATTTGTTACTAGCCCAGACTATTTAGGCTTACCACCGTTATCCGAATACCAATACACTTTAATTGAAAAGTCTTCACAGATTTATAAAGAATCAACATTGAAGAAGCTCTTTGGTGAAGAAGAGGGCGGAAGAATGTTTAAGCAAACTTGTAATGAAGTTATAGCACAGCTTGGTAAGGGTTCAGGAAAAGACTACTCTTCTACAATAGCAACCGCATATATAGTTTATTTGTTGCTATGTCTAAAAGATCCAGCAACATATTATGGTAAGCCTCCTGGAGACTCAATTGATATTCTAAACATTGCTATTAACGCACAGCAGGCAAACAATGTTTTCTTTAAAGGATTTAAAACTAGAATTGATCGCTCACCATGGTTTGCTGGAAAATATGAGTCTAAAGCTTCAGAAATGAAGTTTGATAAAGCTATTACTGTTCACTCAGGTCACTCTGAAAGAGAAGCTTGGGAAGGATATAACGTAATTATAGTTATCCTTGATGAAATTTCAGGATTTGCTACAGAAAATACAACTGGTCATGATCAAGCAAAAACAGCTGACGCTATATATGACATGTATCGTGCCTCAGTTATGTCACGTTTCCCAGACTTTGGAAAAGTTATTCTTCTATCTTTTCCACGCTTTAAAAACGACCCAATTCAAAAGTTTTATGAATCCGTAATTGCAGAAAAAGAAACTGTAATTCAAACTAAAGTTTTAAAGATGGACGAAGATCTTCCAGACGGAATTGAAGGAAATGAAGTAACTGTTGAATGGGAAGAAGATCACATTAAGGCATATAAATATCCAAAAACATATGCGCTTAAAAGACCAACATGGGAAGTAAATCCAACAAAAAAGATTGAAGACTTTAAGGTTGATTTTTATAGAAATCCATTAGATGCACTTGGAAGATTTGCATGTATGCCGCCAGAAGCTGTAGATGCTTTTTTTAAGTCAAGGGAGAAAGTTGAAAAAGCATTTAGCAATACTGGAATTGCAGTAGATAAGTTTGGAAGACTGGAGAATTGGTTTAAGCCACAAGAGGGCACAGATTACTTTATCCACGTAGACCTTGCACAAAAGCATGACCACTGTGCAGTTTCTCTAGCACATGTTCGTGACTGGGTTAACGTAAGGGTTACAAATGAATATTCTCAGCCAGCACCAGTTGTTGAGGTTGATGCAGTAATGTATTGGACGCCAACATCTGATAAGTCTGTAGATTTTACAGAGGTTAAAGACTATATCTTGTCTTTGAAGAGTGCTGGATTTAATATAAGAATATGTACGTTTGACAGATGGAACTCTCATGATATGATGCAACAACTAAAACAATACGGCATCAATACAGAGATTCTATCTGTCGCTAAAAAGCATTACGACGACATGGCAATGGTTGTGCTAGAGGAAAGAGTTAAGGGCCCTCACATACCATTGCTTATTGATGAATTGCTTCAGCTTAGAATTATGAGAGATAAAGTAGATCACCCAAGAAAAGGGTCTAAAGACTTGTCTGACGCAGTTTGTGGATCAATATACAACGCTATTTCCAGATCTTTAGTTCCAACAGATAGAGAGATTAAGGTTCATACATATGAATCAATGAGTTATGACGCAGACTTCGGGGAGGCTAAAGAAGAATCATTTAATCTTATTAAGCCACCTAAATCTATGCCAAATGACTTGCAGGACGCAATAGGAAGAATGATGACAATATGACAAATATATACCAAGAGAGAGCAAAAGAATGCAAGTGCTGTGGAAAGCATGTTCCGCTTCCTACAGTTTTACGTGAATTTAATGGAACCATGATGTGCCCTACTACATACGCAAACGTGTTGGAGTATACTAGGATATGGAAGCAAATTGGTTCTAGACCAACTGGAAGTATTAGAAAGCATTTTTCTGAATATGTACAGCAAGTTGTTGAATCAACTATTGACAAGAGTGATGAGGCAAACGTATAATTAGGCTACGTGGTAGTAGCTTAGTCGGTTAAAGCCCCGAACTCATAATTCGGTAATCGTAGGTTCGAGTCCTACCTACCGCACAAGGAGAAAGAAGTGGAAGACAATATGTCAGATCTAGATCACTACATTGAAATTGGCGCTATTGAAGTTGCTGGTGTTGATGAAAGTGGAGAATTTATATTAAGCATTACGGAAGCGGCAAAAGAGTTGGCTCCAGAACTTTGGGCAGCTCATGTTAATCATATAGACGAAACTTTAGTGGCGCTTTATGAAAAAGGACTTATGTCTGTAGACTATGACGAAAATCTAGAGGCCACATTTTCTTTGAGCGAAGAAGGCATGAAGGTTGCAAAATCTTTTGGGCTTCTTCCAATGGATGTAGAAAAAGATATACCAAACAATTAAATGAGTTTTTAAAAAAAACGTAATATAATTATCCTGTAGGAGCTAACCCCCCTACGCATTCGGGCTCGCTACCTTGGGATGATTATGGTTACGTAAAGGCTAACGACTGTTAGCCTTTACTTTTGCCCTTGTAGCTCAGCGGATAGAGCGAGACTCTTCTAAGGTCTGCGTCGGAGGTTCGATTCCTTCCAGGGGCGCAAAATGCTATAATTAAATTAATATATTCCATAGGAGGAAAAATGGCAGAAGAAACAAGACACCCAAATGCAGTAAAGGTTTTGGCGGCAGCCAGAAAGTATGCTGAAGAAGGGTACACAGAAGGACCAAACAACGATACAATTTTTGGAAAGCGCTATGGCATGAACAATCAGCCATGGTGTGCAATGTTCGTATCAGGTTGTTTTGATGATGCAGGGCTAGTTCATCTAGTTGCGGCATCTACAAAGAAGGGCTTTGCATCTTGCGATGCAGGAGCACAGTGGTTTGCAAAGAATAAGAGAATTGTTCCGATTGGGCAAGCACAAGCAGGAGACGTAGTATTCTTTAACTTTGACAAGACACCAACTGACACAGAGCATGTTGGAATTGTAATTTCAAATGATGGAAAAAATCTTATTACTTACGAAGGAAATACATCTGGAGATTCAAAGGGATCACAGGCAAATGGTGACGGCGTATTTAAGAAGAAAAGAGCCTACAGCCTTGTAATGTCAGTTGCAAGACCAGATTGGGATGCACCAGCACCAGCTGCTAAGCCAGCAGCTAAGAAGGCAGCTCCAGTCAAGAAGGCAGTTGCAAAGAAGAAGTAAGTTTTGCTATAATAATATACGGGTCGCCTTCGGGGGCCCGTATATTAATTTATTTGCTTAAAAAGGAGAAATAAAATGGTAACACAATTTGCTATGGATTTTTTTAATGATCCATTTTTTATCGGGTTCAATCGTGACTTTGACAAGTTGTCAAGAATTCACACCCACGCTACAGGAACAAACTATCCACCTTATAACGTAATTACAACAGATGATGAAGATGTATTCTTTATCGAACTTGCGGTTGCGGGATTTGCAAAGGAAGACCTTGAAGTTTCAGTAAAGGAACAGGTTCTCACCGTAAAGGGAGAAATCAAGGATACTAAGGATGAGCCAAAATATGCTCACCGTGGAATTGCAACAAGAAAGTTTACTCGTGAATTTGCCCTAGGTGAATTTATTGAGGTAACTGGGGCGGTTGCAGAAAATGGTATGCTCAAGATTTCATTAGAGCGTATTGTTCCTGAAGACAAAAAGCCAAAATCAATCAAGATCAAGTAAAAAACACTAGACAATCCTATTTGCATAGGGTATACTTATATTGTGCACCACTTAATGTGGGCATGAGGGACCTGAGCATTGTCCACGTAAACGGCTCATTTTAAAATTGGAGACTCATGGAGATTATTGATCTGCAAAAGCCAAATGTGCTAATCGTTAAAGATTTTTTTGATAAGGATCAGGTTAATACAGTTCTTAATATACTAAAGAGTATATCAGAACAAGAATGGTATTTTGAAGCAGATAAAAAAAGAGAGCTTGGAACCAATATACATGAAGAGCTTCGTGAAAGTTCTCACAAAAGTTGGGACGGGATGTCTCTTGGTTTGACATCAAGGGTAGATGCAAAAAAAATGTATCCAACATTACCACATGAAATGTTGATAGATCAAGAGCACAAAATAAAAAAGCTTACAGAAAAAAGATTTAACCAAAATTTGATTTTGCAATTGTCTGGATTAAATAGATGGAGACCAGGAAGAGAACAGCTCCCACATATAGATTATTATGATTCTTCAGAAGATCACGACTTTGAAATGCTAGAAAAGTACAATCTTCCTAAAAATAGATTAGAGCAGTTTGAAAAAGGTTTTAACGATAAACATTTTTCTTCTTTGGTTTATTTTAACAATGACTATATTGGTGGAGAATTGTATATGCCACAGTGGGATTGGGAGATGAAGCCAGAGCCTGGAATGCTAATATGTTTTGAGGGAAACGAAAATCATCTTCACGGCGTAAAAATGATGGAAGAAGGAATTAGATACACCTGGTCTTTATTTTGGACAAAGTTTGATTGGGCAATGAAAAATAAGCTGGAGGCAATGAAAAATGTATGAGTATAGAGTAAAAAAGGTATTAAATGTTGTAGACGGAGATACAATTGATGCAGATATCGACCTAGGGTTCGACATCTCTTTGGCTAAAAGAGTTAGAATGGCTGGTATAGATACTCCAGAGTCTCGCACCACGGATAAGTTTGAAAAGACACTAGGGCTTGAGTCAAAAGAATATCTAAAGAAACAGTTAAAAGACGCTAAGGATGTTGTCATTAAAACGGAACTTCCAGATTCTTCAGAAAAATATGGACGCATACTTGGCTGGGTTTACATTGACGGAGCAACAAAGTCTATTAATGAGATTATGATTGAAGAAGGATATGCTTGGGGCTACATGGGAGATACAAAGGTTAAAGACTTTGCTGCTTTAGCTGAAAAGAGAAAAAAGAGCGGTAAGTAATGCCTACATACGAGTATTCTTGCATTCAGTGTGATGTGACAAAAGAGATTATAAAGTCTTTTGAACAAGCAGACTCTTTAGAGGTTTGTGAAAAGTGTGGATACAACATGACTAAAGTTTACGGATCTTTTGGTATTCAGTTTAAAGGTTCTGGCTTTTATAAAACAGATAATCCTAAATAGCTACATGCTATAATTGTAATGTAAACAAAATTTGCATTACATAGGAGAGTCCTAGTTGACTGGAAAGGTTAAACTTCTCTTAACCAGCCTTATTGTTATAGGCTGGCTTTTCCTTTTTGGGCCAACTAATGCACATGCTGAAGAGGTTACAGTTCAAGTAACGCCAGCAAATCCATCTTCAGATACCGCCACAGCAACCACTCCTGTTACAGTTGAGATAGTTGCAAATAAAGTAGAGGCGGCAGAAACAACGCTACAGGCGGCAGCTCAAACACAGGCAAATACGATCATATCTACAATTCAAGCAAATGTGCCAAACACAGATACTCAGACTGCTACCCAAATTGCTACAACTCAAGAGCCAATTGCAACTGCAGTTGCAGAGGCTACAGTCAAGGTTCAAGAGGCTAACAATGCAATACAATCTGCTGAAACAGCAGTCACAGTCGCAGAAACAGCTCAAGCAGCAGTTGAATCACAAACTGCAGTAGTTGCCACAGCAACAACAAATTTAAATAATGCTCAAACAAATTTAAATACAGTAACTCAACAGGTTGAGTCTCAAACTGCTGTAGTTGCTACAGACACCACGAACCTTGCTACAGCCCAAGCTGCAGCCGATGCTTCAGCCGTAGAAACAACAACTAATGGAATTGAGGTAACAACATACGCATCACCTGGAGGACAGCAGCCACCACTTCCAGCAGAAAATGCGACACCACTTTCAACCACAACAGTTCCTTATATTGCTCACCAATTTGGAAGCGGACAGGTATTTAATTCTGGCAGAGTAGACAATGTAATTGTTAAATTTGAAGGAACAATTACTGTTCCAGAAGAAGCAGTAACAGTAAAGTATGCAATTCATTCAGATGACGGCGCAAAGATGTATGTAGACGGGCAACTTGCAATCAATGAATGGATTGATAAAGGTGGAGGATGGAGTCAATATTCTCCAACTTATAACACCTCTACAGATAAACAACAAGACTTCACCATTTGGTACTATGAAAATGGTGGGGCGTCACAAGTTATACTTGGCTGGCTAATAATGAGACAAGATGGAAGTGGATATTTTACTACCCCAAATCAAACAGCATTTGCAACTACAGTAGTAACAAAAGACCCAGTATTAGTTGCTGCAGTTGCTACCGCACAGACAACTCTCAATAATGATACTGCAGTTCTTAATACTCTTACTGCACAAAAGACTGCAGCAGAAGAAGTAGTTGCAGATAAGACAGAGGTAAAGGCAGAAGAAGTTGCTACATTAAATCAGCTTACAGAAACTGCTACAGCAACAGTTCAAGCAGCAGACACCCTTGCTAACACAGCAACAACAAAAGTAAATGAAGCAGTAACTGCAATGACAAATGCAGCACAGGTTACAGTTAATTATTATGCAGAGCAACAAGCAGCAGCGCAAGCCGCTGCAAATGCCGCAGCCGCAGCTGCAGCAGCACAAGCAGCACAAGAAGCGGCAGCAGCGGAAGCTGCAGCACAACAAGCAGCTGCACAAGCAGCAGCTGCAGAAGCAGCAAGAGTTAAAGCAGAAGCAGAAGCCAAAGCAGCAGCCGAAGCTGCTGCAAAAGCAGAAGCAGAAGCCAAAGCAGCAGCCGAAGCTGCTGCTAAAGCAGAAGCAGACCGTATAGCAGCAGAAGAAGCCGCTGCTAAAGCAGAAGCTGATCGTATAGCTGCAGAAGAAGCAGCAGCTAAAGCTGAAGCAGAAGCAAAAGAAAAAGCAGAGGCAGATGCAAAAGCAGAAGCAGACAGACTAGCAGCAGAGGCAGAAGCAGCAGCGCAAGCAGAGGCAGATGCAAAGGCTGAAGCAGAGGCCAAGGCTCAAGAGGAAGCAAACGCAAAGGCTGAGGCAGAAGCTAAAGCGCAAGCAGAGGCAGATGCAAAAGCAGAAGCTGAAGCAAAGGCTGCGGAGGCAGAAAAAGCTAAGGCAGAAGAAGAAGCATTAAAGAAAGCAGCAGAAGAAGGCAAACTAACTGAAGAGCAAAAAGAAGTTGTAGTAGAAAAACTTATACAAAATCTTGCTCCAGGAGAATCTATTTCAGTAGCAGAAATTAAAGCAGCAGGAGTTTCTTATTCAGATTTGCCACCATCAACACCAGTTGAAGTTCGTACAGATGAAAATGGAAACGCTCTTGTAATTACTGCAGCTGTCGCTGCACAAGTTGAGCTTGTGCAAAATCCAGCAGCTTTGGTAGAAGAATTATTTACTAATCCAGCAGCGGCAATAGCAGCTCTTGGAAGCATTGGTGCAGATATGACTGAAGAAGAAAGAGAAGAAGCAACAGATATGGTTGTTGCTACAGTTGTTGCAGCAGGTGCCGCTATTAATGCAGTAGGAGCGGCAGCAGGAGGCGCCACTGGAGGTGGCACAGGCGGAGGAGGAAGT
>JACCDG010604790.1_pt1 | contig 10710 bp, 13 predicted proteins | sample 7442471 | NCBI WGS metagenome assembly JACCDG01 (sample SAMN15323444, study PRJNA562643) | freshwater metagenome | isolation source: river surface water | place: USA:Blue River Watershed | collected 2017-08-17 | reverse complement strand
GTTGACAATAAAGCCGATGCCTTGACTTTCCCAAATCAAAGCATCTTTTAAATCAGCCTGAAATAAATTAGGCTGATTTCTTACTTTTTGACCTTCTTTAACCTGAAACTTAACAAGAGTTTTAATCTCATTATCGTTTCTCATAATTAGGATACCGCTGTACTGTATAAGTAACCACAGTTTGCATCAGTCACTTGTAAATCATAAGATACTTCACTTCTACAATCTTCAGACTCTTCAAATTCATTTTGACCGTTTTTGTAGAATTTAACTCTCACTTCTTCTCTACCTTGTTCAATAAACATTTTAGTAGCTGATAAATCAAGTTCGGTAACTGCTGAGTAATCAATATAACCAATCCATAAGTATTTACCCCAAACGTCAGCATAACTTGCAGTTTGACCTTCAGCCGCTGTGTTATATTGCATATCACCAACTAAAATCTTATCCATAGGCATTCTTTTATTACCAAGTATTTGACTTACTTGCTCTGTATCTAATAAACCTTTTAATTTATCAAGACTTAAAGACTCTCTTAAGTCTGGGTGTCTAGCTATAGCACTATAAACCGCTGCACCCATGATTAGGGTATTAGGTCTACGACCACAATTAACTCTTACTGTTTCCCCTGCATCTCCGATAATATCGAAAATATCACTTGATGGATCGTCTAGTCTATCAGTACCACTTAAAGCACTTGTTTTACCTGAAAAGGTTGTAGTATTAAATAATGAATTAGCCGCTCTGATTTCTCTTTGTAAAATAAGTTTGTCGGTTGCAACTCTAGCTGCTAACATTCTGTATTTTCTTTTGATAACAGGATCAGCCCCTCTTACATGTCTACCCGGTATTTCAACGTTGTAACCATAATCATCTATGTAATAAGTACCCGGTGTGTCAAAATCCCATGTAACTGTATTAGCTACACCTTTAGCTCCAAGTCTATCATCATCTTTTCTTAAAAATCCATTGTTTAGTTTTGGATACTTTCCGCTTGGTTCTGTAACTGTAACAGCAGGAAACGCTGCACCTGCAATCGCATCTTGTGGTCTTAACATTCTTGCAGTCATTAAGTTGTTTATAAACTTATCAACTGAAAAATTACTTAAATTAGGCATTTGTTTTTCTCCTTTGTAAATGAAAAAAAGACCTAGTTTTTAGGTCTTAAAGTTTTTGTTTATAAGTTTATACTTGTGTTATGAACGGGTTGAACATCACAGGGATTAGGTCATTTGATACACCTGTTCTAAGTGCAATACCTAATACTTGTCTATTGGTTGTTCCACTTCCTGAAAGTGTTAAGGTTGCTATTTCAGTAGCGTCTGATCCATCTATACCAACATAATCGTCTTTTGTTACACCACCTGATCCAACTCTCATTAAAACAACACTACCCGGTAAAGCCATTTCTACGCCTTGACCTGCTGCTGTTGCTGAATCTAAAGCAACGCCTATAATTACGCTTGAGGTTGCACTTGATTTGATAACGGTTAATTCTTGCCCGTCTGTTCCTTCGGTTGTAGATTTTAACGGTTCAAATTGTGCAAACGCTGCACCAGATGTTACGCTTCTTTTATTTAATGGTCCATAAGTAGACATTTTGATCTCTCCTTTAAATTTTTGACATAAAAAAAACCGCCTTATCTCAGACGGTCAATGAAGTTAATTAAATTAAATTATTCCTTCTTGCTCATAGATTGCTTGTAATTCTGATTCGCTCATTGAACTAAAATCTTTATCTTTGTGAGCAAATCTAATCTTTTTGTCTTGAAGTAATTCGTCAACACTTGCACCGTTTGATGCTTCTATTTCTTGACGTGTTACAGTTAAACCATTTTCACCATGTGCAACTATTGGGCTATGTGAGAAGGTATTTTTTACCGCTGCTTTTTCTAGCATTTCAGCAACAAAACTAAAGGCATCAGTTGCAACTTCTTGACCACTAACACTAAATTTAATAGCTTGATTTGATGCTGTTGCTATAGCTGTTAAACCATTTTCAAGTCTTTCTCTATCAGCAACATCAAACTTGTTTGACTCAATAAGTTTATCATTTACAAATTTGATAACTTCTTTTCTTTTTTCTTGTGATTTGATTTCTTGGATTTGTTGTCTAAGTAAATTGTTTTCTTCGTCTAGTTTTTTATCTGTTTTGTTTACTAGAGAAAATAAGTTTTGTTTAAGTTCTTTGTTTTCGCTATCTAAAGACTCAAACTTTTTCATTAAATCGTCCATTGAAAACTTTTGTTTTTCATTTTCTACGTTTGGCACTTCTAATTCTCCTAACCCTGCAAGGCTAAATTTATTATATTTATCTTCCATCATTGACATATACTCTTTTTGTTCATCTTCGTTCATAGCTAAAAATTGATCATAATTAGCACATTTCATCTTTTTATCCATGAACTTTTGAATTTTCTTTTGATACTCTTCTTTTAACATCTCAGTCTCCTTTGTTTGTAAATTTTGTGAATTAAAAATTATTTTATTATCTGTTTCAAAACTATCTAAACTAAACCTAAATATAGGGTGTTTAATATTATCTAAACTAAACATATAAGGTTCAAATTTATCGAATAATTCAGCCCATGTACCACCTGGCAATATTGCAACCGCTGTAAGTACACCATCATAAACCTTGTCAGTAACATTTGATTTAATATCTAAAAAGAACTCAGAGCTTAAAGATGTCAATAACTTATCTTTCATAGCATTTTTTATAGGCTCAAACACATTGATAAAGTCACCGTATAAACTATCACCTAGTCTTTGTAAGTTGGTTATTTTACCAACACTAAAGGGAAGTCTACCAAACACCTTAACAGGCTTGTTATCTTTATCAGGAACGGTAAACGCTTTATCTCTTTCATCTTTTGTATCTTTATGGTCAATAATTAAATCAGGTAATGTGTTATCTTTCAAATCATTGAAAGCATCAACCATTCCATCAAGTACTTTTTCTGTTACCTTAATTGTTGGATTACCATTTCTATCGTTCTTGTAATCGCCTATTGATAGCAACTTTATCTTTTTAAAATCTACTGACATTATTTAACCTTCTTGATTTATGCGGGAATAAATTCACATGCACAATTTGGATGTTGTGGAATACTTGGTAAATTAGGACTATTAATAAAAAATACTTTTTGATTATATAGTTCACATTTACAATTAATCTTTTTTAGATACTTTTCACGAGTCATAATAAACCTTACTTTTTTAAGATCCATCTTTTTGTATAACTCAATCTTTGACTCGTTTTTAACTCTTGTTGCTTCAGTTGTACTTGTTGTATCAACTCTAGTGTTCTTAAAGCTTTGAGTATCACGTTTAACCAATTCTTTTAAATCTTTTGTTGATAAGTTGGGATTAGTTTTTAGTGCATTAGTAAGAGTATCTTTAATCTTATCTTGATAGTCTTTAACTTGCTTTGATGATAACTCTTTAGCATACTTGATATTATATTTATTCATCTTATCAAGCTTTAAAAGCCTAATTTTTTCTAAATCTTCAGGCTTGTTAAATATTCCTATTAACTCATTTTTAGTAAATTCAGTTGTTACACGTTCAATATTTTTAAAATGATTCCTGAATAAATTATCAAGCCCTGCTTGTTTTGAGTCAGATATAATTATCTTATCACCTGCTTTGTACTTTGAAACTTTTCTAAGTGTACTGCTTTCTAAATCTGAGTAATACTTATCAAGTTTAGTGCTAAATCTTTTCTCTATCTTCGCTAAGGTTTTATCAAGCTTTTCTAAGTCTTGTATCTGTTTTTTTGGCATCTAAATTTATTAAAACCACTTGCTTTTTATTCGGGCATTCTGAGTAATGACTATAATCTTTTAATGCACTGTCTAACCTTGTCACTTCAATATCTTGATGATACTCAAAACATTTTGAACAATAGAAATTAGCTTTTTTAATAGACTTAGACATTTACTCAAACTCATAATTAAATAAATTAACTTTCATTTCTGATTCACTATCATTTAATTCTTGCTCATCTTCTAATGCTTCATGCTCAGTTGTTTCAATATCATTAGTAAGTCTTGAACTTTCCATTAACTCGTCTATTTCATCTTTTGATAAATCAGGATATCCCATCTTTTTACGATAGAATATTAAATCGTTAGGTCTTTTATCAAAGTCTAACACTCCATTATCCAAACTAACCTGTGCAGTATTTGAAAAGGCAACTATATCAACATTTTCTCTAGTGTAAAAAGTAGCTACAGGATAATTAGCTATTGGGTAAAGATTGACATCGAAGTTATGAGAGGTAAAACGTCTGATAATTTGCTCATTATAAGCACCTGCTATTTTTCGTCTTAACCTACTTACACGTCTAGTTTTTTCGTCGCTCTTTACTTGGTCACTTGCTCTAGATCCTTGCTCGTCTGATAAATCATAACCAGTTATTCCAATAGCAATCATATTATCTAAATAATCTAATATGACCATGTGAGGGTTATCACCCTTAAGACCTGCATCTATAAAACCTGCTGTCACACCTTCAGGTAAAGCAAGTACAACACCTGCATATAAGTTATTAGCTATTTCTTGAGCTTTATCTCTTAATTCTGATTCTGTATATTTTACGCTTGGGATAGGCTGACTATAACGATTAGATGTGATTATCATATCATCACGAACCATTAACTTTGCTTTCCAATACGGTCTTATTTTCCTAAATAGTGAATCACCATAAGGATTAGACCACAAACCACCTAAACGAAGTATAAAAAATCTTTCTAATGGATAGTAACTATCAAAATTAACTAAGCTATGGACCGCTTCAGGTCTTTCATATTGATTTAAAGCAAACTCTATTAAACCCAACCTGATAGAATGTACATAGTTAACTACTCTTTTACCTGTAAACTCTTGAGATTCAGACCATTTTGAGATTATCTCACCGACATAGTGACCAAAAAATAATGCAGTTTTTACAGCATCTTCAAGAAAGTCCTCGACTTCGCCCTCAATCTCTTTTTTTAGTTGTTCATTGTAGTTAAGCAATGTTTGAGATATTTCTGAATCATCTTTTGATTCTAAAATTAAAGGCTCTGAAAATATATCATCAATTAACCTATCTAAACTTTGACTAACTTTAGGATCATTAAAGCATTGTTCCGCTTCAGTAAAGTCTATATCTTGTCTAGTACTATATCCATACTCGCCTTCGTCTGCTGTTTCTGTTGTTAGTTGAGAATATCTATTAGTAACATGTTGAGCAGTCACACATCCATTTATCTCTTTAGACTTAGCTTTGACTTTTTCCTGCACATTGTCAGTAAAATAAAATTTATTCTTTAACTGACTAAGTGGAGTATTAGCAATATCTATTAATTTACTTATTAAACTCATTATCTTATTCTTTGTCTTATTTGATTAAAATTAAGTCTATTACTTTGTTTGACTTCTTGCGTTTGAACTTCAGCAAGTGATACACTCGATTGCAATTCAAAATACATACGCATCATTAAAGCATCAGTGTAATCTGGAGACCTTCCAATTAACTCTTTTATCTCTTTTTTTCTAAGTGTTTCAATCTTGCCTTCATTGTCTAAGCCTCGATTTTTGTAACACTCAAGCTCTTCGTTTATCTCGTTCTTATGCTTACTTACATCAACTTCAAAATATATCTTGCTATCGTTGACGTATTCAGAAAACTTAAATTGACATTGTGACTTAAGATTGCGATAGTTAACTTTCTTGTTCTTTTCGTCAAGGGGTTTATCATTATTTTTAAATGATATAGCCCCTGATAAATAACCATCTAAGAACAATCCAACACCATCGGCATCATAACAAATATGACTACGTGGTATATTATGTTTTTGAGCTAAAGATTTTATAGTATCTTCTATCTCTTTACCTGTTGACTTGTCTATAACTCTATAATCAACAACTCTAAGCCCTGACCAAATCCATATAACAAACTTATCTGAACCTTGAAAGGCTAAATCTGCTGTAAGATATTTTTTACCATCACTTACAAAACTATTAGTATATAAATCATTAATCTTGTCGTCACTAATTAATCTAGCTGAATCAATATCGCCTTCGGCTAAATATAAAGCCTTGAACATGAACAAAGGAAGGTCACGTCTAGCTTGTTCAACCTCATCAGCGTCTAAGATACCTGCATTAACTGCATCATAAGCAGTTACTCTAAAATATTCATAGTTAGAATCACTATCAGCTTTTAAAGCTAATTGATGGCCCCAATTACTATTCCCTTTGTAATTGCCTATAAACTTACACTTTGCTTTTGTCGCTGTGAGTGTTGATCTTAACGCATACCATGACTCTTGTTTACTTCGTGTAAATTCATCAAAGACAGCTCCATAAACATCTTCACCGTATAAGTTATCAGGGTCTAAAGCAGTCTTAAAAGCTATTACTGAGCCTAAAGGAGTTGTAATAGTTAACTCTGATTTGTTCCTAGTGTATAAACCTGACTTAGCAACTACTCGCCATAACCTATCAAATGCTATTTTAGCCTGACTATAAACAGGTGCAACCCACCAAAAGTTATAACCATTTCTAACATCTAGAACCTTTTTACCATTTTGAAATCCATGAGCCATTTCAAAAATCCAGTAAATCATGCTAAATGTTTTACCTGTTTTAGTACTTGCTTCAACTATAGTAAACCTTGCATCATTGTATAAAAAATCTTTTTGATACTGTGCAAAGTTTGGAGGTTCTACAATCATGATTCTTTAAATGATATAACTTGCTCTGTTTTGCCTGATAACTCAGTCTCTGTTTTAGTTGTGTAACCTCTATGTTTACCTTTTGTCATTAAAAGATTGGCTATCGCTTTTATCTCTGGAGGTTTACGATAAATAACAGGTTTTCCTGAAAAGTCATAATCTTGCACTAAGACACCATCTATTAATTCATTTAGTTTACTTTCAGCATGGTCTAAAGCATATTCACAAGAGTCGTTATAAGCTTCTTGCAATTCAGGATCTTTATCTATCCAAGCATTTAAAGTAGGTCTTGAGCATCTTAACTCTATCGCTACACTACTTTTAATACCACGCCATCTGTAAAAAGCATTGATTATTTTTTCATTTGAAGGTTTTCTATAACGCTTTGTTTTTGGGTCTATATCCAACTTATCAGGTATTACACGTAGTGGCTGTAAAGATTGTAACACTTCGTTATAATCAGTACTATCTAAATAATCATCAATAGCATTTTCAACAGGTGATTTAACTTTTTTTGATTCAGTTTCTTTTTTGTCGCTTTTCTTTGCCATGACTTATACCAATAAATTTTAATAGGCTTTTTTGCTTTTGCAGGAGTCAAGCCTCTAACCTAGCCCTAAAGGGATTTTATAAAGTAATCAATCTCTATTGAATCAACAAAAACAATAGAGACAATCACTTGAAAGGGTGTAAAATATGACGGACGTATAATTTTTAAGTGTATAAAACTACAATTATATATTAACATAGCCCAATGTTTCAAAAACTGTTAAAAACCTATGTAAAAACTAGAAACAATAAAGCTATAAAGCTTATAAATAAAAGATTACAGATTATTATTTTATTTTTAGATATGAATATATAATCACTTAACATTTATTAACAGTAATCTCATCTTTAATATACTGTGTGTTCATAATATTATCTATCAGAGCAATCAAAGCTTTTCTTTTATTTGTCGCTGTTTTGCTGTGGTCTTCGCTTCTCTCTTTTTCAAGCTGATTATATACACTTTTATACTTTGGCTCACGCTCTGGAAAATACAAGAGATTAAGCATTGAGTAAAAATCTTTTGATAAAGTGTTTATACTCGTGTGCATTATATCGAAAGCAATAGAGCAACGATGAAACGGTAAAACTTTTGAGTCTAAACTTCTTGTAAACTCGTTAATGTTAATATCGTCTCCTACAGGATTTTTATTCAACTGGTATAACTTTCTAGTATCAGGTGTAATAGCTTTTAGGCTGTCATTAAGTCTTACTAAATCAAACTCAAAAGGTTTGTTTAGCTTATAACTTGATGTTGTGCCAGTTCCTTTACCAAAATAATTTTTTAACTCATCTCTTACAATATTTTTGATATTAACGCCTTCTATTTTCATATCAATAACATCTTTTAGCTTATTTGTAATTCTTAAGCCTGTATTCCCTTGTGCTTTTTTAAGGTTAAAATAACAATCTGAGTATAAAACGCCCTGATATTCAACGATTGCGTAAGGTTCTATACTAAATTCTGATTCATGATAAATATAAAAATGTGTGTACTTGAAACGCTCCATTAAGAGCATTCTATAACCTTCTATTATATTCGATATATCTTTTGCGTATTTTTCTAAATCTTCATAGTGAATAATAAAATCTTTAGTGTATAAACAAAACGATAATGTATCAATAATTTTATCTTGTTTATCTTGCATTAGTTTTGACCTTCGGGATATATTCTAAACTGTTTGTAGCTGTTGCTGTTCGGGTCATTACGTGATAGCCAGTCATTAGCTAGATCACATTTAGCCTCATAGTTCTTTAACTCTAGTTTAGCTATCTTAGACTTATACTTGTCAATCAAAGAATCTTTTATATCAACTTGCTCTTGCAATAACTTGTTTAACTCTCTATGTTGCTCTATAGTCCTTAATAACTTTAATGTTGAGTCTACAAGTTTTAAATTATTGTGCGAATAAGTTGTTAGTTCATTATTTAGCTTATCTATTGCACCAAAAGCCATTAAGTTTATCAGTTTTAAATAAACTCTTTTAAAATTAATCATTCTTGAACACCGTTAAAATTAGTCTGTAACTTAATTATACAATAAATATGAAGATTAAATTAAAGTATTTTATTTATATATTTTTATTACACTTTTAACTTAATATCAAATATTTATCACAACAAAAAGTATAATTACTAAGCCGTCAATAATCATTATCGAATCATTATTAAACTTTTCAGCAAGACGGCTTTTATTTTCTAAAATTCAAACAAAAAAAAACAGATTAACCTGTTATAATTAATCTGATTTAATTGATTTGGGACCGCTTAAGGTCTCTATTTTTTTAAAATAATGTCAATTGTTCAACATTTTCCTTAACTGTGAATAATATTTTATCCTCTTTAAAAGCCGGGGTTAAAGATAACTGTATAATTGAAATATCTTTTTTAACTTGTTTAACTTCCTGAGCTGCTGCCGGTTCTTGAACTTGTGGACCTGGTTTAACCCTTGAGTAAAACCATAACTCTCAGTATCCATAACTTTTTTATTTATTAATGCTGAAACATAATTATAAACATTAATACAACTATTTTTTATTTAAAAACTTCAACTAATGCAATAGATTTATTATTATAAAAAGGTATTAAATTATGAATTGTACTGACTGTAAAAATGATTTTCCTGAAGATTTATTATGCTTATCAACTAAGTCATGTCTTGGCTGTATGCAAAAGGGATTAATAAAAATGTCTAAAAGTAGTTTAGGGCGAGCTTTAGCCCCTATTCAACAAATGAAAATAAAAATCTTAAAAATTGCTATTAAAAAATATCATGAAAATCATAAATTATGATTCAATCAACTTAACCCAAGTTTAACTATTTATTTTAATCTTATGTGTTGACATGTCAACAATAAAGTAGTAATATATAAATATGGTTGAAATTAAAGACAGGAGTTAAAGAAAATGACAAAAAGCGAATTATTCAAAACAGCTCACCAAATGGCTAAAACTTTTACAGGTGACTATAGAGCTAGATTCGCTTTAGCATTAAAATTAATTCATGAAGGAGTAAGTGAAATGATGACAGCAAAAGAATTAAACGAAAAATTTAATGTAAATGTAAAAAGATGGGAAGCTAGAATAGAAGAAGCTAAAGATGAATTAGATATAGATTATGTAGATGCAGCATTTGAAATTAAAGATGAAATCAAGTTTAAAAAAGATTTCATCTTTGTAGAAATCAAAAACGGTGCAAAAAATTCTTACATACATTGTATAGGCAATAGTTTTTCAATAAAAGAAGAATTAGCAAACTTAGGCTTTGTGTATGGATTTAACCACCCTCAAGGTGGAACAATGGTTAAAGGTTGGAATTTAGCAGCTTAAAACCAAGTCCTAAGCATGACTAGAAAAGGCTTAATTATTAAAGTCAACAGATAAGTTGTAAAAATCAAAGGGTATAAAATGATTAATGTATATGTAAATTTAAACGGTAAAAAAGGCGAGTTTATAGGTTCTTATGATTCAGAATCCGAAGCTTTAGAAAGTTTAGCAGATGCAAGAAATGACAATGATTATTCAAGAGATACATTCAAAGACTGCTATAAAGTTGAGGAAGTCGATTAAATAGTTTTTAAGCCTTGTATTGAACCTACAAGGCTTTTTTTTATTAAAGTATTTCTATTATATCAAGGATTAAATCAAATGAAAGCTAAATCAATATTTAAAAAATGCTCTAAATGCGGTGAAACAACACTACTAAAAACTATTCAAAATGAAACAGATCAAGAATCTGCATATATTATAGAAGCATGTCATAGCTGCGGTTATGCTAAAACTATTTACGACCAAACCGAGAAAAGAAAGCAACAACTAAGAGACTCAAAAAGAAAAGAAAGATTAGCTAAAAAAGAAGCTGGTCTTGAAAAGTTTGAAACATGTCTACTAAAAGAGCAAAAAGAATTAATTAAGGTTCATGGATTAGAAAATATTT
>JACCDG011460002.1_pt1 | contig 10713 bp, 15 predicted proteins | sample 7442471 | NCBI WGS metagenome assembly JACCDG01 (sample SAMN15323444, study PRJNA562643) | freshwater metagenome | isolation source: river surface water | place: USA:Blue River Watershed | collected 2017-08-17 | reverse complement strand
GTCGATGGTGCCCGCCCGCATGTCGCCGTCGATCGACATCTGCTTGCCCGGCATCGCGTCGAGAGAGAAGCGCGCCGCCACCTCGGCCACCCGCTCCGCGCCCTTGGTGATCACGATGAACTGGACGATGGTCAGGATGAGGAACACCACCAGGCCGACCACCAGGTTGCCCCCGACCACGAAGTTGCCGAAGGTGTGGATGATGTGGCCGGCGTCGCCCTCCAGCAGGATCAGCCGCGTGGTGGCGATCGAGATGCCGAGGCGGAACAGCGTCGTCACCAGCAGCACCGAGGGGAAGCTCGAGAACGCCAGCGGCGAGGGCAGGTACATCGCCACCATCAGCAGCAGCGCCGCGGCGGTCATGTTGACCCCGATCAGGATGTCCACCAGCCAGGTCGGCATCGGCAGGATCATCATGAAGGTGATCGCCACCAGCATCACCGCCAGCACGATGTCGTTGCGGCTGGTCGCCATCAGGACCAGCTTCTGGAGTTGGGCTTGCAGTGCGTTCATGGTGCGGTGCCGCGGGTGGGCGTGAGGGCTTGTTGCGCGGCCAGGTGGCGAGCCATGGCCGCCTGCGCGTCCGAGCGCCGGCCCAGCGCCAGCAGGGCCTGGGCCTGGACCAGCCAGGCGATCGGGTTGTCGCTGTCGTCGCGGATGCGAAGCCGCTCGAGGGTCTGCAGGGCCTCGGCCGGCCGGCCCGCCCGCACCTGCGCCACGGCCAGGGATTGCAGGGTGGCGGGGCTGCCGGGCTGCAGCGCGTCGAGACCGTCGAGCACGGCCGCCGCCTTGTCTGCGCGTCCGCTTTGCAGCAGGACGAAGGCCAGCACGCTCAGCGCATCATGTTCTGGCTCGTTCATCGCCATCACCCTTGCTGGAGCGCGTTGCGGTAGGTCCAGAGCAGGTCATGCAGCGCCTCCTGCTCGTCCAGCACCTGCAGCGCCTTGCGCATGCGCCTGCGGCGGCGGGCGGCGTCGACGGTCCGGCTGCTCTCCTGCCGCGCGAGGGCCTGCCGGGCCAGCCGCAGCGCTTCGGCAAAGCGGCCGGGCATCAGGATGCCCGGGTCGCGCAGACGGGGGCGCAAGGCCTCGTTGAGCAGCTGTTCCAGGTTGTGCGGCGCCAGCAGGGCATCCAGCCCCTCATGGGGCTGGATGTCGGACGGCGGCAGCAGGCGCCGCTGGTCGGGCAGCCTGGGCTGCGTGCCGGTGTCGTCGAGGACGGTGTCCAGGCCGCGGTCCAGCCGGAACTGGCGGCCCAGACGGAGGGAGGTGGCGTCCGTCATCGCGGCTTATGCCGAGCGGCGGATGAATTCCATCCAGCCCAGCAGGTGCTCGATCGCATCGCCGAGGACGGGCGCGGTGAATTGGCGCGACGGCACCCGGACCAGCACCAGGACCATCGCGTCCGGCCCCATGCCGCGCAGCCCGACCTGGGCCGTCCACCGCGCCTGCGACAGCTCGTGGCAGCGCATCAGCGCCATCCGCAGGCGGCTGCCGGCCTGGTAGCCCGCGGGCACCAGGGCGTAGACCAGCGACTCGTCCGTGCCCATGCATTCGCAGCGCTCCACGCCCACCTGGCTGCCGTCCTCGAGCTGCAGCAGCAGCTCGCCATCGGGCCCCGGACGCAGGTCCTCGATACCCAGCTGCTGGCCGAACTTGCGCAGTGCGTCCTCGATCCAGTCCATGCTCAGGCCCCTCCCTCCTCCAGGTTGATCGCCACGTCCAGCGCCTCCTGCAGCGCGTCGAGCACGGCCTGCCGCGCGTCGAGATCGGGGAAGGCCTGCACCGGCATCGAGCGCAGGATCTGCTTGACCTGGGTGAGGAAGCGGATCTGCAGCGCCACGCCCTCCGGCGCCCAGCGGGAGGCCAGGGCGCTGAACCGGCTGGGCGTGATCCACTTCTCCTGGGTCAGCGCCACCAGGTCCTTGAGCAGCTCGAAGGCCTGCACGGCCGAGTCCTCGTCAGCGACCGGGGCCACGGACCTCTCCTTCCCGTGCGATGCCCTCGGCCGGCTCGCTCGCCTCGGGCTTGTGCTTCTGCTGCCGTGACTGCTCGCGCTCGCCGTCCCGCTGCTTGCGTTCCAGCACCTTCAACAGCGCGCGGCACTCGTCGAGCACGGTGTTCATCGTCTTGAGGTGGAACAGGTCCTTCACCACCGACTCGAGCAGGGCCTCCTGCAGCGCGAGCCCCGTGCCCAGGCAGGCGCCGAGCGCCTTCATGAGGCTGTTCAGGGCGGCATCGAGTTTCTGGCCGGACTTCCCCGCCAGCGCCAGCAGCTCCTGCATGGCCTGCTGCATGGTGGGCGCCCCCAGCACCGTGTGGACGGAATCCTGGAAGCTGCGCACCTCGGTCGCGGTCGCGGCGTAGGCGGCGGCCGGCTCGACGGTGAGCAGCTGGGCGTGGATCACGTCGCCGTAGAAGGCGTCCAGGTCCAGCAGGGCCGCATCGAGCCGGTCGATCGTCGACTGCGGCAGCCCTTGCTGCGCCGCCTGCTGGCGTGCCATCTGGAAGAGGAGGAACTGCTCCGTCGGCTGCTGGAACCGGGGGTGCCCGCGGACCAGGGCCTGGCAGTTCTCGGCCCCGCTCTTGAGCATCGCGTCGACCAGCTGCTGCAGCTCCTTGGGAGACTTCTCCTTGTGCGCGCGCTCGAGGTAGGCCGACACCGACTGCGCGGTGGCCAGGCTGGGCGAGCCGCCGCCCTTGACCACCCGCTCCTCGTGGTGCTTCTTCTCGGCCTTCTCCGAGAAGAGCATGGCCACCTCCTCGGCGGCCGAGCCCAGCACGGACGGCGTCCCTTTCATCACCTCGACCGATTGCCCGGCCATCCGCCCCGCCTGCGTGCGCAGCGACTCGGCAAATCCCGCACCCAGGCCAGGTGCGGACTGCGCCGCGAAGGGGCCTTCGATCCGGGTGTTCATGGGGTGGTGGTCGCGACTTTCATGCACGGCCGCCAACACGCTGGCGACGGGAGGTAGTAACAAGCTGACAGAGGGGGTTCCTCGTTGGGTGGCCGCCAGGGTCGAGATCACCTGGCCCGTGTCCGGCAGTCGAAAGACGCGTCGGGCGGCCCGGAACCGGCCAGGGAGGGCAGTTACCTATCGCGGGTCTGTCGAAACCCTTCATGACACCTGAACGCCATGGCCCACCCCGACCGCCTCCAGCACGAGATCGATCGACTCATGCGTGACCACGAGGCGCATCGGGATGAGTGGCTCCGTCGCCTCGATGGGCAACTCCAGGCGCTGGGGCTTCATCTCGACCAGCTACCTCCGCCGGATGGGGCCACGCTCGGCAGCCTGCGGCAGGGCGCCGAGCGGTCCCTTGCCGCGTCCCTGCCCGCGCATGCCGTCCGTGAGCTGCTCGCGCCGGCCCACCAGCTGCAGGCCGAGGCCGAGTCCCAGCTAGCAGCCGCCACCCTGGCGCATCAGGCGAATCCCCAGCCGCCCGTCACCTCGATGCGGGTGAGGCGCCGCGTGGCGGCCTCGGGCGTGTGATTCCGCCACAGCACCCAAGGCCCTGCGATGGACAACGCCGTCGAACCCGTCACCGATCGCCCGTACATAGGGGTTCGTCCGCCGCCCGAATTCGTGGTGCCGGTGTCGTACTACTACACCCAGCTCTACCTGCACATCCTCGATCTGGTCGACGTCAAGCTCAAGGAAACCAAGAAAGTGAGCGAAGACAAGGTGGAAGAGCAGCGCAAGCTGGGTGAAGCCTTGGCGCTTACCAAGCGCCTCACCGATCGGCTGGGTGGGCAAAGCAAAACGACCGTCGGTGAGGGGGCAGAGCCAGGGCGTTCCGAGGACCTGATCGCGCTGATGGAGATGAACCAGGCGCTCAAGGACCTGCGCTACATCGGGGACGACAGGGACGAAAGCAAGCCGTTCCTGTTCGGAAAGATACAGATCACGGGCGCCTACGCCAGCCCCCCCTTGACCGAGGAGAGAAGGTTGGAGCTCGAGACCGCGATGTGGCGCGCCGATGACTTCCGGCAGTTGTTCGTCAACGGAGGACCGCTGTCCACCAACATCAGCTACAAGCTGGATCGCTTGGCCACAGCAAACGAGACGGCCTACAAGAGTCTCAACGATCAATGGATAGAGATCAGGAACGCGGGAGGCAATTGGAAGGACAAGTCCACCGATGCGTTCTGGACGCAGCTCAAGGGAACCCTCGAGGGAGAAAAGCAGTGGTTGATCGATTCCGGCTACTCGGCGAAGGACGACCCGCTCTGGCCCACGATCAAGGAGTGGCTTTTTAAGCGCTTCATCACCGAGATGAAGGCCAAGGGTAGCCCCTTGGACTATGGCGCCAGTCTCAGCCTGTCGGGCCTCGACATGAACTATGCGAACGGTCTTCTGACCACCGAGAGCAACGTGCTCTCCCAGCAGACCCAGAAGGCCGTCCAGGAATTCCAGCAGCAGGTCAGCAAGGAGGCCAACTACATGAATGCAATCACCAAGGTCCTGGAAAGCACGCTGCAACTGCTGCGCAAGCTCATGCCTTGAACGATGGAGCCCCGACCCATGCCCTCTCACCCGCATCCGTCTCCTGCCGGGAAAGCCGCTCAGGCCGCCGCTGCCGAGAAATTCCTGCGCACGCCGCTGCCGTCTGATCCCCGGCAGATCGAAGCGCTCTATGCCTTCGGGTATCAGCTGTACCAGTCGGGTCGGTATGACGACGCGAGCAAGGTCTTCCTGGCCCTGACCATGCTGGATGGCAAGCAGGTCCGCTTCCTGATGGCTTTCGGCAAGTCGATGCACCAGATGGGCCACTTCACGGAGGCCGGCATCTGCTATGGCGTTGCCATGCTGCTGGCGCCCGACGATCCGCAGCCGCATCTGCTTTCGGCGCAGTGCCTGGCAGCGACGGGCGCCACCGAAACAGCCCGCGGCATGCTGCTGGAGCTCCTGGAGTCCTGCCGCTCATCAGGCAACGCGGCCGTGGTAGCCCGCGCAGAGGAATTGATCGCACGCCTTCCCAGGGCACGCACCACCCAGGTCAAGCACTGAAAACACATCAGGAGAGGAAGGTCATGAGCGCATCCATGGACACAGGGGTAGCCACGACACGCACTGACACGCCCCGGCCTCCGTACGATCCGGCCAGCCAGGCGCACTTGCCCAACGATCCCGCGGCGCCCGGCTCTGCGGTCACCGGCGCCCAGGGCGCGCTGGGTTCTCCCGACGGCCCGCTCCCTCCTGTCGGCAGCGGCAGGAGTGCAGACGTTCCGCCTCCCGCCCCGAACCCCGACCTGGCCCTGGATCCTCCAGGGCCAGACGCTGACGAGATGGGCCAGGCCGAGGCCGCCAAGTACCTGGCCAAGATCATGGAGGACTTCATCATGCAGTTCGGCGCCGCGCTGGCCGGACTCAATGACGACACAGCCGGCACCATGCGTGACCTGGCGCTCAAGGCCGCCGAGGAGGCAAAGGCTGCAGCGGTCCGCATGATCAGGTACGCCAGCGACCTGCTCCGCAAGGTCGGCAAGTGGGCGTCCATGGTCGTCGGCGTCGTCATCGCGGTGGCCGTCGCCGTTGCGGCGGTCAAGGTGGCCATGCTCACCGGCGGCGCGGCAGTTCCAGTGGCCATCTGGGCCTGTGCGGCGGCCGCGACCCAGGTCGCGGAGTTGATCGCCACGATGACCTACGACATCCAGGGAAAGGACGGTCTCCCGGACGCCTGGGAGGAGGGTGGCGGGCGCATGGGCATGGGCGCTCTCAAGATGGATGTTGCCGAGTTCGCAACCGGTGCCATCGAACTCGGGGACGCAGACGACGAGGCGTGGGCCTCCTGGCTCGCGCTGGGCGCGGGAATTCTCGCCCTCTGCGTTGCCGCCAAAGGCGCCACCAAGTACCTGGACGAGGCTGCAAAGGCCAGCGTGAAGGCAGGTACCGAGCTGGGAGAGAAACTGGCCCGCTACAGCTCCGTCATCGTCAAGACGCAGGTCGTGTCCGGCTTGAAGGGGGCACTCTTCACCGGCGTCGAGGGCGCAGAGAAGTACGAAGCAGACCTGGTCCAGGCTTCGGTCAGTGGGCAGCAGGCGGAATCCACACGCCTCAACGGCTACGCAGAACAAGCCAGCGAACGATACAAGGAGGGCGTTGAGCTGGGCAGCGAGCTGATCCAGCAGCTGACCGAGTTGATGTCCTCCCTCTCTCAACTGCTGACCGCCTATGTCGAGGGCTTGAACGCCACCGCGTCGACGCCGCGGCACGCCTGAGGCCCGGCGTCTGCACCATCTTTTCAACTGACCTTGCTTCCGGAGCGTGCCATGAAAGTGAATTCCGATCCCGTCTCCTCAGGCGGAACCTATGAGACCCCCAGCGTGCCCCCGGCCGCGCCATCCACCCAGGACGGAAACTCCGTGGTGAGCCCGGGCTCTGTGGACGGCAAGACCTCGTCGGTCCCTGCGGGTGTGGCGGCTGCACGGTCGACTGCCCACGCCAGGGTGCATCTGGAAGATGCAGGCTATGACTGGGCGGACTGGCTCAATCCAGATGAACAGGACGCCTCCGAGCTGGACGCCGAGCAGACGGCGCTGCTCGATGCCTTCGGCGATATCGGCACCGCAGACGTCAATGTGCAAAAGAAGGTCCTCGTGGACGTGTGGAAGGCCGTCTCCCCCTTGCTCCCCGAGACGGGAGAAGAGGTGGGCCGCCTTGCCGCCGAAACAGCCGCCAAGCTGGGCATCGACCTGGAGAACATGTCCATCTATGACCTGATCGCCCTGCTGCTGGTGATGGGCATGGAGGCGAACATCAAGAACAGCCGGTTGCTGGCCCAAGCCTCCGCGCAATCGGCACAGGACAGGATGAAGCAGGTCCTTGCCGAGGTGACAAGCATGAAGGAGAAGATCGACAAGAGCGTCACGTCTGCGGAAAACAGCCTGGTCATTTCCCTCGTCGCTGCATCAGTGATGGGCACGATGAGTTTCGGCGGCGCGAAGCTGCAGTCCAAGTTTGATGCGACCAAGGCGAAACTGGGCAAGGTCGACAAGCTTCTGGATGCGGGCGATAAGGCGGCTGCCGGTAACCATATGGGGATCGATCCGAAGAAAGCGGCCGAAATGCCGCTGCCGACTCTTGAGGGAGAGCACAAAACCAGGTTGGCGACCAATGAAAGCGTTGGCACGCGGGCTTCCCTGCTCAGCACCGGCGCGATGGCAGGGCAAGCCGTCACGCAGGCCGGCGTGGCACTGCAGCAATCCAAGGACCAGGTGGGGATCACGGAGGAAGAGACGGACATCAGGGAGGCGCAGGCCCTGGGTCAGGCCGAGAGCGATATGCAGGCCCTGGAATCCAAGGGCTTGGACGGCGTCGTCTCGGCGATTTCCGACCTGCTGAGGGGCGCCAACACCACGGTGAGCGCCGTCAACGAGCTCATTGCCAGGACGGTGGTGGCTTGACCATGAGCGCCATTCCCTCTCCTCACACTGCCGCCCCGGACATCGGCAAGTTGCTCGAGGCTGCCCGCGGCGCCTTGAGCGCAAGCTCTTCCGGAGACCGGTTCTCGGACGCCGAGGTTCATCGAATCTATCGCGTGGCGGGGACCTTCCTGTTCAACGGCAAGCTGCAGGAGGCCAAGGCACTGCTGGCCGCAGCCTGCGGCCTGAGGCCAGGCCGGGCCAGCTACTGGCAGGCGCTGGGCTATGTGCAGCGCGAACTCGGCGCCATCGATGGCGCGGTGATGTCGTACAGGACGGCGCTGCTGCTGGAGCCCGACAACGTCGACCATCTGGTCGACCTGGCTGATTGCCACCTGCGCGCCGGCGAGCGGCAGCTCGCCCTGGGCATGCTCAAGCCAGCGCTGGAGGCCTACTGCGAATCGGGTGCGCAGGGACGCATGCCCGACCGCGCGATGGCGCTGGCCCAGTTGCTGGTCGTCCACTGAGTCTCGCAAGCAAGGGCCCACGTCGTATGGATGTACGTCTCTGCAGCACTGACCGACTCCGTGAGCTCGCGCAGATCGGCGTCATGGCGGCGCGCCGCTGCGATGTCTCCACCGCCGAGGTGATCTTTGGCGCCCTGGCGCTGACCCATGTCGATCGGGCCGTGCCCTACCTGGGACTCGGCCTGGCGCATTTCTCCATCGGCGCGCTGCCCGATGCATTAGCCGCCCTGGACCGCGGACTGCGCTTTGCCAAGGAGGAAGAGCATCCGCCCTTGCACACGCTCAGGGGCGTGGTGCTCCTGGCTGCCGGCCGGCGCGCAGAGGGCGAGGCCGCCTTGCGCCGCGCCGGCGACTTCCCCCTGGCTCAGGCGGTCCGCGAGAACCCGATCGCCGTGTCCTAGTTTCAAGCAGTGAGGCCCTCCATGGAAATCTCTGGAATGGCGTGGCAGATGGCCCAGGCGGTGCCCGATCCGGGAGTCGGGCAGGGCGCGGGCATGCCGCTGCCGGTGCCGTCAGCCGCGGTCAACGACCTGGCGACGGACTTCGCCAGGCGGCTCGAGGCCCCACCGGGCCCGCGCGAGGCGGTACTCCCTCCCGATGACGGTCCCGAGGCCCGCGTCCCCGCTGCCCTGAGCGACGAAGTCGCCAATCTGCCCGCGGGTGGGCCCGTCACGATCGGTGACGCCATCCTGCGCGGCTTGTCGGCGATCGGCAAGGACATCACCGGCGGCTGGGACCGCCTCCGCCTCCCGATGCCCGTGGGCGAGGGGGGAGTCCCATTTGCTTCCGAGATGTTCACGCGCCAGGTCGAGCTGGCCGTGACCTCCTTCACCCTGGAGGTCGCCTCCAAAGGGACAGGCAAGGCCGTCGAGCACGTCAATCAGATCGTCAAGCAGTCATGAGGTCCATCGGCTTGCGCTCCCCGCTCGCGGCCTTGGGGCTGGCGCTGCTGCTGGCGCTGGCGCTGCCGCTGGCGGGCTGCAGCCGCCAGGTCGAACTCATGGCGGCCATTCCGGAACCCGAGGCGAACGAGATCCTTGGCGCCCTGCAGAACGCCGGCATCGCCGCGCAGAAGGTGCCCGGCAAGGACGGCATGGTGGGCATCCACATCGCGGGTGATTCGGTCGGCATGGCGGTGGACCTGCTGCGCGAGCAGGGCCTTCCGCGCGAGCGATTCGCGGGCATGGGCCAGGTGTTCAAGAAGGAGGGCCTGATCTCCTCGCCGCTGGAGGAGCGCGCGCGTTACCTGTTCGCGCTGTCCCAGGAGCTGGGCGCCACCCTCAACCAGATCGACGGCGTCATCGTGGCCCGGGTCCATGTGGTCCTGCCCGAGAGAAGCGCGATCGGCGAGCCCTCGGTGCCCTCGACCGCCGCAGTCTTCATCAAGTATCAGGAGGGCCACGACATGGAGTCGATCCAGCCGCTGGTCCGGCGGCTGGTGTCGAACAGCATCCCCGGGCTCACGCCCGACAAGGTGACCATCGTGATGGTCCCTGGCCAGGCCACGCGCACCCGCGCCGGCGCCGGCGGTCTGGCGCCTGGCGCGGCGCAGTCTCCGGCCGACCTGGTGCCTCCCCCGGCCGCGGCGGCGCGTCCCGACGCCGTCCCGGCCGGGGAGGGCGCGCGCAAGGGCTCGCTCCCGGCCTGGTGGATCGCCCTGGCCCTGGTGGGCCTCGCGACCGGCCTCGGACTGCTCGCCTGGCGGCAGGGGTGGCTGCCCGCAGTCACCGCCATGAAGGAGAAGGTCACCGCCTGGTGGCCGCTACGTGGCGCAGCCGGCGGCAAGGACAAGGCCGCGGCGGGCTAGCCATGCAGGCAGTCCTTGAGGCAGGCTGGCTCGGGCATCCGCTGGCGGCGCAGCTCCTGCAGGCCAATGGCCTGCCGTCCCTGTCCGGGCACCCGAGCCGGCTGGCGCAGTGGGCGGGCTGGCCGGAGGCCGCCTGGCGCGCCTTCGTCGAGCGCCTGGTGCAGCCGGCGGCTGGCCTCGCGCCGGACGGCGTGGCGCAAGCCATCCTCCACAAGCACCTGTCGGCGGCGCTCCTGAGGGACGAGGACCTGCAACTGGGATGGATCGACAACTGGAGCGACCCGGCCCTGCCGCTGTGCATGGCGCCCGAAGGCCTGTGGCTCGAGCTGCAACGCCATGCGGGCCTGCTGGTCCTGGGTCCCGGCATCCGGCAGACGATCGTGCGCAGCGACCTGGCGCTGATGCGCGAGAAGCTGGGCGCTTCCGCCCTCGACTTCGTCCGCCACCACGGTGTCCGGCTGTGGCCGGGCCGGCCGGATGCGCCCCGTCCGATCCCCGCCGAGTGCGATGTCCAGGCTGATCGCTTTGGCGCAGAGCTTGTTCGCTGCGCCCTGGAAGCCGGCGGACCGCCCGTGACGCGGCGCGGCGCCCTGCGGCTGCCCTTGGCGAGCGACCGCCCGGTCCTGCCTGCCGGCCTGGCAGAACCACCCGAGGCGCTGGCGCTCTGCCGTGAACTTCTCCAACTCCTGGATGCCCCATGGTTTTCGCACTTCCCCGCTCTCCGCTGAAGCCGCTGCGGCACCTGATGGTGCATGTCGATCCCACCCGGCGCTGGCTGCGGGCGGAAGACCTCCGGGTTCACGCGGACGCCCAGGCCACCCTGGCCGCAGCGGCTGCGCAGGCGGAACTCATCACCGGACAGGCTGAGGCCGCCCTGGAGGCGGAGCGTCGCCGTGGCTATGAGGAGGGCCTGGAGGCGGCGCGGCTCGAGGCCGCCGAGCGCCTGATCGACAACGTCGCCCAGCAGGTGGAGTTCTTCTCCCGGGTCGAGTCCCGCATGGTCGATCTGGTCAT
>JACCDG010825570.1_pt1 | contig 10714 bp, 10 predicted proteins | sample 7442471 | NCBI WGS metagenome assembly JACCDG01 (sample SAMN15323444, study PRJNA562643) | freshwater metagenome | isolation source: river surface water | place: USA:Blue River Watershed | collected 2017-08-17 | reverse complement strand
GTTTGCATTAATATAATGGTCCAATTCCGTTTCACTACATTGCACCATAACATTAATAGCAACGGCATTTACCACTGTAAATATTTTATTTGGATTGGACCAAATAAAATATAACATTGGTATTATTTGATTTTTCATATTTGTACCATTAAGCGAAGCGTAGTTTAGACAACTTCATTAGTATATTCGGGTCACAAAAACAAGTAATTTTATGTGCAATGTCAATTGAAATACGGTTATTGAAGGAATCAGAATATTGTGCGGTGAATGATTTTTATAACAACACCTCTCATATTGACCGGCCTGCACCCACTATAGCAAGAACTTATCCTGAGTTTTGCTGGGAATTTATGCATTGCCCCTATGGAAAGGCAATTTATGCAGGTGCCCTGGAAAATGAAGCCGGAAAGGAACCTGTTTTAGTTGGAGTACAATCCTTTATACTATTAAAAATGATTACAGCGGATGGCCGGCAGATATTAAGTGCAAAAGGAGAGGCCACCCTGATTGATGTTAAAACCTTAATTAAATACAAAAAAACAGATATACTCAAAGAATTATGCAATGTTTTGATTGAAGAATGCCGCAAAACAGGAGCTGAATTTTTATGGGGCTTTAATAATATTCCTGCAACCTATAAACGCTTGGGCTTCGAGAACCCTTTTAAATCCTGCCACGCCGTACTTGTTTTAAAGCCGGTTAAGGCATTTAAAAACATAACGGCACTAAAATCGAATAATACGGGTACAGATAATTTTAAAATGGCCATTCGTGTTGGTTTATCCCATGTGTTATCATTGAAAAAGGTATTTATTCTTTCTCAAAAAAATAAGTACCACTTCAACCCTGAGTTAAATGCAAATGACAAACTCTTTCAAAACGCTTCATCATCGGGTAAAATGCTTTTTTTATTGCAGGATAAAAAGTATTTAAACTGGAAAATTTCAGAGAACCCTTATGCCATTCAGTTTAAGTCCTTTCAGCTTCTGGACGAAAATAAGTTGTTGGTAGCACAGGTTATCTGCAGTATTCAAAAAGACCTTGCCTTTATTGAACAAACACTATTTGATAAAAAAATAAATAAAAAGAGCCGGCAGGGTTTTTTAAAAAGAATTCTTCAACTACTGGAAAAGGAAAACATCTGCCTGGTCAGGTATACCGGCTTCAATAGCAATAGTATGAACAAAGCTGAAATGAGCCTGCTTAAAAGTCTGGGATTTGTATTTACAGGTAAAGGGGAATGGTTTACTTTTAAAAAATTATCAGTCCATTCAACTGTCTGTCCTGAAAACATTTATCTTTCACGCATGTATAAACAAGGTGTAAATTGAATTTATGAGCAATAAAGAAAAATACATGCAGGTTTTTATCAACGCATTTCAGGTAAAAGAAAAAGATCTGCCCACACTTCGCTATCAAGGGGTAGATAAATGGGATTCTATCGGCCACATGAAAATGATTGCGGAATTGGAAGAAACCTTTAATATTATGATAGAAATGGATGATATTATTGATTTTAGTTCGTATACAAAAGGACTTGACCTGGTAAAAAAATATGGCATCGAATTGTAGATTGTTGGCTGGAAAAACAGCGGTAATCACAGGCTGCAACAGGGGAATTGGGAAAGCCATCCTTGAAACTTATACCGCAAATGGCGCTACTGTTTTTGCCTGTGTTCGCAAAGAAAGTCAGGAATTTTCGAAATTAATTCGACAACTTTCAAAAAAAAATTCAGTTCCTATTGTCCCGGTATATTTTGATGCGTGCAATATGGAAGAATTAAAACAGGCTGTGAAACAAATTAAGGATTCAAAAAGAAAGATTGATATTCTTGTAAACAATGCCGGAATAGGATATAATGCACTTTTTCAAATGTCGTCGTTGGATAAACTGAAAGAGGTTTTTGATGTTAATTTCATTGCCCCTTTTGTATTTACTCAATACCTTAGTAAATTAATGGTGCGGCAAAAGTCCGGAAATATTATCACTATATCGTCTACCGTTGCTGTGGACGCAAATGAGGGAAAAGCTGTTTACGGAGCTTCGAAAGCCGCACTTATTTGCATGACAAAAGTAATTGCAGCAGAGTTAAAAGAATTTGGAATCAGAGCCAATTCAATTGCCCCCGGATTGACAGATACAGATATGCTATTGTGTTTGCCCAAAGAATTTATTTTAAAAATGGCCGGCTCCGCTGAGAAAAACGGAATTGCTAAGCCTTCAGAAATAGCCGATACAGCATTATTTCTGGCTTCCGATCTTTCATCGCATATTTCAGGACAAGTGATCAGAGTGGATGGAGGCAGGTTATGACTACGAAAATGGAGCTCCTTAAAAAATGTGAAGGGTTGGCTGCCCGTATGCGGATAAACTCGCTAAAAATGGCTCATTTGGCCGGCTCTAATGGCGCCCACATGGGTTCCAATTTATGCATAGTGGATATTATTGCAGCACTTTATGGCGGGGTTTTAAACTTTAAGCCGGCCGAGCCTGCCTGGAAGGGGCGCGACCGCTTTATTTTGAGCAAGGGCCATGGATCAATAACACTTTTTTCGGCGCTGGAAGCAGTAGGAATTATCTCAGAGGAAAAACTGCTGACCTTTTCTCAAAATGGCGGAGATTTACTTTGTACGTCTCATATCATCCCCGAATTAGGCCAGGAATATTCCAATGGTACCTTGGGATTTGGTTTAAGCTACGGAGTTGGATTGGCGCTTGCATCCCGCAAAACAAACAATCCATTTCATGTTTATGTATTGCTGGGTGACGGCGAATGCAACGAAGGTTCAATATGGGAGGCAGCCATGTCGGCTACTCATTTCAAATTATCGGATTTAACAGTCATTATCGACCTCAATTCCATGCAATCAGATGGTCATGTAAGTGATGTATTGGACATTCAACTTGAAAATATGTGGAAAGGATTTGGCTGGCATGTACAGAAAATAGAGGACGGACACAATATGAGTCAACTTTTGGATGTTTTTGCTCAAGCGGGCATTGAAGGAAAACCCCGCGTAATTATTGCGCCGACCATTAAAGGAAAAGGCATCTCTTTTATGGAAAATAACCCTGAATGGCACCACGGGCTTGTTACAAAAGAAATACTTGAGAAAGGCATGAAAGAGTTGTCCAATTTGTAATTCGTTTATGATAGAATATACTGCTAAAAATATAAGAGCATGGTCCTTACTTGGTCAGACACGTAGTTTTGGAAACACCCTGCTGGAAATAGCAAAAGATAATTCTCAGATTATTGCTGTTACCAGCGATATGGCTAAAACGGCCGGTTTAGACCGTTTTATAAAAACATTACCCGGCCAATTGATCAATACCGGAATTGCTGAACAAAACATGGTAGGCATTGCTGCCGCACTTGCAACCGAAGGCTTGATTCCTTTTGCCATTTCATTTGCCAGTTTTTCCACCATGAGGGCCTGCGAACCAACAAGGCATTTCTTAGGTTATATGCATAGAAATGTAAAATTAGTTGGTGTTAGTGCTGGTTTTGCAACCGGCATATTCGGAAGCACCCATTATTGCAAGGAAGATTTGGCAATTATGAGGGTCATTTCCGGAATTGTCATTCTTTCACCGGCCGATTGTACCGAACTTTCAAAAGCAATGGAAGCCGCTGTCCATTACGATGGGCCGGTTTATTTAAGACTTACAGGGCAAATGAATAACCCGATCGTATATAAAAATGATTATTCTTTTGAAATTGGAAAGGCAATAAAATTAAGGACCGGGCCTGATATCACAATTATTGCCACCGGTTCAATGGTGTATAATTCCCTCAGAGCCTCAGAGATACTAGAACAGCAGGGGATCCGGGCTTCGGTTATTAATATGCATACCATTAAGCCCTTGGATACAACCAGTATAGATACTGAAATAACTTCATCTGAATTAATCGTTTCTGTTGAAGAACACAGCAAGATCGGAGGTCTAGGAGGAGCAATAGCAGAGCATTTAAGTTCGCTGAAACAACATCCCGCTTTATTACGGCTAGGCATTGAAGATGAATTCCAAAAAGCTGGAAATTATGCCTATATGCTTGAACAGAACCAATTACTTCCCGAACAAATAGCTTTAAATATCCGGGAAAAATACCTGTCTTTAAAAGTAAAGAGCAATGTTTCCATTTGAAATAAAACACTCGGAAAACAGAATAGCGGTTATTACAGATGAGGGCTCGTCTTTTTCATTTAGAGATATTAGAAATTTTTCCAAATCAATTTATAAACTAATTCCACAGCGCTGCCTCGTGTTTTGTTTGTCCCAAAACACAGTCGGATCCTTATTTGGCTATATTTCCTTTCTATCCAACTCCATTGTTCCGCTAATGCTGGACGCATCCTTAGAGAGTGAATTTTTACAAGGTCTTATTAAAACATATCGTCCCCAATATTTATGGTTACCCGATGATCGTGCGAATGAATTTACAAAGTATCAACTTGTTTTTACCAAATTCAATTACTCCCTGGTAAAGCTGGAGGAAAGAAATAATTTCGGATTGCATCCCGACCTGGCCATTCTTCTGACAACATCGGGAAGTACCGGCACTTCCAAATTAGTTAAAATCACTTATGAAAACTTAAAGGCTAATGCCGAATCAATTTCCTCATATTTATCTATTAATGAACAGGAGCGCCCCATTACTACTTTACCGATGTGGTATTCGTACGGGCTATCCGTTATTAACTCTCATTTATTAAAAGAAGCCACAATTTTACTCACCTCAAAAACGATAGTAGAAAAGGATTTCTGGACTTTCTTAAAAAACCAGAAAACCAGCTCCCTGTCAGGGGTTCCATATACCTTCCAGATGTTGAAAAAACTTAAGTTCTTTGAAATGTCCTTCCCCTCACTAAAAACACTGACACAGGCAGGAGGTAAATTAAACGATGACCTGAATAAGTGTATTGCTAAGTATGCTTTAAATTCGGGCAAACGTTTTTTTGTGATGTATGGACAAACAGAAGCAACAGCCCGGATGAGTTACCTGCCTCCTGAGTATGCTGTTAAAAAAACAGGAAGTATTGGCCTTCCACTGCCTGGCAGCACGTTTAAGTTAGTGGATGAGTATGGAAATGAAATTCAGGAAGCCGGCTTTGCCGGAGAATTGGTTTACAAAGGGAAAAATGTTTCGATGGGTTATTCCCATACCGGCGACGATTTGATAAAAGACGACGACAACCAGGGCGTATTGTTTACCGGCGATCTCGCCAAAAGAGACGAAGATAATTTTTACTATATAGTGGGCAGGAAAAAAAGATTTATAAAATTATTCGGCAACAGACTAAACCTGGATGAAGCAGAAAACTTGTTGGAAAACATAACTCCGCACTGCGTCTGCACCGGAAAGGACGATAACATGGTAATTTTTACAAGCGACAAAACAAAGTTAGCAGAGATAAAGGAGTACATTGCCGGTAAAACAGGCATTCATCCCAGCGCTTTTTCTGTCCGGTACTGTGACGAAATTCCTAAAAATGCCGTTGGGAAAATTAATTACGCCAGTCTGGAAATGTTATGAACATCGAGGAAATCCTCAAAATAGAACCCTATTCCTTAAACAAAACAGAGAAAGAAAAACTGTTCAGTTCATTCCTTACCAACTTATCTGTACATCATTATCAGAATTGTGAGCCTTACCGGAAAATAATGAACAGCATTGGTTTTGATGTCAAAAAAAAATACACTTATACCGATTTGCCTTTTCTACCGGTACAATTATTTAAAACAAATGAATTAAAAAGCACAGCAACAGAAAACATAGTAAAAACACTTTCTTCCTCAGGAACATCCGGACAAAACAAATCCCGGGTATTTCTTGATAAAGAGAATGCAGCCAACCAGATAAAAGTACTTGCTAAAATCGTTTCCTCCTTTATTGTGGGCAAACGAATTCCAATGATCATTATCGATTCAGAAAATAGCATTAATAACAGAACGCAGCTTTCCGCAAGGGCAGCAGGAGTAACAGGGTTTTCGATGATGGGTTCAAAGCGGATTTATGTGTTAAATACTAAAATGGAACTGAATATTGAGCGATTGCAGGCTTTTATAAAACAACATCAGGGAGAGCGTGTTTTTTTATTTGGTTTTACCTATATGGTCTTTAAACATTTTTATCAGGAACTATTAAAACTTGAGATAAAGCCGGACCTTTCAAATGCTGTTTTAATACATGGAGGCGGCTGGAAAAAGATGGAACGAGAAGCTGTTTCAGCAACAGATTTTCGCAATAAACTAAAAGAGGTTTGTGGCATTCAACAGGTATATGACTACTATGGAATGGCGGAGCAAACGGGTAGTATTTATATGGAATGTGAATTCGGACATTATCATGCTTCTGTGTTTTCAGATATCATAATAAGACGTGCGCTTGATTTCTCGATAGCCGATATGGGCGAAGAAGGAATTATACAGGTGCTTTCCTTATTGCCCAAAAGTTACCCCGGTCATTCTTTACTTACCGCCGATAAAGGTATTTTGCTCGGAGAAGACAACTGCCCCTGCCAGCGTTTGGGGAAATATTTTAAAATAACCGGGCGATTAAAAAATGCAGAACCAAGAGGCTGCAGTGACAGCTATGCATAATCAGCTAAAAAACATAAAAATTCTTTTCCCTGAGCATGTTAATTTGAGCGGCTTTGTTCAAATGCAAACGGAAGAGCCCTTCTCCGAAAACGCCATTTCATTTTTGAATGCTTTAGCCATCATTCTGAGAAATAATCCGCAATCAAAGGACTTTCCTGAAATAGTCACCTTTGCTTTTTTTTGCAGAAGGGCAAATTTAATTCAGCTGAAAAAAACATATTACGCGCAAAACAACACGCGAACCGGAAGAGGAATAGTTTTTCATATTTCCCCTTCAAATATGCCTGTAAGTTTTGCTTATTCTTTAGTATCCGGAATCCTTTCAGGGAACCTGAACATAGTGCGATTGCCTTCCAAAAAATTTAAACAGGTAGATATTATTTGTGAGGCCATTCAGGCACTGAGTGAGAAACCGGAATTTCAATTGTTCGCACAACGAATGCTGCTTGTTCGGTATGATAAGCTGAGTTCTGCCACAGCTTACTTTTCTTCTATTTGTGATGCAAGAATAATTTGGGGCGGAGATTTAGCGGTTCAGGAAATAAAGAAAAACAGCTTAGCTGCTAAAGCCATTGATGTAACTTTTGCCGATAAGTATTCCATCTGTATTATTAATGCCGATAGCTATATTCATGAAAATTCTCCCCAAAAAGTAGCCCGGTTATTTTACAACGACACCTTTTTATTTGATCAAAATGCCTGTACATCCCCACATTTAATTGTTTGGCTGGGCAGCGATGAAAATGTTGCGGCCTCCAAACAACTATTTTGGGATAATTTATACCATTTGGTCAGAGAACAATACCATTTGCAGGCCCATTTCGCCATAGATAAACTGGCTACTTTTTACAATCAGGCGATTCACCTTGGTGAAATAAAAAAAACGGCCATGCCCGACAACCTCATCTGGCGAATAGAGTTACATGAATTACCGGAAGACATGGCTAAATACCGCTGCAATGGTGGCTATTTTGTTGAATACAAAGCTGCGTCATTATCTGAGCTTTCCGGCATAATTTCTAAACAACACCAAACCATTGCCTGTTATGGAATTGAGAAAGAAGAGTGGGTGCGATTTAGTGTGCAAAAAAAATTGGATGTAATGAATCGAATAAGGCCTATTGGTAAAACCTCAGAATTTTCACTTCACTGGGATGGATATAATTTGATTGATACCTTATCAATACCATTGCTCTGTGAATAACGAAAAATCAGGGTACTTAAAGCTTAATAATGAATAAACTTCAGTACAGTGTGTGGAATAGCCGGAATTGTTCAACTTAAAAACTCATCCTTCAACCTGTGCAATAATATTGTGCAGATGACGGATGCCATCAGCCATCGGGGCCCCGACGGGGAAGGATTTTTACTAGCCGGTGAAAACGGCCCTGTTGCTGCATACGGAGACAATACCCCGGAAGAAATAAAAAACAATCGTTTTGATTTTTCCCCTTCCAGGCACATCAGCCAGACAGGTGGTAAACCCTTTCTTGCCTTTGGGCATCGCCGCCTTTCCATCATTGATCTTTCCGCGGGCGGTCATCAACCGATGTGTGTAAACGAAAAAAAATGCTGGATTACCTATAACGGTGAAATCTACAACTACATCGAAATACGCGAAGAGTTGAAAAAAAAGGGCTATCATTTTCTTACCAATTCCGACACCGAAGTAATACTGAACAGTTACCTTGAATGGGGGGAACAGTGCCTCGAAAAATTCAACGGTATGTGGGCTTTCGTTATTTACAACCAGGAAAAGAACGAGCTTTTTGGCGCCAGAGACAGGATGGGTGTAAAACCCTTCTACTATTATTTGGACGAAAACATATTTGCTTTTGCTTCCGAACAAAAAGCCCTGCTAAAATTAGAAGGAATTAAAACGGGCATTAACCCGCCTGCCGCATTCGACTTTTTTTTAAAAAACACGATGGAACATGAGGAAGAAGGGATGTTCAAAAACATACTGGAGTTATTTCCTTCCTATGCTTTCAGGCTGGATCTGAAAGATTCAAAAATCAGTAAATGGAAATACTATAACCTTCCGGTAAACGAAGGGTGGGAGAATTTTTCTGAAAAAAAATTAGACGAGGCTATCTCGAAAACAAGAGAACTTTTTTTTAAGGCCATTTCTTTGCGGCTCCGTTCGGATGTTTCTGTTGGCTCCTGCTTAAGTGGTGGAATTGACAGTTCAGCCATTGTATGTGCCATAGACAGGCTCAGAAAAAATAACACAGCCGATACAGCACAACTTCGTCTGTTCACAGCCTGCTTTACAGAAAAAGAAATAGATGAAAGCCCTTATGCGGGATTAGTGACCCGTCAGGTAAATGGCGACTGGAAAAAAATCTACCCTTCTTCAGCTGAATTGTTGAACGATTTTGGGGACTTCACCTATTGCCAGGACCTTCCCATTTGGTCTACCAGCGGCTATGCTCAATACCGTGTGATGCAGGCGGCCAAAGAGAGCGGGATAAAAGTGGTGCTCGACGGGCAGGGGGGCGATGAATTGTTTGCCGGTTATTACCCCTATCATTTTCGTTATTGGATGGATTTACTGAAACGCGGTGAAATAAAGAGCTTTTATGATGAAACAAGTTCTTTCCCTTCATCCCTGTCATTCCTTACTGCGCAGTGGCTAAAACAATACGGAACATCGCTCATCCCATCTGGCCTTATACCCACTGTATATAAAAATCATTTTCACGATATCCGTTACCTGCAACCCGCCTTTTGGAAGGAGTACAAAAAACGCCTGGTTAATTATGAAAACGCACCTTCCTCCTCTTCACTCAATGGCTTGCTGGCAAAAGAAATGTATAACTTCCGGCTGAAAGCTTACCTGAAATGCGAAGACCGCTCCTCCATGTGGCATTCCGTGGAATCCCGAACGCCCTTCTCAGACGACAAAGACCTTATTGAATATGTTTTCAGCCTGCCGGCAAATATGAAAATCAGGAAGGGTGTAAATAAATACATCCTTCGGGAATCGCTTAAAGGATTGATCCCGGAAAAAATAAGGGAGCGAAAAGATAAAAAAGGATTTTTGGCGCCCAACAATCGCTGGATTTCAGAAATCAAAGAGCAGTTGAGAGCTATTTTTAAGGAGCAGGATGAGTACCTCAAAGTTCCTTTGCTGATGAAAGAATACGATGATTTTTTCAGTTCCACTTCCCGTCCGGATAACAATCGTTTATTCCGGTATATGAGTTTTGCTAAATGGAGGGAAGTATTCGGGATATAAAGACCGCTTCCGCTAAGCTTTTTCGTTCTTTTTTGCTAAAAAGGAACAAGAGCAAACGGAATGTATAGAGGATTCCTTTTATTCGTGAGACTTGACTTTTGCGAGTGCTTCGCACTCGCAAAAGTCTTATACCAATGTTATATTTTATTTAGTCCAATCCAAATAAAATATTTACAGTGGTAAATGCCGTTGCTATTAATGTTATGGTGCAATGTAGCGAAACGGAATTGAACCATTATACTAATGCAAACGGTATTAATCAAACCGGCTTTACAGCAATTACCGATATCTCCACATTTACATCCAATGGTAAACGGCTTACCTGAACTGTTTCACGAGCCGGGTAATTTCCGGTGAAGAAGGAACCATAAATTTCATTCATTTTTGCAAACTCGTTCATGTCGCGCATGAAAATGGTTGTTTTTACCACCTGTTGAAAATCCATACCCGATTCGTTGAGAATGGCTTTGATGTTATTCATCACTTTACGGGTTTCGGCTTGTATATCGCCAAGAATAAGTTCGCCGGTCTGGGCATCTTTGGCCACCTGTCCGGAAACAAACAACATGCTGCCAGGTGGTACAAGATTAGCATGACTATAAGGACCGATAGGAGCCGGAGCATTGGAAGAAGTAATAACTGTTTTCATGATAGTAGTGTTAAGTTAAAAGTAAAAAGCCATGCTTCGGCAGGCTCAGCAACCTAAGCCAAAAGGCTGAAATCGCGGTTAACTATGAGTTTATTAGACCTCTTTCATAAGTCAAAGTTCGAAGTTATAGATTCCACAAATCAATTTCATCCTCTGAGAATGTTTATATCGTCTGTTTCGGTATCTCTCGGCCATGATACGAAATACCTTCACTTTT
>JACCDG010864988.1_pt1 | contig 10716 bp, 12 predicted proteins | sample 7442471 | NCBI WGS metagenome assembly JACCDG01 (sample SAMN15323444, study PRJNA562643) | freshwater metagenome | isolation source: river surface water | place: USA:Blue River Watershed | collected 2017-08-17 | reverse complement strand
CCTCCATGGCGGCTTTCTCCATAAAGTCTTCTGTTTTACCTGCATAAATAATGGCGCGCGACGAGTTAATCAGCAAACCAATATCTTTATTTAATCCGTACTTACAAACCTCAGCCAGGCTGCCCCCCTGTGCCCCCACACCGGGAACAAGAAGAAAGTGACCGGGTACTATTTTACGTATACCAGCAAGCATCTCCGCTTTTGTGGCACCCACCACATACATCATATTTTCGTCACTTCCCCATTGTTTGGAAATTTGCAACACCTGCTCATAAACGGTGTTGTGATGAAACTGTAACTCATGTGTTTGAAAATCAAAAGCCCCCTCATTGGAAGTAAGGGCCAGAAGAATAACCCATTTGTTGCTGTATTGCAAAAAGGGTTTTACCGAATCGCAACCCATATACGGAGCAACAGTAATAGCATCAAAATTTAATTCCTGCAGAAATGCTTTGGCGTACATGGCACTGGTATTCCCAATATCGCCTCGCTTGGCATCGGCTATGGTAAAGTGCTGCGGATAATTGTGGTTAAGAAAATCAATAGTTTTCATAAGGCTTTGCCAGCCTTTTAATCCATGCGCTTCATAAAAAGCGCTATTGGGCTTATAGGCCACGCAGTAAGCCTGCGTGGCTTCGATTATGCCTTTGTTGAACTCAAAAATGGGATCTTCGGTACGCAGCAGGTGCTTCGGAATTTTGTCCAAATCCGGATCGAGCCCCACACAAAGAAAAGTTTTTTTGTTGCGGATTTGTTTAATAAGTTCGTCCCTTGTCATAAATATAGGTTTTAAGCCAATCCTCCCTCTTTCATTCGTTCAGCATTTTCTGCAAACTGCAACGCATCAATCATTTCCTGTATATCGCCATTCACAAAATCGGTCAAATTATAGAGGGTTAGGTTAATACGGTGATCGGTAATACGGTTTTGAGGATAGTTATAGGTTCTGATTTTAGCCGAACGGTCGCCACTGGTTACCATGGTTTTACGCTTTGTGGAAATGTTCTCTAAATGTTTCTGGTATTCGAGTTCGTAAAGTTTGGTTTTCAGCATTTGCAAAGCCCTTTCTTTATTGGCTAATTGCGAACGCTCTATCTGACACATTACCATAATACCGGTAGGCTTATGGGTAAGCTGTACTTTGGTTTCTACCTTATTTACGTTCTGCCCTCCTGCTCCACCCGATCGGGATGTTTGGTATTCAAGATCAGCCGGGTTAATAACCACATCAACATCGTCGGCTTCAGGAAGCACGATTACGGTAGCGGCAGAGGTATGCACACGTCCCTGCGTTTCGGTAGCTGGTACCCGTTGAACGCGGTGTACGCCACTTTCAAATTTCATTGTCCCATAAGCATTATCGCCCAATACATTAAATATTACCTCCTTGTATCCACCCATTGTACCCGGACTCATGTCGATCAGTTCGGTTTTAAACCCTTTATTTTCACAATAACGCATATACATTTCATAAAGGTCGCCGGCAAAAATAGAAGCCTCATCACCGCCGGTACCTGCACGTATTTCCATTACAGCGGTTTTAGCATCTTCCGGATCCTTAGGAATCAGTAACAGGCGTATCGCCTCATGCAGTTTTTCTTCTGCCTGGCGGTTCTCTTCCAGTTCGGCTTTGGCCATTTCCAAAAAATCCTTGTCTTTCTCGGTAGCCAGTACCTCCTTAGCCGATTCGATATTATTTAATATACGTTTATACTCCTCAAAAGCTTTTACCACCGGCTCCAATTCGCGGTACTCGATATTCAGTTTTTTAAACTGCTTCATATCGGCAATCACGGCAGGATCCGCCAGCTTTTGTTCAACGTCTTCGTAACGTTTTTTAATTTCAGCTAATCTTTCAACTATCATAACAATAAACTATCTATACAAAAAAGGAAAAGACAGTAAAGGTAGTGAAAATGCTCATTAAGGCATATTGAATACGTTAAAAGAGTCCGGTCAACTGTCAAAAGAAGCGCTTTAAACCGTTTGGAAATATGCATTAGCCCAATTCTACTTGCAGTGGATTGGCCTAAACCTACTTATCCGTTGGTATTTATCAATGTAATCATTGAAACAGTTTTGAACTGTTTCTCCTTAACATTGGTATTATAAATCAACAAGCCACTATGCGCAATCCTTAGTCCTGAAAAGTCAATCACAAATCAGCAAATTTCTTTTTCCCTTTCAGGTAGTATTGCAACACAATGTTCGACGAAAGAATGCCACTGGTAGCCGGAGTGTAGCCCTTTTCCGATTTTAATTTACGTCGCTTTTTCAAAGTAGCGGGTAATCTGCTGTAATACGCAAAATGCGCTTTGATAACCGCAATAAAATGCCCGGGCGAGCCCTCGAAAAGAAATTTGAACGCAGCAATGGCATCGAGTTTCAGGCGAATTATTATTTTCAATAACAGGTAGCTATCCGCGTGATTTTTAGTTAAGGTAATGAGGTTGTTCCGGAAATTCAGATAGGTTTTCTGCGGACTGATCTTATTTAATGTACCTCCGCCTACGTGGTATACTTTCGATTGTGGAATAACCATAATTCTGTACCCGGAATTTTTCATACGCCAGCACAAATCAATTTCTTCCATGTGTGCAAAGTAATCCTCATCAAAGCCACCCTTTTCCTTAAAAACATCGGCTCTTACAAACATGCAGGCACCCGTAGCCCAATGTATTTCCATGGGCATGTCGTATTGGCCTTTATCTTCTTCCAGGGTGGTAAATATTCTGCCCCGGCAAAAGGGATAGCCGTATTTATCAATAAACCCCCCACAGGCTCCGGCATACTCGAACAGGTGCTTGTTATGCCAGGCTAATATTTTGGGCTGACAGGCTGCCACTTCCGGGTGCTTTTCCATGTGCTCAATTACCGGGTCTATCCAGCCCTCGCACACTTCCACATCGGAATTCAACAGTACATAGTACTTTGCATCTACTTCTTTCAGAGCGGTGTTATAGCCTTTTGCAAAGCCGGAATTATCCTGATTGCGTATAATCGCTATGTGCGGATAGTGTTGTTGAACAAAACGCAGGGAATCATCGGTAGAAAGGTTGTCGGCTATAATAATCCGGGTTCCTTCCGAATATTTTGTTACAGAAGGTAAAAATTGCTCCAGTAATTTTCTTCCGTTCCAGTTAAGTATAACAACAGCTACCTGATCCAAATGCATAATTAACGGGGATTCGAAAAGAGGTCGTCGGCTCCGCTTCCATAATTACCCGCCGGCTTTTCATCGTCGAGGTTTACTTTCATTTGTGTACGCTGTTTCAGCTTCAGTTGCCAGCGGGCATCTTTTAACTCGCCACGGGCGTCGGAATGTATAAGTTCATAATTATTTCCGGCCAACTCTTTGTTATAGAATACAAATTTTTTATTGGTCTGTAATTGCTCGTTTACCGGATCCTTCATACGGTAGTACTGCCAAATTTCATAGGGGTATGATTCAGGTTCGTTGGGCACTTCCTGGCGGGCATCGGGCGGTCCGTATTGTAAAAATACCCGTCCACGGTCGGTATAATAACCAGGTTGCTTGCCGGCTCTGAACATTTTATCTGCAATTTGCACCTGGGTATTATACTTATTCCAGGCCTCTTCCGGGTTTTTTTCGTTCCGGTTTTTCCAGAAAGCATAAATATATTGCTGCATGGTTTGTGTATTGGCAGAGGTAATCTGGTTGTTTTGCCATTCCCGCTCGGTTGGCGAGGAAATAGGCCACAGGCAGCGAATCATCTCACGCAGGGTATCCCGTTGGGTATAGCGACTAACAAAAGTAACATTCGGATCGATGGCGGCAATGTCTTTTATGTCAATTTTGGCTGTAGCATTACGGCGCTGAAAGAACACTTTTTTTTGTGCCTGAACAATATTCTTAGCGTCTTTGAGCTCTATTACGAGATTATAATTGCCGGTAGGGAGGGATTTTATGTCGAACTGGCTCAGCAACACATTTACGGGAGCAGTAACCTGTTTGGAAAAGGCATGAAATCCTTCCATTTTTTCAAGGGTTTCACTGGTTTCAATGTAATACACAAAAACAAAACGCTGGTCTTTGCCTAATGCTGTTTCGGTATTATAGGTTTCTGAATAAAAAGCGAGGCGACTCATTCCTTCCGGATAATAATTGATACCATAAGGGATAAGATCGTAACCACTCTTGGTTAGGATAGAAGGGTTCGCCGCTTTACTGAAAGATTCGAGTAGTTGAATGTCGGATACCTGAATCTGTCCGTCCAGATGATTGATTTCGATAACTTCTTTGGAAGTGAATTGTTCCTGCTTTACGCTGTTGTTATCTTTTATACTGATTTCGTAATCGTAACGCCCATTCGGTAGTGAAAAACGTTGCTGATCAATAAAATCGGGTTTTTTAGTAGTATCTGCCACTTCCGGGCTAAGCAGGTTATAGCTGGCCGTTTTTACCACTTCAGCTCCTTTTTTAAAAGTCATGGTAATTTGAACAGTGCCTTTATACTTTCCTTTTTCGCGTTTAAACTGAACGGAATTGCCTGGGATGGTGAGGTAAGTTTCCACATAAGGACCTTTTCCGGGAGCATTAAATACTGCGTAAGAAAAATAAGCCTTAATGTTGTTAGCCTGTGTACCCAAACAACAAAGCACGATGCCTGAAATAAGATAAATTTTTTTAAGCATGGTTTATTGATTTTTAATAGGTTGGGCGGGGACGCCTTACAAAAATACGATATTTTCCTTCCGAAATCTTTTCAAAATAAAAAAAAACAGTACTTTTGCCCCCGGAGAGATGGCAGAGCGGTCGAATGCGGCGGTCTTGAAAACCGTTGAGGGTAAAACCTCCGGGGGTTCGAATCCCTCTCTCTCCGCACAGAAAACAAAAAACCCACCTAAAAAAGGTGGGTTTTTTGTTTTCCGATAAAACCGGGAAGCCTGCTTTACGGGGCTTGGAAGAAAATTAAAAAATTAGATATGAACCACTTCCACGTTAACATTGGTATAATAGCGTTTGGCAATATGTATTAGCTTAATTCTCCTTGCAGTCGATTGGCCTAAATATATTTATCCATCGGCATTTACCAATGTAATACTCGAAATCGTTTTTAGACTATCACTCGTTCACATTGGTAATTACTATTCACTTTTTCCGTCCTGTTCAGGCATTCAGCAATTGCTCTATATCAAATTTTTTCATTTTCATAAAAGCGGTAATTACCCTTTGACTGCGTGCAGGGTCGCCCATTAATTTGCCCAGTATTGCAGGTACAATTTGCCAGGATACCCCAAATTTATCATCCAGCCATCCGCATTGATTATAAATGCCACCATTGCCCAGCTTGTCCCAATAGTGGTCTATTTCTTCCTGTGTTTCGCACTCAACAACATAAGAATTTGCCGGACTAAATTTATAAAGTGGTCCGCCGTTTAAGCCCATAAACTGATAGCCATTTAATTCCCATCTTACAACCATGGGGTTCTCCGAAAGGATTTTGGAGTTGGGGAAAATGCCGCAATAAAATTCGGCTGCAGCTTTGGCTTGTCCATCAAACCATAAGCAGGGATACATTTGACGTTGCATATTACCTGTTGTATTTAGCATTCATAACATTAAACATCCAGCGCACACCAAATTTATCGAGGCAACAACCCCAATAGCCCCAAAATTCATCCCTCATGGGCGCTTTGTCGCTTCCGCCATCCGACAGGGCATTATACAGCTTATCCGCTTCTTCTTTAGCATCTAATTGAAGGCTAATAGTGGTATTATTTCCAATTACCAATTTATGTCCCATAGATTCCAACATGTCTGTACCCATCAACTCTGTGCCTCCTATTATTGGCAATGCCACATGCATTACAGCATTTAAATCCGACTCGGAAAATTTGGGTGCATCAGGATTAGGGGGTAAATCCCGCATACGCATAATTGGCGCGGAAAATTCTGTTCCAAAAACACTTTTATAAAATTGGAAGGCATCGGCTGTATTGCCCTGAAAGTTCAGGTAAATAGCTACTTTACTCATTGTTTACAGTTTATATTGGTTAATTGTTTTCCACATAATTTTTAAAATTGTTCAGAATGGCCTGCCATCCGCCCTTCTGCACTTCTATTGGGTTTTCATTTTCCGGATCAAATGTTACCACTATCTCTGTCTGATTGCCTATACTGTTAAATTGAACAGTAGCTACTCTTCCGTCAAACATGTAGGTAAACGCTTTACCTTCTTTAATGTCGGTATAAATCGTTTCAAAGTCAAATCCAAAACTGCCATCTTTTGCTTCCATTCTTGCCTTGTAGGTGCGACCGATTCTCATATCATTCTCAGCACTCGGACAATGCCAGCCTGGGTCTGCAAAATTCCAATTTACAATGTGTTCCGGACTGTTGTAGTAGTCCCATGCTTTTTTTAATCCCGTGTTCACAGTTGCCTGAACTGTAATTTTTGTATTACTCATACTATTTGTAATTATACCAATACTAACGGGAAACAGTCTAAAACTGTTTCGAGTATTATACCGGCTGTTTTATTTTTGCAACAAAGATACAGAGGATGTGTAAAGGTATGGCATACTTTGAATACCACTTTAACCTGCAGCAACTGCCTCCTTATTATATTTACTGCGGTATGCCTGGGGCGAAAGGCCTGTAATCTTTCTGAATACTTCACGAAACGCTTTCAAATCAGAATACCCCGTTTCATACATAACTTCCTGAACCGACTTGCGCGAAACTTCCAGTTGTTTTTTTGCCGACTCCACTTTTACCCGCTGCATGTATTCAACAGGTGTATTGCCGGTTGCCTTAAAGAAGCGTCGGTCGAGGTTCCGGCGACTAATGGCAAGTTTTTTAGCAAGGCTTTCTATCGAAAATCTGGTAAGGGAGTTTTTCTCCAGAAACTCCTGTGCCTTTAATACTACCTGATCCTCATGCGATTTTTGTCCGTTAAAGACGATATAGGGCGATTGGCTGCTGCGATCGATATCAACCTGAAAAAGCTTGGAACAAAGAATTGCCATTTCCCGCCCATAATATTTTTCCAACAAATACAGAATCAAATTCATAAATGAAAATGCGCCGCCACTGGTATATAAGCCATGTTCATGGGTTATTACATGATCTGCCACCAGATTAACCTGAGGAAACAATTGTCTGAACATCTGGGCATCATTCCAATGTATAGAGCATTTTTTTCCGTCAATCAGGCCGGTTGATGCCAATAAAAATGCACCGGTACATAAAGAGGCTACTTCCGCTCCCTTTTTATATTGTGTTTGAATCCAATTTAAAACCTTCCTGTTTAGCCTAATGTTTTGTTCAGTGTTGGTCTGTGGTAAAAACGCCGGTATAATAATGAGGTCAGTATCCTTTATCTTTGAAACATCCTCAATGGGCATTACTGAAAACAAGCCCCCATACACATCTACCTTTTTAGAAATTCCGGCAAGAATAATCTTTTTAAAGACTGGCTGTGCACCATTACCTGTGTGGTGCTTTTCTGCCTGCATAAATGCCATATAAGCACCAATAATAGTAATTGGATTGGGCTGTCCATCGGGAACAAGAATGGTGAGGTGTTTCATAAAGATTCCTTTTTGCAAAAATAGCGGAATTCGATGTCCAAATCAACCCATTAGATTGTCTAAATTTCCGACCCCTAAATAAGCTTATAGACAGTATGTTTGCGCCATAATTAACATTAAAATTAGAACTATGAAGAACGCAATCAGCTGGTTTGAAATACCCGTGAAAAATTTTAGCAGGGCTAAAAAATTTTATGAAACAATTTTAGAAGCGGAAATGCAGGTAATGGAAATGCCCGGTATGAAATCGGCTTTTTTTCCAGCCGACCTGAAAAATGGCATTGGTGGTTGTATAACCGAAGCAGCGGGTTATGAACCTTCGCTTACAGGTGCATTAGTTTATTTGAACGGTGGCGATGATTTGAATAATGCACTCTCAAAGGTGGAGAAGGCAGGAGGTAAAATTGTTATGCCGAAAACGGCTATTGGTCAAAATGGTTTTATGGCACATTTGCTGGATACCGAAGGTAATAAGGTTGCACTCCATTCCATGAACTAATACCAATGTTAACGAGAAACAGTCCAAAACTGTTTCGGGTATTGCATTGGTAAATGCCTATGGATAAATATGTTTAAGCCAATCTACAGAAGAGAGAATTGGCTTAAACATATTTCCAAACGGTATTACACACACCATTACTACAGCCTGATTCCGTCTTGATATCTGCTTACGAAAGGTGCTAAGCCTGTTTCCCTTTGCCCGGAATAGCCTGAATACATTTATCCGCAGGCATTTACTCCAGTAATTTCGGATGTGCGGTAGATTGCGTGCGGACTAGTGTTAAGTAAAAAGCCATGCTTCGGCAGGCTCAGCAACCAAAAGCTAAAAGGCTGAAATCGCGGTTAACTATGAGTTTATTGATATTTCTATACGTCTTAATAAGCTTACCATAACACTGGTTCTCATTACCATATATAACCCTCGTTGTCAATGGCCTGTTTACAGCAAAAAGTTTGAAAAATATTTGCGCAGTTAAATAACTGCGCTATATTTGCAATCAAATAACTGCATAAATGGAAACCCGCAGAGATATTTTTCAGGCAATTGCTGACCCAACCCGAAGAGCAATATTAAGTTTGCTGGCCATTCAGGCAATGACACCAGGAGCCATTGCTGAAAATTTCAACTCTTCCAGGCAAACAATTTCAAAGCACATTCAAATCTTGGTCGAATGTCAACTGGTAAAACAGGAGCAAAAGGGAAGAGAAATATATTATCATGTTAATGTAAATAAGATGACTGAAATAGATGAGTGGCTTGAGCAATTCAGGAAAAACTTCGAAACTCAGTTTATGCAACTTGATAAAGTCTTATTAAATCTTAAAAAACAAAAAAATGGAAAACAACGCACTTCCTGATGGCAATCAGAACGATTTTATTGTTGACAAAACAAGAAAAACCGTATTTATAAGCAGAGAATTTGATGCTGAGCTTTCATTCGTATGGGATGCCTTTACGATTCCTGAAATTCTTGACCAGTGGGTAGCACCAAAGCCCTGGATTTCAAAAACGAAGTTCATGGATTTCAAGGTTGGCGGGCGAAGGTTATATGCCATGGTTAGCCCCGAAGGTATTGAACGATGGGCTATTCAGCATTACACCGCTATTACCCCGAAAACCAATTTCAAGCTGTTTAATGCTTTCGCCGATAAGGATGGAAACCCCGAATTACCTGGCTCTGATTGGGATTACACGTTTAGCGAACAGAACGGAAAGACAAAGGTAAATATTACAATTTACAATGAATCGCTTGCCCGCATGGAGAAGATGATTGAAATGGGCTTTAAGGAAGGATTTAGAATGAGTATGATTAACCTGGAGAATTTGCTGGCATCCCGGTAATTGCTCGGGTTTCATAAAAATGACAGTACCTAAAACTTCTAATACCAATGTTAGCGAGAAATAGTCCAAAAACGATTTCGAGTATTAAATTGGTAAATTCCAATGGATAAATATATTTAGGCCAATTCTCCTTTCAGTCGATTGGCCTAATACATATTTCCAGTCGGTATGATTTCTGCACCTGAGAATTACAGCAAAATGAACACAGAAACCCAGATCAATGCATATATTGCAAGTCAACCCGAACCCAAACGTAATGACATGCAGAAGCTGCACCGCCTCATGCAAAAAATAATGCCGGCATGTAAACTATGGTTTTTGGATGGTAAAAACATCGAAAATAAAACAGTTTCCAATCCCAATATCGGATATGGTCTTTATACCATTAAATATGCAGATGGTAAAACCCGATTGTTCTATCAAATTGGTATCAGTGCAAACAAAACCGGAATATCGGTTTACATTATGGGTATTAAGGATAAGGCGTATTTAGCCCAAGCTTATGGAAAAGAATTAGGCAAAGCACGTGTGAGTGGGTATTGCATTAATTTCAAAACCCTTGAAGACATAAATATACCAATACTTGAAGCAGCAATACGTTATGGGATTACGGACTCGTCAGCTTAAATAATCTTCCTTAAATTCATAGCCTGATTAAAAGCAGATGAATCCTAAAGTAGATTTCTTTTTCAAAAAACCTAAAAAGTGGCAAACAGAGCTTGAACAGCTACGGACAATTGTGCTGGATTGCCACCTGAACGAAGAACTGAAATGGGGCTGCCCCTGCTACACCTTTGAAGGAAAAAATATTGTATTGATTCATGCCTTTAAAGATTACTGTGCACTGCTTTTCCATAAAGGCGCTTTATTAAAAGACCCTAAGGGGATACTCATTCAGCAAACGGAAAATGTACAGGCTGCCAGGCAGCTACGCTTTACAGGTATTACGGAGATACTTAAATTAATACCCAGCATCAAAGCCTATATTCTGGAAGCTGTTAAGGTGGAAGAGGCAGGCTTAAAAGTACCTTTAAAAGATACTGCGGCATATACTGTACCTGAAGAATTTCAGACAAGATTATCAAAGGATGCGGCTCTGAAAAAGGCTTTTGAAGCTTTAAGTCCGGGGCGGCAAAGAGGGTATTTGTTGCATTTTTCCGCTGCCAAACAAGCTAAAACCCGGGAGGCGCGAATAGCAAAATATATAGCCCAAATTCTTGAGGGAAAAGGATTGGATGATTAAGCCGGATTAATAGAAAGAAGTGTATGCAAATGAACCCCGGAGTAGATAATTATACCAATGTTATATTTTATTT
>JACCDG010347709.1_pt1 | contig 10716 bp, 11 predicted proteins | sample 7442471 | NCBI WGS metagenome assembly JACCDG01 (sample SAMN15323444, study PRJNA562643) | freshwater metagenome | isolation source: river surface water | place: USA:Blue River Watershed | collected 2017-08-17 | reverse complement strand
TATGCACAAATTTTGACACAAAAAAATGATACATGATCTCGCGATATCATGATACTTTATATCGACCTATTTAAAGACACTAAAGTCAGAAGGGTCACTCGAAGATGATTTAATGCGGATATTATATACGATATTAGTTGAAGTACGATTAGTACGAGTATACTGGTTGCAACAATTTTTTTGATGCTTAGATTTACATGATTTACATATATTTATATTTTTATATGAGTATCTACTATCAACTGATTCAATACTTTGTGGATTGAGATTTTCAGTTGGTTTACGTTGAAGACTATATCGATCAACTAACCATAGTTTAAATACTTTATTTAATTCAGGTAAGGTCATAGTATCATCTTCTGAGTACTCGCAACGTTCATCAATAAACGCACAAGTACTATTTACTGATAATGAAAGTAGTTTGCGGTTATCTAAAAAGATTTGTGGACAAAAAGATTCAACACTTTTACCATGATATAATTGTTTGTACTTGACATAGGTAGATCTGCATCTATGGATGAATGTACAAATTTCATTAGCGATAATGTCGGCTTCTAAACTTGTATTTTTCATATCTTCTGGAATGATTTTTTCGAAATTGATTACCATCACACGTCTAACAATCTCACCAGATACATCTTTGTAGTTTGGTAAGAAATTAGAATTAATTAATGTAGGTAAATTCCAATCATGTACTTCAATAGATGATTTGCCTTTTACTGGACAAGAGATAGCACCTCTAGTCATCATTTTTAAGAAATCGCCTTTATCAAGTGTTTTAGCTAGATTAGATGGCATATCATCACAGCAAACAATTTGTCTATTAGCAAATTCACACAACCCAAATTGTCCTTGGAATGATGATGATAAAATTCCAATCTGATTCGTTGCAAATACTTGTTGTAGTAGTTTCATTAATAAACTTTTACCTGAACCACCTTGTCCATATAGTAAAACCATAAAATCAAATCGATCATCAATTCGTGTCATCATGCGACCAAGTAAAAAGTAAATAAATTCCATATCATCATTATGAAACTGATAACGTAAATAGTTATCTAGAAGTGGAGTCTCTGTTAACTTAAAGTCTTGTTTAATTAATTTGCGTATTTGAATATTGCCAGTAATTTGATTAGTTGGAATAAACTGTCCTAGATCCATATCATAGATACCATTGTTAAAACCAATATAATTATAATCTAATCGCATGAAGTCAAATCCAGGACATTCAATTACTTTGATAAAATTTAGTAAGTTATTGCAGTCATTTGGTTTTAATGTTCTGTATCGTTCATCACTACTGAGAATTTTATTTAAAAACTGCATAGGATCCTCATATTTACGAGTATAATAGTATGGTAACTGTTTTTCATAAATAACACCTGTACCATACTCGCGTTTATACTTGCCATTAGCAATATCAATAATTTTATTTTTGAATTCATCTACAAGTGGAATTTTATCAGAAGCTTTATTAGACTTAGTTGTTTTAGTTTCTTGAACTTGCTCTGGATCATATGTCGTTTTCCATTCTTTATATGATTCAGAATTACATCCACCAGCAATCCTTTTTAATTCGGTTATTGTTAATTTACAATGATACTTGCTATCTTTCCATGAGTCAAATTCATTGCATGCATCTTTGATACTAAAACGTTTTAATTTCGTATATAGAATTGCACAATAAGTTTTTCGCATTAATGATGTCGATTCTCCTGGGGTTGTATAGCATAACCCAGCTAGTTTCCATAGGTTATCACGTTGCTTGAACCAACTTTGATTAATAATCGCACACAAATCAAATAAATGCTGATCATATTGCTTTGACTCAATAATCTCACTCATCTCTACTGTCTTCGTTTTTGGTTTGGCTTCTACAATATTTGATTCAGTATTCTCTTGTGGCTCAGCAACCGATTCAACCACTGGTTGAACAACTTGCTTATTAGTTTTTTCAGCTACCCGTTTAGCAATTTTAGCTTTTTGGGCATCCTTACAAGGTTGGCATCTTGTATTTTTATTTTCAGATATATTAATTTTGCACTTCCAGCAAATTGGATTAGATTCAACTACTGATTCAACTAATGATTCCAAAACAGAATTAATTTCGATATTTTCATTTGAATTATCCACGGTATCATATAATTCATCAGTCTTGATTGGCTCCAATTCAACAACCGCCTCAGTCTCTTTTGGAATTTCAACATCACATACAGGTTCAACGTTGTTAATGATGGCCTTCTCAACTACTGAATGAATATTATCGCACTTCTGATACTTTGGTAGAATCATGTTGTCGTTCTCGGTTATATTTACTTCGACATTTTCCTCCACAATATCAATTTTTTTATTAATATGTCCTTGGTGATTCCAGCAGTAGCCAGTATCCTTGTAAGTCTTGCGGGTGCACTCGTTGAAATTACACATCGTTAGATTTATAGTAGATTTATACTACTATAAAAGTTAACTCACGATTGAATGATGAACTCAAAAAAAGACACCTAAGTAATGCAAAAAAAGAAATCATTTATTGTTTCATTTGTGCTTTTTTTGCTGCATATTTGGTTTTTTTGGCTGCTTTAATCGCTTCTTTATTTTCCTGATAGTATTTTGCTTTATACTCTTTAATCTTTTGCTTATTTAATTCTTGATACTTATCAATAGCTCTACGTACACATTCTGGAGTAGTTGTCATAATTCACTTTATATACTATTACAAAAAAATGTTAAGATAGGACATTTATTTCTTTGGACCATTAGGATGGTCTTTGATGAGTACATATCGATTAGCAGTATCATAGTTATGCATTAGCATGTTATGAATATCTTCTGATTCTGCAATAGTGTTTGACTTGTAATCTGGATGATCATGGATATACTGCTCCCAGATATGTCGATAAGAGTTAATTGTTAAATCTTTCTCGAAAACTGCTAAAGATGCGCGTTTCACACGTTGAGCAAGCTCTTTTTTAGAATCTATCCATGATGTCTTTTTCTCGCTAATATTGAAATCATATAGAAAGACATAATCTGGCATCTCACCAAGCATTAACGTTAGAAAATCAAACCAATTTTTCATTACTTCTAACAATGCCTTAAAGCATTTAATTTGGACATTAGTACCCAGTACCTTAACGTTTTTGTAAACGCTCATATGAATAGTCGCATCTTTCCAATTTCGTGCATACCTGAAGTAATTTTTATTAGTGTCTTTCGTTTTTGCAACTGAACTAGCAAATTTCATATGACCGAAATTATCACGCAAAGATGGTTGAAAGATATAACAAGCCAATATCATTAATTCCTGATAGTCTTTGCCTAAACGCCATAGATTGTATCCATTGCGTCCAATTTTTGATAATCGATCCATATCAGCTCTAGATACTTTTCTATTAGTAATACCATATCGTTCAAACAATTCGTTGAATTTAGTTGCTAATGATGATTGCAAATTATCTAATTCCGTGAAATTATCTATTTGTTTCTGATTCATTCGATTATCATCTTTGCGGATTTGCTTAAGTTTTTCATATTTAGTTAACTGCAATCGATAATAATCACTTGTACGTTTGGTTAGTATATTTTCAGATAAAGAATCAATAGCTGCAATAATAAATACAAGTCTATTAAAACGCGTACCATGATTTTCACTATCTAGTACACGAGCCATTACAGCCTTTTGCTTACTGAGAAACGATAAATCTGTATGCTTACCAGGAATCGTTTTTGCGATTGATAGTAGAAATGCAATTCTAGATTTTAATGTACTTGGTGCGATTGCTTCATTTTTAAATAAATTATCGAGATATTCTTTGAGAGATTCCATAATCAATTATAGATATTGACTTGCTATGTATATATATTGTATAGATTTTTTTATCAATTTGAGAAGTGAAATTCGTGTGAATTTAGAATTGATGTATATCTATATATTTATTTTGTTTAAATAGCGATTTAATTTATTTTATTTTGTATAGTATAAATAATAATTTAATCATCATGCACTCATATAAACCTGCTCGTATCGATTTAGATCAAAAACAGATCCATAAATTAGCTCAATTTAAACCAGTTCGTATTAAATTTGAACAACTTGGAAAAGGAAGTTATGTTATTTTACTCCATCCAGTAAATCATAAATTACTTTCTCAAGCTCACTCGAAAGGTAAAGGAGCTACGATCCAACTTTCACCAGGTGAAATTTATGCAACTCAGCAATCGCAATTAGGAGGAACTGGCTTCTTTGACTTTTTAAAACCTGTTTGGAACTTTGTAAAAGATAATGCTACCCCTTTACTTGATATCGTACAAAATGTAGCCAAGCCTTTCGTCGGTGAAGATATTTCAAATGGCGGCCGAGAACTTGTTCGTAATATTACTGGAAAGGGAATGAAGCCAGTAACAACAAGAGCTAAGCGTGCTTGTGGAAATGGTCTTTATGTATAAAAAAATATCTTGATTAATATATTCAAAATGAAATCTCACTGGATTAAAAAAAATACATTATATGGTGGTAGCATTGAAGACGATTCTGAAGAAAATGAAAAACAAATGATCACAGAACTGAAAAAAATTATGGAGCCAAAACCAAATAAGGAGATGGTAAAATTGCGAAAAGCTCCACCTAAAAGCATTCCAATCAATACCAGACAATTATTAAAATCGATTAATTAAAATAAATTTAAATAATTTAAACTGAACAATATAAGTTAATCATGTCCTTTCCTGTGATCATTAATTCAACCAATTATATTGGTCATAATCAATTTCGTATTAGTTTACCAACGACAATCGATTTAAATGACTATGAAGTAGCCGTTGGTTCATCTTTCCTTTATTACTCATGGTATAATATCAATGGATCTACTCTAAACAATAACAAATTTACATTGACTATACCAACAAGTACGACCCCATTAGTACTTAATATTGTAATACCCGATGGATTATACCAGATTAAAGATCTAAATAACTATTTACAGTACGTTCTAATCCAAAACGGATTATACATCACGAATAATACTACATCAGTTAATACTTACTATGCTGCATTTGCATTATCTCCAACAAGTTATGCTGTGCAATTTAACACAACGGCTTTGCCCACAAGTTTACCATCTGGGTACACATCGGGTGGTATGACATTTCCAGTTAGCGCAAATCAAAGTTATCAATTGACTGTGCTATCAACAAACAATTTAAAGGATATTCTAGGAATGTCAGCAGGTACGTATCCAAGTAGCGCAACAATCAGTGGTTCTACGTATACCTACAACTCAGACTACACGCCTAATGTTAGTCCGATTAGCGCTATTCAAATGAGACTGAGTTGCTGTTATAATCCATTTAGCGCAAATAGTCAATTGATTCATGTTTTTGCTTCTAATGGAGCTACTGTGGGCTCTACAATTGATGCGTCTCCTATTCAATTACAATATGTTCCGACAATTGGCAGTCATCGAGAATTAACATTATCGTTCTATGATCAACTTGGTCGAGTGTTGCAGCTATTGGATCCCAATATCATCGTCAAACTAATTTTCCGCCGTCAAAAAAATAAACCATAAGCGTTTACAATATATTTTTTTTGTATTTAAGCAGATTGGAGCATGCATTGAGCGGTTTGGATAACCCACTTCTTCTCGTATTGGACTATAGCTATTACTTTTAATCCGTAAGTGCTCGATGGATTGGTAAATGATACTTGAACGGATTTGGAGCTACCATATTCAGAGTCGAGTCGACGAGAAAGATCAACAACATAGAAACGATGATTTTGTTGCCATAATTGTTGGCTTAATAAGCCAGAAGTCATTTCATTAGTCATTGATCCGTTAGCACCAAGTTGCGATTGCTCAGATACCCATTGTTCGAAGTCATAACTGATTGGATATTGATACATAGGCTTATTGGCCACATAGACTTGTAAGTTGTTTAAGTAGGAGTATGGGCCACTCGTAGCCGGTACGCTATCGAATGGAGAAATTTCTGGATTCGATAAGAATGAAGCTTGTCCTAAATTTTGCCACATTGGTAATAGAATCAATCGGCGAGGATTTGGTACACCTACTGAGATAGTATAATTGACAGTTTGATTTGCGGCAGCAGTAATAGGATTGACAATCTTTTCAAGTGTAGAAAATTGTTGTGTTCGTGTCAGAGCTTCATCAACTTTAGGATTGGCAATGTAGTAAGGACAGATTAAACGAGCATTAGTTAATAGAGGGGCACTTCCAGATACTTGACCAGTAGTAGTAGCATCAACGGTACCAACAAAACTAATAACAGGACCAGATGTACTACCAGCGCCAAAAGTAATAGCACCGGTGTTAATCATGAAAGGACACGTACGACCAGTCATAGGAGTAATAGCAACTGAGCTAAATCCACCGCCAGTAGTACCAGTTAAAGCAACGGTTGCACTATTGAACGATAGATATAAGAAACCTTTTAGGTTTTTAACAAGTGGAAATTGGCTGATATCAATGAGATCTTTAACACGAACAGTAGCCATTACATAAAGCGAAGATAAGTAAGTACCAGCAGTATTAGAAGCAGATGCGCTAGCACCATTTGCAATACCAGCATTTACCATACCTGCAGTTCCAATAATTGAGCCAGCTAAAGTAGTAGCTGCTCCAGTATAATTATACTTAGCACGTGCTAAAACACCTTTATTACCAAGTATCGTTTGATTTGTTACACAATCAAATCCTTTTGCCGAGGTTGCAACAGTAGCAGCATTAGCATTATGTAAACCAACACTATCAATGGCAGCTGCTGGAGCAGAAATATCGCCAGTCATATCATCAAGTGCTACACCGCAAGTAGGGCCCCATTTACGAAGGGTATCTTGACTCCAAGTGCTTAAAATACGAAATTGAGCTGCTACGTTTTCATATGGCTGTGATGCTTGAACAGTTTGTCCATTTACAATAAGTTGTGCACTATCAATCCATTGGTGAAAGCCACATTTGTTAATGGCAGCAAGAATTGTAGCACTACTATTACCAGGAGTTCCTACTGCTGCAGTAGATAACTGAGCGGTAATCTTTACTGGAAATTCAATGGTTGCTTCTGGTAGCGATACCCATTGCGATTGACTATTTAATGTACTAAGATCAAAAGTAATTGAACCAGAACTAAAACTACCGCTATTAGAAGTACTGTCAGTAATGAAAGTGTAGTTCTTATCTTGAAATAATACAGGGTCAGCATTATTAGCAGTTGCTGCCTGAAATACTACTTGGTCTCCGTCGGATGACATGATTGTTTATTATATGTTTGTTATTATATAATAATGGTAAGAGTTTTAGACAAAAAAAAAATTAATTCGTTGATTGCTAATGGACGTTCATCTATAAAAGATTTACAAAAATTATTAAATCAATTGAATATACCAAATTTTAAAATTATAAGAAAGCATGAATTAACAAAAGCAATTTACGATGGATATCAAAATATAATAATGAATTTAGATGATATCGGCTCTGGAACTCACTGGGTTGCGCTAAATACTGTAAAAAATAGATACTTTGATTCCTTCGGTCAGCCTCCACCGATGGTAGTGCCAAAACGATTCAAAGATAAAAAAGACTTTGAAATACAGGGAATTAACAGAGAATATTGCGGACAATACTGTGCACTTTGGTTATTTTGTATTAACCACGCAAATGAGGACTACTTTTATAAATTATTTAAAGATATAATATAAATTAATCAATATAAGCAAAATGAATAGACAATATTACTCAAGTTTAAATGAGCAACTCGCTGCTTATCGCGAACAATCTAATCTTAATGACCAGAATATTCAGAATCAATTACAAATGAACAAAATTGTTCAAGCTGGTATTCGTAACCAGTTAGCTCAAGCAGATATTTATAATCAGTTAATGGAATATCAAACTCAATTAACTCAGCAAAATCAATATAACGCTCCACCATCAATTAGTGCTACTAATGTTCCTGATGGGTCAAATGCTATTGTTTCTGAAATATTGAATGAAATTATCAGTAAAGTAAGTTCAAAATCATCTAAAGAGCTAAAAGATGTCAAAATGGAACCCAAAAGAACCTCAATCGATTTAGGTAAGTTTTTATTCGATAGCAAAGAAGATCTTTCCAAATTATCAAAAGCTAATGCACAAGCTATAGCTGACAAATTTGGAATTACACTCAAAGCTACTAATCTCCCTAAAATGAAAAGAGAACTAAATAAATTCAAACAGGAATATGCGAATACTAATATACATTCTTTGTAAGCATGCTCGATAAATATAAATTAAGTAAAGCTAAATTGAAATACCTAATAATGTTGAAGATAGGTATGATCAAGGCTGGCAATGATAACCCTGAATTAAAAAAAGAGCTGGCTGATTTACTAAAACAATTGAAATTATAACTGTTTAATTATTTTTTTTATGTTATGTCTCAATGTTCGATGATCCAAATCAATTAACATAAAATTCATTGGCTCACGCGTTAACTCGCTGTATAACGATTCTAATTCATCCACAGAGATTCCTAATGCGTATTCACTTAAGATTAATCGCAAATCGCGTCGCAACATACCACGACCAATCCAAACATAGTTTACATTTTGACGAATAATTTTGGGTGTGCCAAAGAAACTTTGTGTAATAAATATGCTACTATATCCAAGTTTACGTCCTCTGATAAACATCTGACCAATTTGTGGGCGGCCTTTGTCTAGTACCATATCATCGAATATAATAATACCATTCTCACTTTTTGGCATCTTTGATAACTCTGGAATAGTATCGTAGGATATTTCAACTTTATCCTTCAACCGATCTTTTAACATATCGTAAAGGGGTTCTGGAGCTTTAGTACAAATTACAATCTTATGAAATGTTAAGTGCATTTCATACAGTAAATTAAGCACTAAATTAGATTTGCCACCTCCTGAAGCAGTACAGACTAGTGCTCTAAAAGGTAATTTAATTCGATGCACTTCATAGTATGGATTGTGCGTTTTATGCGATTTAATCGTCTGGTAAAAATTAATGATATTGGAATCACTCATCTTTATAAATCTGTGTATATATATATGCTAATCAAATTAAATTATGAACAGCTATCCGCCAAAATGGACAACTAAGTTGTTTAATAGTAGTGCATTCAATATTGGAAATTATCTCACGAGAGATGATGCAGACTCTTTATATTTACCAATTAGCGCTGGTAAAAATCTGGGTTTAATTGATGGAATTACTCCCGGTACTATCAGTGCTTCCAAAGCAGTTATTGTTGATGCTAGTAATAATATAGCTGGATATAATAATATTTCATCTACTGGCAATATTACTATGTCTTCGTTAACAGGAAGTATAACACTTAGTTCAACACTGGCAACTTCAATTACAACAGCTGGAGGAATCTCGGTTGGAGGTAGTATATTTAGCGCAACCCAAGCTAATTATTTGACCAGTATTACAACTGGTACAGCTCAAGCTAGTAAAGCATTAGTATTAGATTCAAGTGGTAATATTAGTAGTATTAATAGTTTATCATCAGCAACGATTAATTCAGAAACGATTCTGAATTCTAAAATTACAAATACATCGACTGGAACAATCAATTATCCATTGCAAATTCAACATTTATTATCATCTGGTTCTCCAACTAATAATTCATTTGGAGTTGGATTAAAATTTCAGATGCCAAATTCTATTAATGATCCAGCAGATTATGGCGCAATTTCATGCAAAGTGCAACAACATGCCAGTGGTCTTCAACAAGGCGAGCTCAATTTCTATACTTCATTTGCTGGTAGTCTTGTGAATGCTATGACATTATCATCTTTGACATCAGCTACAAATAATATTTTAGTATTAAATGGGGCTACAAGCCTTTTCAGCGCTTATCGACTCGTTTGTGATAATGTGCTCTGTAATAGTAATATTTTGATCAACAAAGCTACGCTGCCTTCTTTAGCCATAACAAGTACAGCAACTAATACTTTATCTCAGTTACTATTAGTAACAGATAACCAGACTTGGGAAATTGGAGCAAGAGGATCAACAAATTCTTCAAATCCAACAAATCTTTACATTTATAATGGTCAATTAAATATGGTTATGTCTCCTGCTGGAGTTACTCAATTTTTAAATAGTTCAGTATCAACTACATCAACTAGCAACGCATTTCAGCTATCGGGGGGTCTATTCGTGAGTAAAGCGATATTGAACAATTCACATTACAACTGTAATACTATTAATTCAGGAGCAACTTCGCATTCTACTTCAACTCAGGCAATCTGTTTAAATGATCAAGCAATTTATTTTAGAGGTCAAAATGCAGGTGATACAAATCATGGAATTATGTATTCAAAAAATGCAAATTGGAATGCAGGAAAGGGTTTTGGAAATCCATCAATGGCTGTTGATGGACCAGTGTTATTCGGCAATGCCGGCGTAATGATAGCCAATTTAAATTCTACTTCCACTGAAACCGTTTGCGCTACATTTGTTGGTACAACTACATCACTAGCTGGTAACGTAAATATTGGTCAACCATCAATAAATATTGCAAAAGTTAATATAAATTCACCAACAGGAATTGGTATCATTAATGATAATACTCATTATGCAAATATCGGAGCTGATTCTAGTGGCTCTATCGTATTAACAGCTACGTCAGGTGTTTCATATAGTCAATACTATTTTAGCTATCAAAATTCATTAGGCCTAG
>JACCDG011424156.1_pt1 | contig 10717 bp, 12 predicted proteins | sample 7442471 | NCBI WGS metagenome assembly JACCDG01 (sample SAMN15323444, study PRJNA562643) | freshwater metagenome | isolation source: river surface water | place: USA:Blue River Watershed | collected 2017-08-17 | reverse complement strand
TTTGTTCGGGTTGCTGATTAGTTTTCAGTCTTTGATACAAATCAGATGGATTATCTGGCATAACCACGGAGTGGGTAACTGTTGATTCAGGCAGGGGCTGCTTCAAAACAGCGTAGATAGCAACGCCCGAGCAAGATCGAGAGTTAGCTGGCTGGGGCTTTGTACCAGTCAACAGCCTTTGAGTTATCTCATTATCGACAGCCGAAATTACAAGATCGCAAGCGTATTTCTTCTCTTCTGTCGCTACCTCACCTTTGCGAATGGAAACTACTTTGCTTCCAAACTTAATCTCAGCACCTGCCTTGATTGCTAGTTCCGCGAGGTATTGCGGCAGCTGATTCACACCGCCCTCCGGAACCAAGATGCCCTGCTCCGACATGATTGCTGTTACCGAGGCATAAATAGGAAGTGTTTGATCAGGGGCAACGCCAGCATTTAGGGTGTGGATTGCAATTAGTTCTCGTAAACCATCAGGCAGCCACTTCAGTGAATCCAAGTATTTTTTGGTGTTTAGTTTCCCGCCATAAACCGCGAGTAACTTGTTTAGTGAACCTAGCGTCTTTGTATCCAGCGGGTGCGAGGTGAGCAGATCTGCAATTGCAGGCTCGAGCGGAGCATGCTCGCTAACAAACCTTTCCCATGCCCGATACCAGGGGTGGTTGGTGGGGATTGGTATATCGACTACTTCGCCTTGATAGAAGTAGCGACCAACCTCGGGCAGTCTTATAAATTTCGGTGGATTCTCTAGCTTTCCACCAAGAGATACGTATTTATCCAATACCTTTTGCCAAACCTGCGAGAAGGTGACAAGCGAAGGGCCACTATCGATAGTTTGATTTGCGATTAGAAATCTTCTGCTCTTGCCACCAACCCAGGTGCCCTGCTCCAAAACAGTCACCTTGTGTCCCTTTTGGGCAAGCAGTGCAGCAGCTGTCAAACCGCCAAAGCCGGCACCAACTACGACGATTGACTTACTCATAACACATTGAAGAGAACATAAAGGGTGACCAACTGCACGCCCGCCACAGTTCCTGCCACATAGGGAAAGGCGATCGAGTATTTATAAACATCATGGGCTTTTTGCGGAGTGGGCTCTCGCCAAACTGAAATAACCAAATAGCTGGAGATTGCCAGATTCACAATTGCTACCGGCAGATTAACCATCGCAAACAGAATTGTCGAGAGCATCCACCACGCACCCGACCAGATCAGTGTTCCCTTGACGCCTAGGTGAACAGCGGTGGTTCTAATTCCAGTGTCGCTGTCCTGCGGAATATCTTGAATGGCGTCATAGGCATGCTTGGCAATCGACCAGACCATCAGTGCTGCAACTATGACCCAATTTGGTTCATACCCTAGAGCTAGAGGAACGAAGGCAAGTGGAAATGCATAATCAGTATTTGAAAAACTATCCAGGTATGGCCTGGCTTTAAATCTCAGCGGCGGCGCAGAATAAAAAGTGAAAAAGAGCGCGTAGGCAAGCATCCACCAAAATGCAGCTGCAGGCAGGGTGAGTGCAAAGTAAATAAGGAATGGAACGTTGGTGGCAATCACACCAATCCAGATTGGCTTCACCTCATGCGGGAAGATGTGGGCCCCCTCGTAGGAACCCTTCCGAGCATTGATGTTGTCCGTTTCCTGATCAAAGATGTCATTGATTCCGTAGATCAGAAGATTGAAGGGAAAGGTAACCCAAATCAGAATCGGCAGGATTTCCCAGGTCCAGAGCTGCCCAGTCAGCCACATCCCCATGACGGTGGTTCCAATGGTGTTGACCCATAGAACCGGCCTGGAGATTTCAATCAGCCGCTTCAGCATCCCCCAAGCCTAAGCGCAATCAGGAAATTCACTTATGTGCAGGTAGAAGCGGTAGCATTCACCTTTGTGAGAAGTAATAATTGGCACATCTGCTCAACTCTTAGCACCAATGTGAAGGTATAAATGGCAACCATTACTCCTCTTATTCCACCTGCCGCCGGCAAGGTCTCAGATGACAAGGCCTCGGCCATGGCAGCCTTGGAATCCCTGCTGGCCATCCGCTTCTTCGAAGAGGCAGTTGATGGCCTGTTTGCCAGAGGCCTGATGCATGGCACCATGCACCTCTCCATCGGCCAGGAGGCCGTGGCAACTGGAGTTTGTGCAGCCCTTCGACAAACCGACTTCATCACCTCCACCCACCGCGGCCACTCGCACTGCATTGCCAAGGGAGCAGATCTAACTCGCATGATGGCCGAGCTGCTTGCTAAGCAAACCGGTTACTGCCGAGGTCGCGGTGGCTCGATGCACATCGCTGATGCTAAAACAGGAAATCTTGGAGCTAACGGAATTGTCGCCGGTGGTATTCCAATTGCAACAGGGGCGGCGCTCGCTCAAAAACTAAAGAAGACCGACAGCGTAGTGGTCAGCTTCTTTGGTGATGGTGCAACTAACGAAGGTGCTTTCCACGAAGCACTTAACCTGGCATCGGTTTGGGAGCTGCCGGTGATTTTTGTTTGTGAAAACAACAAATACGGCATGAGCTTCTCAACCGCCAAGAGCATGAAGGTTGAAAAGATTTCTGATCGCGCTGCCGCCTACGCAATGCCGGGAGTAACAGTTGACGGCAATGATGTTGATGCAGTTTATGAAGCTGCTAAAGAGGCAGTCGAGCGAGCAAGAGCCGGTAAGGGACCAACACTAATTGAGTGCGTAACCTACCGCCACAAAGGTCACTCCAAGAGCGACAAAAACCTCTACCGAACCAAAGAAGAAATTGAGTTCTGGAAGACCAAAGATCCGGTTGGAAAATTCGAAACGCTTCTGATTGAAAAAGGCATTCTCTCCAAAGAGCAAACCGAGCAGATTACCGAAAACGTTCGTAATGAAATCAGAAATGCCATTACCGAAGCATCGGCAGCTCCTGACTCTGACCCTGCCGAGTTAGTCACTTCAGTATTTCGGGCGGTGAACTAATGAGCGAAAGACTTATTACATACGCAGAAGCTATTCGCGAGGCCATTGGCCAGTCCATGGAAAAAGACCCAAGCATCTTCATGCTTGGTGAGGACATTGGTGTTTACGGCGGTGCCTTCGGTGTCTCTGGTGATCTCTACCACCGCTTTGGTGAAGAGCGAGTGCGTGATACGCCTATCTCCGAGATGGGAATTGTTGGTGCAGCGGTTGGTGCAGCGCTGGTTGGCATGAAGCCAATTGTTGAAATCCAGTTTTCTGACTTCACCGCACACGCGATGGATCAGATTGTGAACCAGGCAGCCAAGATCCACTTCATGTTAGGTGGCGAGCTATCCGTCCCGATGGTTCTTCGTGCCCCATCTGGCTCCGGCACCGGTGCTGCTGCTCAGCACTCTCAGAGCCTAGAGACCTGGTTCGCCCATGTTCCCGGCCTAAAGGTAGTTCTTCCCAGCTCACCATTTGAAGCCAAGGGACTTCTGCTGGCAGCTATTGCAGACCCCAACCCGGTGATTGTCTTGGAGCACAAGCTCCTTTACAAAACCTCCGGTCACGTGCCAGAAGAGATGTACCAAACCCCAATTGGTGTCTCGAAGGTATTGCGAGAGGGCAAAGACCTCACCATCGTGGCAACTGGAGTGATGGTCTCGAGATCGCTCGAGGCAGCTGCGATTCTTTCTGAAAAGGGAATCGAGGTAACTGTCATTGACCCAAGAACTCTTTCTCCTTTGGACATGGGACCAATTAACGATTCCATTTCACAAACCGGCCGCGTATTGCTGGTGCAGGAAGCGCCTAAGCACGTTGGCTTTGTTGCAGAGATTGCCGCAAGAATTGCAGAAGGTCCAGCCATCTACTCACTAACTGAACCAGTGAAGAGACTTTGCGGTATGGACGTTCCAATTCCCTACGCTCCTCAACTTGAAAAGTCAGTTGTTCCGCAGCTTCCCGAAATTGTCGGAGCGGCTGAAGATCTAATGAGGGGTGTCTAATGCCAAAGACTCCCGTGGTCATGCCAAAGATGAGCATGACTATGACCGAAGGCGAAGTGGTTGAAATCACCGTCGCGGTTGGTCAAACAGTTAGTGCGGGCGACGTAGTCGCCGTGGTTGGTACTGACAAGACCGACATGGAAGTTGAGTCAGACCACTCCGGCACCGTAATTGAAGTAGTAGCAGGACCTGGCCAAGTCTTGGAGGTCGGAGCACCACTGTTGGTTCTTGAAACAGAAGGCGAAGATCTCTTGGCCGGAATGTTTGCACCAGCAGAACCAGCACCAGTTGCAACGCCCGAACCAGTGGCAGCACCAGTTGCTGCGCCAATTGCTCAGCCCGTAATACAAGAAGTAGTTGAGGTTACGCCGGTTGCCGCTAGCGACATTCTGGCGATGCCAGGGGCGAGAAAGATTGCTAAGGAACAAGGAATTGATCTTGCCAAGGTCAAGCCAGCATCGCCAGCTGGCATCATCAAGCAATCAGATCTTGGTGTTAGCACCGAGAAACTTGATAAAGCCAGAGCTCACATCGCGTCAGTAGTTGAAACAGCTCTGCAGATTCCGCAGTTCTCCATCAGTGGAACAATCAAGCTAAAGAAGTCACTGCCAAAGAATTTTGATGAGCGGTTTATTTCTCTTGCTAGGGCTTGGGTCAAAACCCTTGCCAAGCACCCTCAACTCAACCAGCAATACCAAGCTGGCAGCTTTGTCACCGCCAAGACTCGAATCGCGGCGCTGGTAAAGACGGACCTTGGGTTTGTCTCGCCAGTATTCGCGGTTGATGGAATTTCAGATTCCGCTTGGGAAGAGAAGGCTAAGCAGGTGCTTGCTCTAGCCAGACAGAAGAAGGTTCCACTGGAAAACCTCTCGGGCTCAACGACGTCAATTACAGATTTAAGCGAGTTTGGCATTGCACAGGCCAACACCCTGCTATTTGCTCCGCAGTCATCAGGGTTCAACATTGGCGCCATCAAGGACAAGAAGGGGAAGGTCAAAGTCTCCTTCACCCTGGTGGTCGACCACCGGATTGCCGACCCGGGTGATGCGGCGCTGGTTGTGAAGACATTTGAGCGCGAACTAGGGGAGGTATTGGGTGGCAACAGCTAGAGATCGGGCACTGATTGTGAAGGTCGCTCGCATGTATTACGAGCAGAACATGTCACAAGACCAGATTGCGCGCGCTCTGATGACCTCCCGCTCCAACGTCTCCAGGATCCTCTCGGTTGCGAAAAAGCGCGGTGTGGTTGAAATCAAAATTAACGAGGCCACCAAGCGAGAGACCCAGATTGAGGAAATGCTGATCTCGCGCTTTGGTTTGCGAGCAGCGCTGGTGGCGAAGGTGCCAAGAACCACCTCTGATTACACCGCAGTAGGACAGCTGGCCGTTCAGAGCTTTCTCAATCACCTCAAGCCAAGAGTGCGAGTGGCAATTTCCTGGGGCAGATCAATTCAGGCAATGGTGGAGGCACTAGAGCCAGAGAACAGACCCGATGTCACCTTCATCCCGCTGATGGGTGGCATGACTCAGATTCCAGCTGCCTACTCGGGCGAAACACTGATTCGTTCAGTGGCTGAAAAGTTCAACGCTGAATACGAGGTCCTGCACGCTCCAACCATCGTTCAATCACCTGACATTAAGGTGGCACTGATGAGAGAGCCGAGTGTGAATAAGGTAATCGAGTCAGCCAAGAATGCCGATGTTGCATTTGTCGGGATTGGCTCAAAGGGTGCTAATAGCTCCCTCCACATTCTTGAATCAGCGGGCATCAACGAAAAAGAAAATCCAGAGTTCTTTGCTAAGTGGGCGGGCGATCTAGCCGGCCGCTTCTTCGATCGAGACGGCAAGAGCATCAACTCTCGGCTTGACTCCAGAACGGTTGGACTAGATCTGAATGAGCTGGCCAGAATTAGAAGAGTGGTCGGTGTCGCAGCGGGGGACGAGAAGACAGAGGGTATTCTGGCCGCACTTAGAGGCGGTTTGATCTCTGAACTTGTGACATCCTCTAACTGTGCAATGAAATTGCTGGAAGCCGCCGAGAGCAACAAGCTAGGAGAGTTGGTCTGAGATGGAAGTACTAATTTGGATTCTGCTGCTGGTAGCAGTGATGTGGGTGTTTCAGCTGTACATGGCAGTAAAGCAGTCGCAGAGATTTGCCGATGCTCTGAAGGAGATCAGAACTCCCGGCACCACCACCACGGTCGGCATGGGTGGATTTAGGTATCGCGGAGGCCGGGCCTTCGTGGCCCTGGCCCAGAAGGACGGGGTCGTCACAGGTGCCAAGATTCTGACCGGTTTGACCGTATTTGCCAATGCAAAACCGTTCAATGAGCTGGTTGGCCAGAAGCTGAGCGACCTGGCAGAGGGCAAAGGCCTTGAAAATTCAAAGAAAAAGGTGGTGGAGGCTACCAAAATGGCCGCCAAGACACTCCTGGACCAGAATGCACAAACGTGACTATCCAGCCTCTAATTGGCTGGGAGTTTCTGGGCTAGCGTAACGAACAGCACGGTCGACGTCGACTGTGTTCGATCCAAAGGAGGGTTGATGAATATATTCACCAACGCTGAAACGGTTGCCGAACCGACAGGCGTATGGGGAGCGATTGCTGGTGGAGCTGAATACTTCATCGGTATCTTCAACAAGGGTGGTGAAGTTTTCTTTAGCCTTATGGGCGGAATTCTTCCTACGCTAGTTGTTTTGTTAACTGCAGTTAACGCTCTCGTCCGAATCATTGGAACCGACAAGATCGAGAACCTGGGCCGCAAAGCAGCTCAGCCTGGTCTTCAGTGGTACCCAGTGCGCTACATGGTATTGCCATTCTTGGCAGTATTCTTCCTAACGAACCCAATGGCTTACACCATGGGTCGTTTCCTACCTGAGCGTTTCAAGCCTGCGTTCTATGACTCAGCAGTGTCTTACGTTCACCCAATTACAGGTCTGTTCCCACACGCAAACCCAGGTGAGCTTTTCGTTTACCTAGGTATTGCAGCTGGTATCACACAGCTTGGACTAGGTCTTGGTGACCTAGCTCTTCGCTACCTGCTAGTTGGTCTAGTAGTTATCTTCATCCGTGGAATTGTGACCGAGTGGATCACAGCCAGGATGCTAGCTAGGAAGGCGGCGTAATAATGGACGGACTAAACAAAGTATTAGTAACCATTGGTCGTGGTGTTGGTGGCGTGGTTGGTACTCTGTACCAAGCAGGTCGCGACACAATCGACACAATCATCCGTAACATCCTGCCTTTCATGGCATTCATTTCCTTCATCATCGGTCTAGTTCTAGTAACCGGTGTTGGTGACTTGATTGCTCAAGGTATTAAGGGTCTCGCTGGCAGCATTGTCGGTCTTCTGATCGTCTCTGTTGTCTGTGCTATTCCTGTTCTCTCTCCGCTGCTAGGCCCAGGTGCTGTTATTGCACAGGTTGTTGGAACCCTGCTCGGTGTTGAGATTGGTAAGGGAACTATCCCTCCACAGATGGCACTACCAGCTCTATTCGCAATCAACCCACAGGTTGGTTGTGACTTCATCCCAGTGGGTCTAGCCCTTGGAGAAGCAGAGCCTGAGACTGTAGAGGTTGGTGTACCAGCAGTGCTGTTCTCCCGCCTCATCACCGGTCCACTATCTGTCGTAATTGCTTACGTAGCTAGCTTCGGACTGTACAGCTAAGAAACAAAAACATCCTTTCGGGGGTTATCAGAGGATGGGTCGAATAATCGGCCCATCCTCTGATTACTAATCAGGGCATTTATTGAGTTCAAAGGAGAGCAAAATGGCAGAGTACAAGGCAGTAAAGATCGACAAGGGCCCAGGCGGCTGGGGTGGTCCGCTAACCATCAAGCCAACCGATGCACGTCCCTACATCTATTCGGTGACCGGTGGTGGTATTCACCCACTGGCACAAAAGATCGCTGACCTAACCGGGGGAATCGCATTTGATGGCTTTGCCTCATCGAAGAAGTTTGAAGAGATCGCAGTGGCAGTGATTGACTGCGGTGGAACAGCCCGCATCGGTGTTTACCCGATGAAGAAGGTTCCAACCGTCGACATTCACGCAACTTCCCCTGCGGGACCGCTTGCAATGTTTATTACCGAAGACCTACTGGTCACCGGTGTGAAGCTAGACAACATCAACCCTGCTTAAGGAGAAACATGACAGTGCTTTATAAGAGCTCTGTCACTGAGATTGGCGAGCTAGTACCCAGCTTTATTGCTGAGGGCATGCTGGTTTTTTTTGGTGAGAGTGCGCCGGAGGAGCTGCGCACCTTCTGCATCATCCACAAGCTGGAGCACGCAGAGGGGCAGGTGAAGGAAGGCGATTTCGTTTCAATTGACGGACACGAGTTTGAAATTCTCTCGGTCGGCTCAGTTGCTAACGACAACCTTTACAACCTCGGCCACCTCAACCTAAAAGCCAACGGCAACACCGTTGCCGATCTGCCAGGCGATGTCAGCATCGCCAAGGTGGAGCTGCCAGAAGTAAAAATCGGCACTCAGATCGAAATAACCAGGAGAGACTAAATGCAATACCGCCTCAAGCTGCAAGAGCTAGCAAAGAAAAACGGACGACCATTCCGCATCGCACTGGTTGGTGCTGGGCAAATGGGCCGTGGCTTTGCAGCTCAAGCACACCGCTTGGGGCTAGAAGTTGCAGCGGTTGCTGACATTGCACCCGATCGCATCAACCAGGCTTTCCACGACCTCGGTCACCCGCAGCCAATCATTTCTTCCGACCCAGCAGAGCTAAACCATCTCATCAAGGCAGGCCAGCCTGCCGGCACCACCAACGCCGACATCGTTCCGCTTCTGGACGTTGACGTGGTGGTGGAGGCAACCGGAGTTGCGGCAATTGGTGCAGACATCATCTATAAGTCGCTCTCAGCCTCCAAGCACGTGGCAACCCTGAACGTCGAAGCCGATGTCACGGTTGGCCCAATCCTGCACAAGACCGCCAAAGAGCACGGAGTGCTCTACTCGGTCTGTAATGGTGATGAGCCAACCGAAGCGAAGGAATTGGTTGATTTCGCAAGAGATCTCTCTTTTGAAATCATCATGGCTGGTAAGGGAAAGAACAACCCGTTTGAGCCTCACTCAAACCCCGACACCGTCGCCGAGCGAGCAGCTAAGAAGCACATGAATCCAAAGATGCTTGCCTCTTTCACCGATGGTTCCAAGACCATGATTGAAATGGCGGCGCTCGCAAATGCCACCGGGCTAAAGCTCACCAAGCGCGGAATGATCGGACCAGCTGCCACCAGATTGACTTTGCAGGATGTCTTCAAGCCAAAGAGTGAAGGCGGAGTGCTGGATGAGGTTGGCGTAGTTGACTACTGCACCGGCGATGTTGCTCCGGGTGTTTTTGTTGTTATCAAAACCGAAGCGCCATACGTTGCGGAAGAGATGAGCTATCTCTCGATGGGACCTGGTCCTTACTTCGCTCTCTACCGACCCTACCACCTAGCATCTGTTGAAGCTCCAATGACGGTTGCCAAGATGTTGGTGGATGGTTATGAATCTCTTGCCACTGATTCCCGGATGACCGAAGTAATTGCCTCCACCAAGAAGGCACACAAGCAGGGCGAGAAGTTTGATGGCATCGGAGGCTACTCCGCCAGAGGAGTTGCCGACATCGTTCAATATGCTAAGCGCGACAACCTGGTTCCAATTGGCCTACTGCAGAATGCAGTTGCCAAGAGAGATTTGCCAATTGACCACCTGGTCACCTATGACGATGTTGAGCTGGATGAGAGCGCAACCATTTACAAGCTTCGCAAAATCCAGGACGAGCTAGGGCTCTAGGTCTCTATGGCAGATAAACCAGAAGTCTGCGGATTCTGCCACTCTGATCAGCCCAGAGAAACCATCTATGTTGGGCAGATTGAATACGGCTCTAGGTGCGTAAGGTGTGGGGCGACCTCTACCAAATCAGCCAGAGAGCTCAGGATTGCCGCCAAGGGAGTAACCCCCGGCGGCTTTGATTCAACCCCGGTTGGGATAGTCAGCAAGATGCTGAAAGACCCCTACAAGTTCTTCACTGGGCGCAAGCAAGAGCCTCCCCGAAAGGACTAGTCGCCGAGCAGGATTTTTCCGCTCTCCCTGTTGCCTGTTCCAACATAGACTTCTACTCTCGTTAAGTTGGTAGTTCCTGACCAACTAAAGTGCCCTGTCCTACCAACTGTCGCCTGCGAGCTTTGAGCTACGAACGGGCTACCAAGCAGTGAGTTGTCGCGCACATAAACAGTCAACTTTGTACCAGTACGAATACCACTTGCATGACCAGTAACAGAAATCCTCGCGTTGTCTATCTTGCCCGAAACAGAAAGGCCTGCGCGATTTATGCTTTCACTTGTACCCAACCAAATTGCTTTTGGATCCATTGTTGTGAACAGCAAATGCCTACCATTTCCGCTAAGGGCCAATGAACTGCCCGACAATTTGTCAGGAGCAAGTTCGGAGTATGTCCCCAAGGAGCCATTGCTGGCCAACTGGATTCTCGCCACGGCACTTCTGTCTTCACCAAGTCCAAATCCCATCCCACTTGTGACATACAAACTGTTTACACCAACATCCGCGGAGAAAGTCGTGTAGATGTCTTTCTCGCTGAATAGCGCAACGCGATTAATTACTCTTCCACTCGTCAAGTTGATTGCAATGGCAACGGAATCAACCGTGTCCGTTCTACCCTGATTTCCAACTAAGTACAGTACTGAGTTGTTCATCGAGACGGCTGCGGCTTGGAAATCCCCCTTACTTATTCTGGGGTTTACAGTTTTTCT
>JACCDG010116446.1_pt1 | contig 10717 bp, 26 predicted proteins | sample 7442471 | NCBI WGS metagenome assembly JACCDG01 (sample SAMN15323444, study PRJNA562643) | freshwater metagenome | isolation source: river surface water | place: USA:Blue River Watershed | collected 2017-08-17 | reverse complement strand
TGCTCATGATGCGTTCAGTGTTCTTGGTGTTGTCACCGTAACGCTTGCTCTTGAACTCAAAGCTGTCAACAGTCTCAAAGAACATGTTACCAAATTGGTCTTCTTTGATGATGTAGTTGCCAGCAGGCAGGCTCGTGTGCAGATCCAGGTTAGCTTCATCGCTAGGACGGAAAGTTGAGCCATTTCTCAGAAAATATGTCATTGTTTGCTTCCAATGTGTGTTTGTTAATGTGTAGCGATTATATGCTGATTACAGGGGGCTGTCAATGCCCCCGTGTAACTTATTTGCGAGCGTTTGCTCGAACTTCGTCGAAGTTGTAGTCCTTGATCAACTCGCCGTCTTGGTAGACGATCTTGAGAGCAGGAGTCCAACCACCAATGCCTTTGTCAGTCCAGCCCAGTGGCATGCCAACGCTGGAGGCAAACTCGCCGCCACTGTTGGTCCACAGCATAACACGACCTGCCTTGGACTTCTTACCTGGATCGGTAATTGGGTCCTTGACCACATCGCGCTCTTCACCGTTGACAGTGATGCTGGAACATTTCATCGCAAACTTTTGTGTATCGCGATCCAATTGTTGCAACAGCGCACCACCCATGCCAAAGGCAATGTTATCAGCACTCCATCCGTAGGCTTGGAAGCCACCAAGGATAGTGCGGATGGTGTGTTCGTTAACACCGTCACCTTGGATTAGACGAACGTTGTTGAGAACTTTGTAGCCCTTGGCATTCTTGGTATAACCAAATTTCTCGCCTAGGATTTCCACCAGTTTGCGACACACCACATCAGGATCACCTGAGTCAGGACGGATGACAACCACTGCGCCACTGTCAATAACTTCTTGCTTGAGCTCTCCGCCCCACAAGTTGCCAGCGGCGTTGAATACGTCATAACTGTCACTGACAAATGCAACTGGCTGACCAGGTTTGCCGTATTGCTTGAGCATGTTGCGATATGCTTCTACTTCGCCTTCGCGACCCCAACTGGTTACTGTGCTGTGTTCCATTGCAGGAATTGAAAAGCCTGCAATACCAGCGTTGTAATACTCACGAGCATACAAGACACCGGTAATAGTATCGGAACCCATGAAATTAATGAGGTGGGCCGCGCCGCCAATGCCAGCGGACTCAAGGGAACTAACACCGCGAGCACCAAAGTCATGTAGCTTAAAATCGATAAGGCTAGGGTCACCAGTCATCTCCAAGTAGTGCAGGATGACCTGCTTGATTGTGTAGCTTTGTGATGCCACTGTGGTACCATACCAAATAGCACGAAGAATGGCTGTTTCCAACCATGTAGTCAACGCAAAGCATTCAGGATCTGTATTCTCGATTGTAGCCAAGACATTTTTGACGGGAACGACTGTTCCTTCGGGCACGGCGCGAATGACAACTGGGAGGTATCCATTGTGCTTGTCAAGAATGTGTTGCCACATGGCTCGGGGGAAAGGCTCACCGTGCGCGGTAAGAATTTCATCAGCGATGTCGATATCTGCTTGTGTGATAGGCTCGAGCAAATATTCTTTGATAAAAGCCTGTAGTCCGAAGAAAACAGTTCTATCGTAACGCCCACCGCGACTTTCGATATACGAATATACACTTGTGGTACCTGCTGGGTACTGTTTGAACATCGACACTTTGTATGAGTCGGTGTTAAGAATGATGTTTTTTGCTAATTTCATGATTAAACTCCTTAATCGGTAAAACATGGACGTCTATCGTCCATGTGTATATAGTAACAGATACCCCTATACCTGTCAACTCTTGAATTCAACCAAGGTAACCGAACCACCTTGTGATTGAACTTTCTGACTAAAATTTTCCATCATAGTCAAAATTCGAACTTTGTCGCCACCAGCCAAGCCCATGCCAATCATAGGCAAACCAATGCGCCAAGTGCCAAAACGGAATGCGATTTTATTCAGCACTCGATCAAATGCAGTGTACTCAAATACGTCTTCACCATTCTTGCTGGTGCTGTACTGAGTGTAGGCATTGAGGATGACCAAACGGCCGTGCATACCCACAGTGTAGGTACCCAACTTGCCAGCATCACCACGAACAGTTTCGTCGTCTGCCAGGCGTGCATCAGGAAATTGTTGTGCAATCTGGGCAGCAATGCCTGCGCCCATGGTGTTAAAACAATTACAACCGTGAACAATGATGTCCAACTCGTTTGCCTTGCCCATCTCGAGCAAATTACCTTGTACTAAAATCATCGCTTATCTCCCGTAGGTGTCTGGAACAAAACCACTCGCGTCCTTCTTAGCGCCAGTGGTGGGTTCATTTTCAAAATAAACAGTGCAACCGTCAAAGACAGTTTCAGTGTATTCGTCACGCATCATGCCCTTGGACACCGTGCGCATCTTCATCTCAATGCGATTGACTTTCTTGCCAGTCTGTTCTTCAACGACCTTCTTGACCATCTCTTCCACCACTTTGGGTGAGATAGTTGCACTGACTGCAAAATCAAATTTATAACCGTTCATTTCTCTACTCCAAAACCAATTGTTAGAACGCCCATGCCACCCGTGATGTACTGCCAAGGCTTGTACCAAACAGGTGGGCGATAACCAAACTCTATAGCGATATTATACGCTTCTGCCAGAGTTTTGTCATGCAATCTGAGCTCAGTCTCGTTATTAGTGTTGCCCCAAAACAACAGAATTTCAGGGTATACTAGTCGACTTTGAAGTAGTTTCTTGTTCATATCCCAATCCTTGATGCAACCACCAGTCCATTGATTACCACGGCAGCCATGTTGACGTGACCTGCGGTATCCCTGTTATCCTTAAAACAGCTGATGGCAATCGATCCATTGAGGAATATAAAGAACACGTTGATCCAGTTCCAGTCTTGCCACATAGTTTATGCCGCCAGTGCCGCTAAATCGGCGTCAGTTAATCCCAGCTCTTTGGCTTTGGCCAATGCTGCTGCCTTGCGTTCAGCTGCCTTGCGTTCAGCTTCAAGTCGACGCTCTTCAATGTCATCTTCTTTGCTTGGGCCACACACGAATGGACCAGGTGCATACCAACGCCCATTGACGTAGAACATCTTTTCCTTTGTTACTCGACCATCAGTGCCCATGACGTAGTTCTTCTTGGCCAGCCTGCGAGCAGTTGATTCCTTCTCGCAGTGGTGTTGGATGTACTCGTGGCCACGACCCTCAGTCAAGTCAGTATTGGTCCAAACGACATAGATCTGTTTTTCTTGAACAGTGTCACCTTCTGCTTTGTGTTGCAGTTGTTTGACCAGCTGCTCAACAGCAGGACGATTGGCCAAGGGCAATGTGTCCACGATCGCCTTGATTGCTTCTTTTGTTGTCAAGTCCATCATCTTACTCCTAATACTTTTCGTTCTTCTGTGGTCAACTTTGCCAACGCATCTGCTTTAACTTGAGCTCGGCGCAAACCTTCAGCCTTTGCTGCCTGTGCCTTGGCATCTGCTTCTTTATGTGCGTTCCACCATTCAGAAACTTCAGTGTCAAAGAATACTGGATGTGCGGGATTGATGTCCTCCAATGCAGATAGCGCATTACAGGCAATACGAGCCAGCTTGTCAGTTTTTGCCTTCCACTGGCGATTGTTGTAACCAGGATCATCATCATAACTCATACATGGCATATTAGAATCCTTTCACAGTTGGATGGTGACCGCACTCTGGACACTCGATGTATTTGACTAAATCACGACCACCGCCGTAATCAACTTCAACACGTTCTTTAACGTCCTTGGGAACATATTGTAACGTCGATCCGCAATTTCTGCAAATGGTTTCTTTGACAACACTTTGGTGGGGTGTTCTAGATACAACAGTTACCATGGTAATTCCTTGACAATCCAGGGCGCCGGTCTCACTTGCCAATGCCCCTTGTTCCATACATTATACGGGTTTTCGTCCCATTCGTCAATCAGATTGTTCATGTTATTAGCATGACGCTCTGCATCTTCCCTAGTGTAATACTTTAGTGGTACAGGGCTGGGATCGTTGGGACTCATTGCTCCCCATTTGTACTCCTGTGCCATTTAGTAACTCCCCATTTTACGCAACACCATGGGGTGAACTGTCAAATTGTCCTTGCTGAAAACTCTGATGTAGTGGTCACGATGTCGATCACTAACACCACTGCCATCCACGTTGTAAAAGTCAGCACGGCTGCATCGCATCTGTTTAGCCAGCACATCCAACCAATCTTCACGATCAATTCTTGACACCATACAATATGCGTTGCTGGTTTTGCGATAGCCCTTGGCCATCAATTCACCAGCAGTTACAAAAGCCGCAACTTCGTCGGGATCAGTTGGACCGTAGGTGATGTCGCTGATGCTGATTTTGGTTTTCCACATGATTACACCGCCACTCCAATTACTTGATCTTCACCCGTGTCTTTAAGACTGCACAGGTACCGCATAGTGTAACGGCGCTTTTGACCACCAACACTGATTTGATAACCGGGTTCAATAATACGGCCGTAGAATGCTCCACCACGTTGCAGAGTCATGGGACGCAGTTCGCCAGTGACCTTGATGCTGTAAAGTCTCTTTTCTTTGACGTTCCAAAAGTAACCAGGGAAACGAGTTGTCACAAAATGTTTAGGCAGTGTAACCATTACTTTAACCCCAATACAACTTTTTCAGCATCAGTCAATTTGGCCAATGCACGTTTACGAAGTTCACCATCCTTGTATGCTTGGAGTTCGTCCCAGCTATCAAGAACTACAAACTCTTTTTCGAACACTGTGTCGTACTTGTTACGAGCCATCCATTCGTCGGCGGCTTCTTTTGTAGACACATAGTATTTGTGATTGTGACGATCACCGCCGTCCCAAACTTGAATGTCCCAGCATTTGATGATTTGCATTATGCCACCTCTTTCAAAATCTTGTTAATAGCATCGGGCAAATACAGTTTCAGTTCTACTGCATCGAGGAAGTCTCCGAATGTACCAGATGCTTTGCTGTATGTTTGTGCATCGATCCATTTGAGCAATGCTTGAATTTGTGTTTCAGTCATATCAGGCTCCCAAAAAATGCTGGAGGATTTCCCAATGATCTTCGAAGCATTCTTCGCTCTTGACCTCTGCGATAGGAACCCAACGTGCCTTCTCGGCATCGTCACTACCTTTTACCTTGGGCAGTTCACCATCAGGCAAGGCAATGTGGAATGCGTGTGTAATGATGCGTCCACGTGGGCTTCGATCAATTGCATCAAAGACTTTACTGCGAACAATGCTACCACGCAACACAGGCTCGGGTACTTTGATTTTAGTTTCTTCACGCAGTTCTCGAAGCATGGCCGCTTCCACTGATTTGTCAGTGTTGGCGTTGACATAACCACCAGGCAGTGCCCAAAGACCCTTGCCAGGTTCTGCACGACGACGAATCATCAATACATGTCCGGACTGGATAACCACAGCGTCAGCAGTGCTAAAGATAGGAGGATAAGGTAGCGAAGCATATTGTTTCTTGTAGGTTTCCACAAACTCACGTTCGCGGATGATTTGTTCGTATTCTTCAGAGTCTTTGAACTCTACAAGGAATTCAAATGTGGTTTGCGGAACAACACCACGGATGAACTCCATGTTGGCATTGCGCTTGAAGTACAAGTCACGAATATTAACCGCACTCAAGGGTGCAATTTCTTCTACGTTTTCGTAACCCCATTGAGGGAACATGTCGAGGTAGAAGCTGGACTCGTCTTTTTTGTGACCAATAACGGCTACACGATCACCAGGTTGTGTGTGTCGGGCTACAAGAGCTTGAACACGAACAGCCCAGGCTTGATCGTTGTAAATGGTATCTGGATTTGCTTCAACATTGATTTGAAGACTCAGCCCGCCAGTGGCATAGCGAATCATGCGCTCACGTTCACGAGACGTAAACGGGTTCTTGTAAGTACGGGGTTGGTTTGCACTGCCAGTGACAATAACCAGTCGGTCGCACAGTGCAGTAGCTCGCTTGATGATCTCAAGGTGAGCGTTGTGGAGGGGTTGGAAGCGGCCTACGAAGACCAGGGTGTCATATTTTTTAGACATACAAAAATCCTTTGTATAGTTTGCACAACAAGTCTATCTCGTTGCATGTTTATTTATGTCTAGTATAGCATCACTAGACAGTTTTGTCAACCGACTTTGCCTTCGTAACGGGCAATCATGTACCAATCTGGTACACCTTCATCAGCTTTCAGGGGCGGATTATACTTTTCGTTGTACTCATGAACGTAGGTGAGAGCTTCATGTTCGTTATCAAAGTAAATGGTCTCGTCAATTTTCGAACCCCAGCCTCGCTCGGATTCAATGATATCCACACGATATGCGGTGGGTAGTTTTTCAATTCTAGGCATTATTTGGTCCCCAAAGTTTCTTTGATATGTGTTGCAACATCTTCTGCATCCACTGCTCGTACAGTATAGCACTGGCGAGCTGTATATGCACACTCGTCAACCACTAGATGGAAAAAGTTTTCCATCAGCTCGTGTAGCTGTTTTGCATCTTCAAGTTTAAACTTGTAACCAATGTCTTTATTGGCGCGATTAGCAAGGTCGATAACTCGTTGGTTCATTTCTGTTCTCCAAACTTTTTAGACAATCTTTCAAACTCAGCCCTGTCAGCTTCTTCACGTTGGCGAGTATATGCGGCTTCATGTAACAGACGCTGTTTGACCTCGGCATCCGTCTCTTCACGATCAACGTACATCTCATAACGAGGTGTTGGATTGTTGTCGTAGTCGTAATAGTAGTTTCGGTTGTAGCTGAGATATGCATCGGGGCCATGCTTCTTGATCATTTCTTGCACATGTCCCAATACAGATGACAGTTTACCTTCAAATTCCCAGGTAGAGACGTCGTCAACTTGCTCGCGAATAATTTTACGTTTGGTCATCCTAGCTCCGTTTCATATCTAATATATGAGGCAAAATCCCAGGCATCATTGGGACTTAATCCTTTGGCAATAGCCCAGCCAAGTGTAAGACTGTACCAATCATGACTATTTTCCGGATCAACTTGACTGGCGCGGTCGTGACACTCAGTTTTGAATAGTTCAATTAATTCTTGATTCATCATTCAACTCCAATTCAACTTCACGTTTAATAAAAGATGTGGCTGCAAACTTCAAAGCAATGGCAGCACTGGTCCGCCATTGGTCGTCACGCATACCCAGGTAGCTCAGGGCCAATGCTTTGAATGCGTTGTCAAGTTCGTCATAGTTCAGCGTGGGTGCCGCAAGATGAAACTCACGAGTGCGATGCTTAAACTCTTCCCAGGAACATTCTAATGTGCTCATCATTCAACTCCGAAATGTTGTTGAATTACTCGCTTAACACCGTGATCGCCGCCCGGGCCACGCACAAAATTAGAGGCAGTATTAGCACATTCCAGGACAATCAACGCGGCGAATTTTTCTAACCCAATCAATGGATCAATCACATTGCCTTCACGGTCAATTACCACTAATCGTGGATCATCTTTGAGTTGTGCTATTCCAGCATCAAGTCTAAGTTCATTTAATCGTTCGTTCATTCTGTCACCTTAGCAAGTCTAATATGTAGTTGACCATCTTCCAAAGTCATATAATGAACAGACTTTGAACCTGTTGCTAATTGTTGTTCTATACCCGCAATAGTTGTAACTGCCAGTTCTGCCGTGCCTTCTGGTAGTGGATTCGTTGCCCAGATTTTTTGAATATGCTCTACTACTTGGTCTGCTTTCATTCTTCAACTCCGAAAAAGTTCTTCAATGCTATCCATCACTGCCATTACACCCTTGTCCCATTCATCACTAGAATGATGCCACTGTCCTTCAGCACGATTATAGCACTCATTGACCAGCAGTCGGGCGAATTGTTCTACATCCATGTCACTACCATTGACAAACTTTTTATCTGTGTAGACACTATCGCCGTTGTCCTGTTCAACATAGCCACCCTGCCAGACGCCCCCAGCTTGGATGGCAAGTTCATTTATACGCTGATTCATATCAATACTCCATTGTACCAATACGGTCGAATGTCTTCTTGCCGCGGGGTTTGGGGTTGAGCATGATGACCTTGCGAGCCTTGTATGACTTGTCCTTGATGGCTTGATCAGTGACAAACTGATTGTGTTCCCAATCGTGATACTGTTTGTAGCATCGTTTGGTGTCGGCAATATCAGCATCTGACAGTTTGTGAGTGGCGCGATCTGCACCAGTGTCCATGCATTGTTCTAGGCGTACCATTTCCAGCAAGTAGGCCTCAGTCATTTTAACCAAGCGAACTGGCACTGGCGTAAGATCTAGGTCCATAAAGTCGCCCACATAGCCGTTCCAGATTTTGATTTCTGGATTGCCCTCAATTGTGTTTAACATTTCGATCAGTTGAGATTTTTTCATTACCATTGCTCCTTGTTGCGAAGTGGTGTACCCACGGGGGCAAAACCATAGAAGGGATCATATTGACCAAACGATGCTTTGAAGCGATTACGTTTAGCCACGATTGTGGGAACAGCCATTTCAGCAGGAATGACTTGGCGAATCCGTGTAGCACTATTCACCCACTCAGTACGTGGCGTGCCACCGTACTTGTCGTAAGTGACGTAGGTGATGTTCCAGTGGCCATCACTGTTATAACAGCTTTTGACTTCAAAAAAGATATCACCAAAGTGTCGGTCAGTTTGGATGAAATCGCCAGGCTTGATGCCTTCTGGATACTCAGCTTTTTCGAAGATCATTCACTGCTTTCTGTGTTACTATGCGTCTAGTATACTACAGGCAGCGACTAGAGTCAAGCCGAATTCTTTAAAATATAAAACGTGACATCAGGCCCGTCTAGTAGTACCATGTCATCTGTGTATATGTTGGATTCACTTCCGTAAACTTTATTACTAATCTGCTGTACGCGAGGCATTTTTGGATTCATCTTGACAATCTGCCCAATGCACTGTACATTGCGCCTTGGGTATGCCACGAAGTCTCCAACTTTGAGTTTACGGCCCAGCATATCTTTGTGTACGATTTCTTCTTTAGGAGTTTTCATACACTAATTTAGTTGGCAATAAATATTTCTATGAGAATACTGGTTACAGGACACGAGGGCTTCATTGGCAAAAACATGCTGGCTTGGTGTCAGAACGAAGAAGGGTGGCATGTGGATGGCTGGGAATGGCATCCAACTGAACGCCCCAATGTACAGGGTTATGACTGGGTGATTCACCTAGGTGCTGTCACTGATGAAGGCTACACTGATGTTGAAGCAATTATGCATCAGAATCTAGACTTCAGTCAGTGGCTGTTTAACCAGTGCAACTACCATGGCGTTCACTTCCAGTTTGCCAGCACCAGCGACGTCTACGGCGGTCGTGACTTTTCAGAGACAGCAAGTCTACACCCACGCACCCCTATCGCCTGGAGCAAGTACATGTTCGAACGATGGGTGTTCAAGCAACCACTTCATGTGTTTGTACAAGGGTTCAGATACTTCAATGTCTACGGTCGCTATCAGCATCAACACGCACAGCGGGCCAATGAGTCTGACTACATCGCTCGTTGGCAGGAGCAGATACGCACAGCGGGCCTTTTGACAGTGCCCGAGAATGCCGAGCAAATCAAACGTGATTGGGTATGGGTGGGCGATGTGTGTAGACTGCACATGGACTTCATCAAAACAGTCAGTGGATCTGGCATTTGGAATGTGGGATCGGGACTGACACATAGCCTGCTGGATATCGCTGAAGAACTGGCAGAATTGGAACAGGCGACCATTGAATTCACGAAACCCCACAGCGGGCCTTCTAAGATCTGTGCAGATCTAGTACATTTAAAGCAGACCGTGGGCAAACGTAAGTGGTTAAACCTATTCGAGTTTTTGAATCAATAATAAATACAAGATCAACAGGAATCTATCATGAGATTTAACGAATTTAGCGAACAAATGTGCCCAGAATGCGGTATGCCAGAATCAGCACACGAAATGCAGATTGACGAGCGTGGCAAAGCCAGCCGTGCATTGTGTAAGAGCAGCCGTAGCAACGCCGACTTGGGTGTTAGTCAATTAGCCAGCTGTAAGTCACAAGGGCTACGTGCTCGTGAAACACCTAAGAAGCACAATATTGGCAATAAACGTCAGAGTATTAAAGGCAAGATGGTCAAAGGACACAAATACGGTGGACCATTACCATACAACAAGAGTGACAACTAATGAGATTCTTCGAATTCAAAACACCCATCACTGAAGCAGTTGACAAAGATGTCATGATGCTACAACGTGAGTTAAAAGCCGCTGGCGCCGACATTGGAACATTTGGACCAAAAGGCGACGGTGTTGACGGTCGCTTGGGTGCATATACTAGACGTGCTGCTGAAAAGTTTCCAGAGATTGCTGACAAATACAAAGAAGTGTTGGCAAGACCCAACAGCGTTGATGCACAGAAAGTTGATGTATCAACTATTCAAGATCCAGACTTTAAAAACAAGTTGACCAAAGTAGCCAATGGACTTGGTGTCAAAGCACACGACCTGTTGGCAATCTTCAAACAAGAGTCCGGAGTTAACCCAGCAGCAGTCAACCACACCAGTGGTGCAACAGGTTTAATCCAGTTTATGCCTGACACTGCTCGTAGACTGGGAACTACTACACAAGAGTTGGCACAGATGGATGGTGTTCAACAATTGGATTTCGTCTACAAGTATTTTAAAATGACCGGCGTGGGTGATGGAACGTTGGGTGACTTGTACATGGCCGTGTT
>JACCDG010380540.1_pt1 | contig 10718 bp, 12 predicted proteins | sample 7442471 | NCBI WGS metagenome assembly JACCDG01 (sample SAMN15323444, study PRJNA562643) | freshwater metagenome | isolation source: river surface water | place: USA:Blue River Watershed | collected 2017-08-17 | reverse complement strand
TCGCCGCGCCAAAGGCGCTGGTGTGCTGGGAAGGCCAGTTCGGCGATTTCGTCAACGGCGCGCAGGTGATGATCGACCAATTCATCGCCAGCGCCGAATCGAAATGGCTGCGCCTGTCGGGGCTGACCCTTTTGTTGCCGCATGGGTTCGAAGGCCAGGGGCCGGAACATTCCTCGGCGCGGCTGGAACGGTTTTTACAGCTTTGCGCCGAACATAATATGGTCGTCGCCAATTGTTCGACGCCCGCCAATTATTTCCATATCCTGCGCCGTCAAATGCACCGCAATTTCAGAAAGCCTTTGATATTGATGACACCGAAATCTTTGTTGCGGCATAAATTATGCGTTTCCAAATTGTCCGATATGACATCCGGCACGCGCTTTAGCCGCGTCATCGGCGAAGCCGACAAGATCGACGCCGCCAAGGCAAGGCGCGTTGTGCTTTGCGCGGGCAAAGTCTATTACGATTTGTACGAGGCGCGCGCCGCGCAAAATATCAAGGATGTCGCCATTCTGCGTCTCGAGCAATTTTACCCCTATCCCGACGCGGAATTGCAAGAAGCTTTAAGGCCTTATAAAAACGCCGATCTGATCTGGTGCCAAGAAGAGCCGGAAAATATGGGCGCCTGGCAATTCCTGGACCGGCGGCTGGAGGCCACGCTTAAAGCCTTGAAATTCAAGGCGGACAGGCCGGTTTATATCGGCCGCCCGGCGGCGGCAAGCCCCGCCACCGGATCGCAAAAACGGCATATGGCGGAACAGGATAAGCTGATTAAAGAAGCTTTGGGCGTGTAAGTTTACGACACAAGAAAAACTCCCCGAATCACCGCGCTGTTGCGGAGAGGAAATATGGATTCGTCATTCCGGGCTTGACCCGGAATCCATAGGCTATTTAGATTTTTTCTCACCAGGGTTATGGATCCCGGATCGCGCTTCGCTTGTCCGGGATGACAAGCTGTACGGTTGTTTTTCAATCATTATAAAATTGGTCAAAGCGACTAGAAGACCGTAAGAAAACCGTAACAAATATGTTTTAATCTCCCTTACACATACAGGGGGGATTCATGGACTATCATATCATTCTAAAGCCGCCGCCGGAAAAGCCGCCCGGCATGGACAGATATGTCTGGGGCGAAATGCAAAACCGTTTTTCTTGCCAAGTCGCGCAATTGCAGCAGGCTTTTTGCACCATAGATTACAATCCTCTTCGGCCAGAACACTGGGATAGCACGGCTTCCGGCAACACATCGCAGGCTTATGCAATAAGCGGTTTCGGATTTGAGCAATTTAACGAAGTTCCCGATGCGGTATGCGTTCTTTTGCGGCGGCAATTGGATTTGCCTAAAGACGCAAGAATCCATCTTTTATCCATAAGCCCGGTCAAGCCTTTCGTCGGCGTGGCATTGGGCAGGCTGCAATCCATCGCTGAAAAATTTGAAGATATCATCTTAAGAATCGACCCGCCTTTTGAAACTATTTTGCAATGCCGGCAAAAAGTCGCAGTTCCGGCAGAGCCCGCCGCTACCAAGCCGGCTGCCACCAAGCCCGCCCAAAGCAGGCCAATTCCTATAAGTCGGGGGGTGCCGCAAGACGGCCCTTTGCCGATGAGTTTGGCAGTCCCGCAAGAACCGCCCGTTGCAGCCGCCCCAAGGGTAAAAGCCACGCGGATACCGCACGACAGGGCGCGGGCAATATAGATAAAACCGCGCATATTCTAAGCCCTTGGCATCTGGATGACAGGGCGCGGCCTCTATGCTATACCAAATCACATTAATATTGATTCAATGCCGCGCAAAGCCTAAGCTTTGCCCTTAACAACCAAATGGTATAAGCCATGTCCACCGAAATCAAAGTCCCTTCCTTGGGCGAATCCGTATCCGAAGCCACCATCGCCAAATGGCTGAAAAAGGCGGGCGATGCCGTCGCCGCCGACGAGCCTTTGGCCGAGCTTGAAACCGACAAAGTCACGGTCGAAGTCAACGCCCCGAAATCCGGCGTGCTGTCCGAAATCAAAATTCAGGCCGGACAAAATGTGCAGGTCGGCGCGGTGATCGGCGTGATCGCCGAAGGCAAGGGCGCGTCCGTATCCGCGCCCGCCGTGAAATCGGAAATCAAGGCGTCGCCAGCGCCGCAATCCGCGCCGCCAAAGCCCGCCAATGCCGATTTATCCGGCCCTGCGGCGCGCAAGGCGATGGCGGAAACCGGCGCCGCGCCGCAATCGGGCAGCGGCAAAGACGGCAGAATCACCAAGGCGGATGTGTTCAACGCGCCGGTTCCGATGCCGGCGAACACCGGGGCCGGTGTGGCGGCGAGTATGAGCGGCGGCAATAAAGGCCCGCGCGAACAGCGCGTCAAGATGACCCGCCTGCGCCAGAAAATCGCCGAACGCTTGAAGCAGGCGCAAAACACCGCGGCGATGCTGACGACATTCAACGAAATCGACATGACCAAGGTCATGGCGCTGCGCGAGCTGTACAAAGACGAATTCGAAAAGCGGCACGGCGTGAAATTGGGCTTTATGAGCTTTTTCGCCAAGGCCGCGATCCAGGCGTTAAAGGAAATTCCAGCCGTGAACGCGGAAATCGCGGGCGACGAGATTATTTACAAGCATTATTACGATATCGGCGTCGCGGTCGGAACCGAACAGGGTTTGGTCGTTCCGGTGCTACGCAATGCGGATGAAATGTCGTTTTCCGATATTGAAAAAACCATCGGCGATTTAGGCAAGCGCGCGCGCGACGGCAAATTGTCGATCGACGAGCTGACAGGGGGAACATTCACCATAACCAATGGCGGCATATATGGATCGCTGATGTCCACGCCGATTTTGAATCCGCCGCAATCGGGCATTTTGGGCATGCACAAAATCGAAAAGCGCGCGATCGTGGAAAAAGACCAGATCGTCGTGCGGCCGATGATGTATGTCGCGCTGTCTTATGATCACCGCATCATCGACGGGCGCGAGGCGGTGACGTTCCTCGTCCGCGTCAAAGAAGCGATCGAAGATCCGCAAAGATTGCTGTTAAGCCTTTAATGGCTAATGACAGCGGCGCTCGCCGCGAATCCGCAAATTTTCCGCCGCAGATTCGCGGGCGATCCGATCTTGTGCGGCCTTGCTTGCGCTTATCATAGCGGCTTTATTTTCTTCCAAATAGACTTTGTCTTCTGCGCAAAGGCACAGCACCACATCCGCGCCATCGCGGATGGATTCCAGCAAAGCGCCAAGTCCCGGCAAGGCTTTTCCCGAACGATGCGCCGCTATATGGCCTTGCAAGGCGCGTAAATTGCTGCCTTGCTCCGCTGCGTTAAATAATCCTTCTGCCATCTTCTTCTCCTTTTTTGGTTATCTTGTTTTATAACATTGATGAATGCCGCCGATGATTCTTGCCAGGTGATGGATATCGCGCCGCCTGCAAGCTTCGAGCGGCGCGTGCATCCCGCCGAACCCCGCCGCTATTCCGGCGTTTTTCGGCAGGCCAAGTTCCACAATTGGAACAGTATGCCCGGCTTTTGCGAAAAGCGCGTGCAGGATATTGGTTTCCGCGACCCCGCCCGCGCCATTGTCGAATTCCGGCTCGATGCCAAGATGGCGCAAGGAGTTGCGCGCTTGTGCTATCGCCGCTTCGGCAAGCGGGTTGTCTTGCGGCGCCGCATAGCCGTCGCATATATAGGAATAGCCGATTTCGGCATGGCAATCCTGAAAGATGGTCGCCACCATTTGCTTGATATCGCTCGGCGAATAGTCCCGCGATATCCTTATGTCCAAGGTCAGGTGCAGCCCGTTTTCTTCTCCTCCGGGCGCGCGGACGGAGCCGTCTTTCCCGCAGGAAAGATCAAGAACGCGGATGCTGCCGGAATGATTGCCGTGCAATGTCGACAAAGCTTCCAGTATCGGCCAGAACGCGCTGCCTTTGTCTTTCTCATTCGCCCTTCCGGAATGGCCGCCTTTGGCCTTGGCCTGCAGCGACAATATTTTGCATTCCCTGTCGTCGATCCAGGCGCTTGGCGATTCGATACGGAAGCTAAAATCGTAAATCCCGCCTTGCCGCGTCTGCAGGAAATTCAAGACATGGCCTGAATTTCTTGTTTCGACGGCGATCCGAACATTTGCACTTTCAGGAAGCTGGTTGGTGACATCTTGCCCGCCATGCTGCGGGGCAAGGGTATTGATAATTTCCATCCAATATCCCGGCACTTGCGGGCTATCCGCCTGCCTTTTCAGCGCGCTGCGCAATTCCAGGCGGCTTAGCGCCTCGATCAGCGGCGTGGGGTTGCCGCTGTGCGGGATATGCACATGCGCCACCATATCGCCGCGACGCGCGGTTTTAAGCCTGTCGCCGACTTGCTTATCGCCGACCGGCTCCAGCCCCAAAATGCCGGCGGGAATTTGATTTTCCTGCAGCAGGTAATTTGCTGCCATACGCGCCGCTTCCATGGGGTGTTCTTCGTCGCTGGTAATCAGCATCGCGCCTGTGGATTCCGGATTTCGCGCGTGTAAAATGCTGGCGGCGATAGAGCCGCGCATATCAAGAATTCCGCGCCCAACCAGCCAGTCGGTTTTGCCCGATCTTATGCTGTGGACCGCAAGCGGTTCCAGAAAACGCCCGCCATGATTCCATCTTTCCAGCGCGCCGGCGGGCACGGCGTCGATATGCATGACTTGCAGGATTTCTTGGGTGATGCGCGTCAAGTCCCGCGCCGCCAGAATCGCCATAGTGTAATGCACGCCGCCCGGGTAAAGCGGATTATGCGCCTCTCCGCGCAGGGTCTGCGTTTGATAACCCGCTTGCTGAAATTGCATCGCGGTATATGTCAAGGCATTTTCGACATGAGGGCTTAGCGCACCGGTCGTATTTTCCGCGCGCGCGATGCTGGACAAGTAGTCTGCAACCGAAAATCCGGCTTTGGCCATGGGGCGAATGTCCTAATCTTGTACCCAATTCTTTTTATTCGGGCCGCAAAGCAGCCGCCAAACATTATATCCATTAAAGACATATAATCAAGCCTGTTTTTGGCAAATTTTAAGGGGATCAGCCGGGCGATCGGGCCTTGCCAACCGGCCGGGTAAAAGCCTAGCTTAGGCGGTTATCATGGCTGATTCCCCCTTACAGTTTTTATCCCGGCTCGAGGCCGCGTCGTCCTGGCATCGCGGCAAGGAAATGGAATTGCTGCGCCCTTATTTGCTGGCGGCGCATCAGGAAAACGCCCTGACGCTGGATTGGAATTGCGGCAGCTTGTATTTGTTCCGTGGCCACAACATCGTTTTGCCGGAATATTATATCGGCGCCGATCACGATGCCGATATGCTGGCGCTGGCGCGGCATTACCATCCCGGCGTCGAATTCCAGCTGGCGCAAGGGCTCAAAAATATCAAGCAGGATGGCCGCATCCGTCTTTTGCTGTGCCTGTGGCCCGGCGTGAAATGCGATTACACTTCTTTGGTTTATCAAGCCATGCGGCTGCTATCGCCGGGCGGAACGATGTTATGCGCTATCAACGCCGAGACTTGCGAGCTGTATCAGCATTTGGGCGCTATGTATCAGAAAATCGATCCCGGATTCGATCTTGCCCGCGCCCTTGCGCCGATCGAGCGCGGCTTTGAAGATTTCTGCGAGGCCGCCGAAGGCCAGCCCATGCGGACGCAAAGCTTTTCCGGCGAATACCAGCTGTCGGTTTTTCCGCAGCGGCGGATTTTGTCGGTGCTGAATTTCCTGTGCGACCTCGTGCCGCATAAAACCGCGCCGCAATTGCTGAAGGAGCTTTCGGAACATGCGCCTTTGGCGATGCAGCTGCCGTCGATGATCAGAGACAGCGGCTATTTCATTTCTTTGCAAAAAGAGGAGTCATAAGATGTCCTATGCCATGCCCATATGGGTTGCCGTTTTTCTGGGTGGCGGAATCGGCGCCAGTTTGCGCTATATCTTGTCGCGGGCGATGGCGGGGAGCCAAACCGGATTTCCCTATCACACCCTGGTGGTCAATTGCATCGGCTGTTTCGCCATGGGCCTTGTGTTTGCGCTGATAGCGGCGCGCGGCCAGCCGCAGCCCTGGGTTATGGCCTTTATTGCGACCGGGATTCTGGGGGGCTTTACCACTTTTTCCGCTTTTGCCTTGGATTTCCATTTGCTGCTACAGCGCGGCGAAATATGGGGCTCTATCGCTTATGCCGCTTTGTCCGTGGGCTTAAGTTTGCTATTATTTTTTACTCCCTATTTTATCCTATCGTTCCAAGGAAAATAAATGTCATCCAATTTTGATTTGATCGTGATCGGGGCCGGGTCCGGCGGGCCAAGCGCGCGGGTTGGTGGGCGGCGCGCGCAAAATTTAAAAAACATAGCCGCCGAATATTTTGAGGTGTGCAATGAGCGATAATTTCGATTTGATCGTGATCGGTGCGGGCCCCGGAGGTTACGTTGCGGCCATAAGGGCGGCGCAGCTGGGCATGAACGTCGCCTGCGTTGAAAAACGCTCGACGCTGGGCGGCACATGCCTCAATATCGGCTGCATCCCGTCGAAAGCGCTGTTGCAATCCAGCCATAAATACGAAGAAGCGCGCGACCATTTCGAATCGCGCGGCATTACGGTGGGAAAGCTTTCTTTTGACCTTGCCAAGATGATGGCGCATAAGGACAAGATCGTTTCCGACCTGACCAAGGGCATCGATTTTCTGTTCAAGAAAAACAAAGTCGCGCGTTTTTTTGGAACCGGCAGTTTCAGCGGCAAAAACGAAATCACCGTGACCGGCGACAAGGGCGCAACCCAAAAAATATCGGCAAAAAATATTTTGATCGCGACCGGATCGGACGCGGCAAGCTTGCCCGGTATTGCGATCGACGAAAAAAATATCCTGACCTCGACCGGCGCCTTGTCTTTGACAGAAGTGCCGAAACATCTGGCCGTGATCGGCGGCGGGGTGATCGGCCTTGAAATGGCCAGCGTCTGGCGCAGGCTTGGCGCGCAGGTGACGGTGATCGAATTCATGCCGGCGATCGGCGGGCCGATGGATGCAGAGGTCGCAAAGAATTTGCAGCGGTCCTTAACCAAAATGGGCATGGATTTCAGGCTTGAAACAAAAGTCGTCGGCGCGGAAAAACAAACCACGCGCGGCAAAACCAATGTGACGCTGACGCTGGAGCCCGCATCGGGCGGCGCGCGCGAAAAGCTTGACGCCGACGCGGTTCTGGTTTCGGTCGGGCGCAAGCCTTATACATCCGGGCTGGGGCTTGATGCGGCGGGGGTGAAGTGCGATGAACGCGGGCGGATTTCGGTCGACGCGCATTTCCAAACCAATGTTCCGGGCATTTACGCCATCGGCGATGTGATCGCGGGGCCGATGCTGGCGCATAAAGCCGAAGAAGAAGGCGTGATCTGCGTTGAAATGCTCGCCGGGCAAAAGCCGCATATCGATTACGATAAAATCCCGTCGGTGGTCTACACCTGGCCCGAAGTCGCCAGCGTTGGCAAGACCGAAGAAGAATTGAAAAAAGCGGGCATCGAATACAAGGCCGGGAAATTCCCCTTTGCCGCCAATTCCCGGGCCAAGGCGAATGACGACACGGTTGGATTCGTCAAAATCCTCGAAGAAAAATCCAGCGGCAAGATCATAGGCGCGCATATCATCGGCCCCGATGCCGGAACCTTGATCGCGGAAATCGTGCTTGCCATGGAATTCGGCGCCAGCGCCGAAGACGTATACCGCACCTGCCACGCCCACCCGACGCTGAACGAAGCCGTCAAAGAAGCCGCGATGGCGGTCGACGGCCATGCGGTGCATGTGTAGTTCCTAGTTAAGGGTACAGCGTATAGGGCAATAGGGTGTAGAAATTGTCATCCCGAGCCATAGGCGAGGAATGACAGCAAACAAATACCTTCCCCCAAACTATCCCCTTGCTGTTTTCGCTATGCTGCGGCGCGCCAGATACGCAAAGCCTCGTCGAAGCCGAAGGCGGAGACGGGTGGGAGGGTCAAAACAACGAAGTTGTTTTGGGTGGAGATTCTGATGCCTCCGCATCCTCTGCGTTTTACCTCTTTACCCCCCTAACCCTCCGGGGAGGAGAAACACATTGTATCATCCCGAGCGAAGACCGTCCCTTGATACGCTGGCTTCGCCAGCTACTCGGGATGAGGTCGAAGTCAAAGGATTTTGCACGTAACGAACGTAAAAAAGATCCTTCGGGCTAAAGCCCTCAGGATGACATTGACTATACCCTATTACCCTATACGCTATACCCTTAAATGGGAACTAGGCCTCTTGGAACTAGGAACTTTTAAAGCTCCGTCAAATTCCGATCCAGCCATTCGGTCAGCCGGTCTTGCGACAGCTCGCCCGAAGCGAGGGCGAGGAAGGTTTTATATTTGTCTTCCTGCGACGCTTTGAGGTCGTAATCGTTCAGCCGCAAAAACAAGCGGCAAGCGACATACGCGGTGCGCTTGTTGCCGTCGATAAAGGCATGGTTGCGCGCAAGCCCAAACGCAATTGCCGCTGCCAGCTGCGTCAGCGTCGGCGCGGGCTCGCTATAGGCATAAAATTGTTTAGGCTTGGCCAAGGCGGATTCCAGCAAGGCCAGATCGCGCACGCCGTCTTGGCCGCCATGTTCGGCCAATTGCCGCGCATGGATCGCCATCACCAAATCTTTTTCCAGCCAAATCGGTTCCATCGCGGTCGCGGGAAGGGCAGTTGCGCTGTTCATGAAAAATTACTCCGCCAATTTCCGCAAGACGTCGCGGTCTTCGCGCATAATGTCTTCGGCGATTTGCATTTTGCGCGCGAATTCGGGATCATAGCTGCGCAGCATCACGCCGCCCGGAACCTCGGTAACATGCAGCATATCGCCTTTTTCTGCGCGCAATTTGCCCAAAAGTTCTTTGGGCAAAATCACGCCCGAAGACGAGCCGATGGAAATGATCTTTAAGGTGTCGGTCATGGGATATTCCTTTGTTATAATAAATGTTATAACATTGTCAGGCCAAAGTCAAGCAGATTATAATATTTATTATAACAATATAGTCTTTTAAAATCAATATTTTACCAAGAAATTCGCCGTCATCCTGAGCGTAGCGAAGGATCTCCCTGTGGCGTAAGTGGAGGAGATCCTTCACTCCGCTTTGCTGCGTTCAGGATGACATCCCGTGGTGCGGGCTATATATTCCCCTTTCATGCTGAAAAAACCTATTAAATTTTCAATCGCCATTATCGGGGCGGGGCCGGCGGGCACGGCGCTGGCTTTGCTGCTGGCGGGCCAGGGCTTGCGCGTCGCATTGGCCGACCGCGAAAATCCGCAAAATCTTTTGCGTCCCGATCATGACGGGCGTACCACCGCGATTTCCTTCGGTTCGGCGCAAATTCTGGATCAAGCCGGGGTGTGGCAAAAAATGCTGCAAGACGCAGCGCCGATTTTGGACATCCGCGTCGTCGACGGGAAAAGCCGCTTTATGGCGCATTTCTCCCATGACCTTGCAGGCGATCAGCCCATGGGCCATATCGTCGAAAATTGGCGCATGCGCCGCGCGCTGTATGACGCCGCACAGGGGCACAAAAATATTTCCTATTTTGCGCCGGAAAAAATTTTATCAATTGAAGAAGCGCCGGACGGCTTGCACATAAATCTCGAAAGCGGAAAAAACATATCTTGCGGTTTGCTGACCGGCGCCGACGGGCGCAAATCTTTCGTGCGCGAATGGGCGGGCATAGAAACCAAAATCCATGATTACGGCCAAACCGCGATCATCGCGACGCTGGCGCATCAAAAGCCGCATCATGGCGTGGCGTTCGAATGTTTTAGGGCCCAAGGCCCGCTTGCGATCTTGCCGATGACGGATCGGGGTGGGTTGCACCGTTCCTCTTTGGTGTGGAACCAGCGCAGCGATTTGGCGGAAACTTTGATGAAAATAGACGCGGAAGATTTTTGCGATCTGCTTTTACAAAGATTCGGCGATTATTTGGGCGCGTTCCGTCTGCTGTCGCCACGCGCCGCTTATCCCTTGAATTTGACGCGCAGCGCAAAGATTTATGCGCCCCGGATCGCGCTTGTCGGCGATGCCGCACGCGGCATCCATCCCATCGCCGGGCAGGGGTTGAATCTGGGTCTGCGCGACGTTTTGGAATTGTCAAAACAGATCGAACATCACGCGTCCTTGGGATTGCCGGCGCATGACCGCGCGGTTTTGGAAAGCTATGCCAAGGCGCGCAAGGCCGACACATCCGGCATGATCGCTGCGACCCATGGGCTGAATTGGCTGTATGGCGTGACCCATCCTGCGGTGAAATTGCTGCGCGGAATCGGGCTTCATGCGGTTGAAAAGAGCCCGGCGCTGAAAAAACGTTTCGTGAAAAGAGCGATGGGGGTGCGGTAGACGGTAGACTGTGAACGATAAACCAGAATTTCCGTCTACAGTCTACCGTCCACTGTCAACCGAGCTTTCTTGCCTCGTCGACCAGCATGATCGGGATGCCTTCGCGGATCGGATAGGCGAGGCCGGCATCCTTGCTGATCAGCTCTTGCGCCGCCTTGTCGTATTCCAGGCGCGATTTGGTCAAGGGGCAGACCAATATTTCCAAAAGCTTGGGATCGATTTCGATATTGGATTTCTGTTGGGTCATGCGTGGTTTCCTGGCGGGGTTTTTAGCAAGGTTTTTTTTGCGGGCAGTCATGCACCGCCATTTGCAAAAGGCAGCACAGCATTTCGGCCTGCTTTTCCAAATCCGGCTCTTCGATCAGC
>JACCDG010233926.1_pt1 | contig 10724 bp, 12 predicted proteins | sample 7442471 | NCBI WGS metagenome assembly JACCDG01 (sample SAMN15323444, study PRJNA562643) | freshwater metagenome | isolation source: river surface water | place: USA:Blue River Watershed | collected 2017-08-17 | reverse complement strand
GCCACGGTTTGGCCGGGGTGGATGATCAGGCTCACGCCATTCAAGGCGGGGCTGGTGGCTGAGGGGTATTGCAGCGTGACGTGCTCGAAGCTGATCTCGCCTTTGGCGTGGGCGCTGGTGTGTGTGCCTTGGGTTTCGTCGGGGGCGAGGTCGAGCAAGTTCAAGCCACGCTCCAGCGAGGTGACGCCACGTGTGAGCGTGCCCGCCACTTCAGACAAGTGTTTGATGGGCGAAATCAGCATCAACATGCCGGTGATGAAGGCGGCAAAGCTGCCCACGGTCACGCCTTGACCGCTGCCGTCGCCAGTGCTTTGGTACAGCGCCACCATGATGACGGCTGACAAGGCCAAGGCGGCAAACATCTGAATGAGTGGCGTCATGACCGAGTTAGCAATCACCGCTTTGAGCGAGAGTGTGCGCAGCTTTTGGTTGGAGCCCGCAAATTTGTGAGCTTGGCTGTTTTGGGCGTTGTGCAAACGCACCATGCGGTAGGCCAACACGTTTTCCTCCACCACATACGCCAGTTCGTCGGTGGCGTCTTGGCTGGCTCGGGTCACATTGTCTAAACGGCGAGATAGGGTTTTAACCACCCACGCAATTGGCGGGAAGATGGCAAACACAATCAGGGTCAGTTTCCAATTGAGCACCAACAAGTAGCCCAACAGGGCAAGCAGGGTGACCAAATCTTTGGCAAATGCCAACATGGTGGTGACCAGCAAGTTCGCGCCGTTGTTTACCTCGTAGACCATGGTGTTGGTGAGGCCGCTGGTGTGTTTGTCTGCAAACAGCTTGGGGTCGGCGCGCAGCAGTTTTTCAAACAAGCGTTGGCGCAGCAGCTCCATTGAATAGTTGGTCACACGGGCTAGGCAATAGGCTGCTACAAACCCTGCAAACCCACGCACACCGAAAAGCAGCAACAGCACCACCGGTATCTTCCACAGCTCTAGCGTGCCACGGTCAAAGCCGCTGTCTAAGAGCGGTTTCATCATGGCGGGAATGGCGGGTTCGGTGATGGCGCCTACAAAAATGCCCACAATGCCTAAGGCCAATGCGCCGGGGTGGCCTGCAAACCAAGGGGCCACGCGTTTGAGCCTTTGAAACAAAGAATCAGACGGGACGGGCTGGTCGGTGGTGGTCATAGTGATGAGGGTCGCAAGAAACGCAAGACCGACCATTATCGCCACTCGTTCACCACTAAAATCTGCCGATTCATTTGGTTACCCACTTCACTATGACCCGTCAAATCTTTCGCCTTGCTTTCGGACTGTTGACTGCTGGTTTATTGGCCTTGCCCGCTTGGGCTCAGTTCCGTGTGGAAGTGTCTGGCGTGGGTTTGACCCAAGTGCCCATTGCTTTTGCCCCTTTGCGTGGTGAAGAAACATCCCCCCAAAAAATCTCCACCATCGTGCAGGCCGACCTTGAGCGCAGCGGCCAATTCCGTGGTGTGACCGCCGGTGTGGTGGTTGACGAAACCCAGCGCCCCGACATCAGCGCCATGCGCCAAAAGGGCGCCGATGCGTTGCTGACAGGCAGCATCAGCAAGATGGCAGATGGTCGCTATGACGTGCGCATCCGCTTGTGGGACGTGGTGCGCGGCCAAGACTTGGGCGCCATGAGCTATGTGGTGGTGACGGGCGATTTGCGCTTGGCCTCGCACCGCATTTCTGACTTTGTGTATGAAAAACTCACGGGCGACAAGGGTGTGTTCTCTACGCGTATTGCTTATGTCACCAAGTCAGGCGCACGCTTTAACCTGTGGGTGGCTGACTCCGACGGCGAAAACGCGCAATCGGCGTTGGCTAGCCCCGAGCCCATCATTTCCCCCAGCTGGTCGCCCAACGGCGGTCAGCTGGCTTATGTGTCTTTTGAGTCACGCAAGCCTGTGGTTTACATCCACGACGTGTCAACAGGCAAGCGCCGCGTGATTGCCAATTTCCGCGGCTCCAACAGCGCACCCAGCTGGGCCCCCGATGGACGTACTTTGGCGGTCACCCTCAGCCGAGATGGTGGTTCTCAGCTGTTTGCGATTGATGCGCAAGGAGGGGAACCTCGCCGCTTGACCCAATCGGCTGCGATTGACACCGAGCCTGTTTTCTCGCCTGATGGCACGGCCGTTTATTTTGTGAGCGACCGCGGCGGCGCGCCTCAGATTTACCGCATGCCTGCCTCTGGCGGCCCTGCCAACCGCGTGACTTTCAATGGCACGTACAACATTTCGCCCTCTGTCAGCCCCGATGGGCGTTGGTTGGCCTATATTTCTCGCATTGGCGGCGCATTCAAGCTGCATGTGATGGACATTGCCAGTGGCAATGTGGCCGCCATCACCGACACCAGCCGTGACGAGCGCCCCAGTTTTGCCCCCAACAGCCGCCTGATTGTGTATGCCACAGTCGTGGATGGACGCGAGGCCTTGATGACCACCACCCTGGATGGCCGCATCAAAGCCCGCTTGTCTGGCCAAGGTGGCGATTTGCGCGAGCCCAATTGGGGGCCGTTTAATAAAGTTCAGCCCTGATCATTTTTTAACCAAGTCAACTTCATGAAAAAACTTCTTTTGCTCGTTTCTGTGGCGGCCGTGCTGGCCGGTTGTGCGTCTGGTGTCAAGCTGGACGATGTGCAAGTCGACGACCGCTCTGCGGGCATGTCGGGTCAAAGCGGCGTAAATGGCTTGAACTCGCGCAATTTGGGTGCTATGCAAGGCATCAAGCAAGGCCCCGTGGGCGTGGAACACATCATCTACTTTGATTTGGACAGCTACGCCGTCAAAGGCGAATACCAAAGCGTGTTGGAAGCGCATGCACGCTTCTTGCGCGCAGACCGCAATCGCCGTGTGAACCTTGAGGGCCATACCGATGCCCGCGGCGGCAGTGAATACAACCTGGCTTTGGGCCAAAAACGTTCAGACGCTGTTCGCCGCGCACTGACGGCTTTGGGTGTACCTGAGTCGCAAATGGAATCGGTGAGCTTTGGCAAAGAAAAGCCTGTGGCCCAAGGCAATGACGAGGCCGCTTACTCACAAAACCGCCGTGCTGCGTTGAACTACCAATGATGCTGAACACTTCTTTTTCACTTCGTGCTTTAGCCATGGCTGCAGCTGTGTTGGTGAGCGCGAGCGCTCAAGCTGGACTATTTGAAGACGATGAGGCACGTCGCGCGATTTTGGAGTTGCGAGAAGAAGTCAAGCGTTTTCAAGGCGCGCTGATTAACCAGCAAAATGAGTTTGAAGCGCTGCGCGCCGAAATGGCACGCCTGCGCGGCGAAAAAGAAGAGTTGACCGTGCAATTGCGCCGCCAGCAAGAAGCCACGCAGGGTGTGGACGACCGCTTGAAACGCTTCGAGCCCACCACGGTCAAAGTCGATGGTGTGGAATTTGTGGCCGACCCCACCGAAACCAAGGCTTACGAAGATGCCTTGGCCATCTTCCGCAAAGGTGAGTTTGGCGCGGCCAGCACGGCGTTCAATGACTTCATCAAGCGCAACCCCAAGAGCGGCTATGTCGTGCCTTCGCTGTTTTGGCTGGGCAATGCCCAATACGCCAACCGCAGCTATGCCAATGCCATTACCAACTTCAACACCTTGCTGAGCAAAGCCCCCAATCACATGCGTGCGGCTGATTCCATGTTGTCGGTGGCGAATTGCCAACTGGAGTTGAAAGACATCAAGGCAGCTAAAAAAACCTTGGATGAGGTGGTGAAAAAGTACCCCCACACCGAAGCGGCAGCTGCGGCTACTGAGCGCTTGGCGAAACTCAAATGAATGAGATAGCCACGCTCACCAAAGAGGTCCTTGGGGCCTTTTTTATGGGCGGTTTGTTGCTGGGCTTTGTCAGCCAGCGCACCCATTTTTGCACCATGGGCGCCATTTCAGATGTGGTGCACATGGGTGACTGGACACGCGCCCGCCAATGGGCCTGCGCCATCGCAGTGGCGATGCTGGGTTTTGCGGCCTTGTCTGGTTCAGGTTGGGTCGACCCCAGTAAAACCTTATATGCCAGCACGCGACTGATGTGGTTGTCTAGCCTTGTGGGTGGGCTGATGTTTGGCTATGGCATGGTCATCGCCTCGGGCTGCGGCAACAAGGCCTTGGTTCGTATCGGTGGAGGCAACCTCAAATCGGTGGTGGTGTTTGTGGTGTTGGGTATCAGCGCGTTTGCCACTATGAAAGGCATCACGGCTGTGCTGCGCACGCAAACGGTCGACACCGTCTTCCTGGATATGCCTGCAGGCGCGTCATTGCATGCAATGGGCATTCCCGGTATTCCTTACATCGTGGCGGCAGCCATTTTGGTTTGGGTGCTGCTCGACAAAGAATTTTGGTCTGTCAACAGCTTGTTGGCTGGTGTGGGTGTGGGCAGCATTGTGGTGGCCATGTGGTGGGTCAGTGGCTATGTGGGTTTTGTGCCCGAGCACCCTGAAACCCTAGACGCTGTATATCTGGCAACCAGCTCGGGGCGCATTGAAGCGCTCAACTTTGTGGCGCCAATTGCTAACACCCTTGATTGGCTCATGTTTTACAGCGATGCCTCCAAGGTACTCACCACGGGCGTGGTGGCTGTGGTGGGCGTGATTTCTGGCTCTGCCATTTCGGCGCTACAAAGCGGCACTTTCCGCCTGGAAAGCTTCGCCAATGCACGTGATTTGGGTCAGCACCTCATTGGCAGCGTGTTGATGGGCGTGGGTGGCGTCACAGCTATGGGTTGTACTGTGGGGCAGGGCTTGAGTGGCATTTCTACTTTGAGCCTCAATGCCGTGTTGGCAGTGGCTGCCATCGTGGTGGGGGCAGTTGTAGCTTTGCGCCAACAAGTGGCTCGCCTTGAGCGTACCTGTGCCTGACACCGCCGACCTTGATCGCCGCTTTGGTGGCTTGGCCCGTTTGTACGGCGTGGCAGGCGCCGCAGCCATTCGTTCTGCTCATGTCGTGGTGGTGGGGCTTGGTGGTGTCGGCTCTTGGACGGCCGAGGCGCTGGCACGCAGCGGGGTGGGCTGCTTAACGCTGATTGACCTTGACAACGTGGCCGAATCCAACATCAACCGACAAATTCATGCGATTGACAGCACAGTGGGCATGGCCAAGGTTGAAGCCATGCGCGAGCGCATTGCGCACATCAACCCTGACTGCGAGGTGGTGTGTATCGAAGAGTTTGTCGAGCCCCACAATTGGCCTGACATCTTGCTTGCTACCCCTGTTGATGCGGTCGTCGATGCTTGCGACCAGATCAAAGCTAAAACGGCCATGGCCGCTTGGGCCCTCAAGTACAAACAGCGATTCATCACCGTGGGGGCGGCGGGTGGCAAACGCCATGCCCACAAAGTGGAGGTGGACGACTTGGCTCGCACCAGCCACGATCCCTTGCTGGCCAAGCTACGCTACACCTTGCGTCGTGAGCACGGCGCGGCACGTGACGGCAAACAGATGAACCTTGCTTGTGTGTTCAGTCGCGAGGCTGTGATGCAAGCCGATGCAAGCTGCAGTGTGGATGGCAGAGGTCAAGACGACGGCTCGTTGAACTGCAGTGGTTATGGCTCAGTGGTGAGCGTGACCGCCACGTTTGGTTTGTGCGCCGCGGGTTGGGTGCTTGACCAAATTTCTTCGCACGCATTGCCAAAAGGTTAAAAAATGCGTTATACTTTTAGTCTTCGCAGGGTACGAAGCAAACGCTAAATATCCTACGTGATGGGACCATAGCTCAGTTGGTAGAGCAGCGGACTTTTAATCCGTTTGTCGTGGGTTCGACCCCCGCTGGTCCCACCAAAAAACATAATGAAATCAAGGACTTAGAGAAATCTAAGTCCTTTTTTCTTTTCTAAACCACTAAAGTTCTTTGTTTAGTGGTTTTTTCGTTTTCGTGGGATCTTTTGCTGAGGCGCAAGTCACCGACTGCTAGGATGTTGAAACTCTATTCGAGGTAGTGATGCCTTGAATCTTCAGCTGGATATCCAATGGTCCAATTGCTCACGCTAGGCGATTAACGATAAATGATGAGGTCGGAATGAAAAAAATGCTCCTAAAAGTTTCATGCTTGGCGCTTCTAAGTATGGTGCCACTACACGCATTTTGCGGAGCGTTGGTCAATGTGAACTATGAAACTGATGTCCAGTTTTTCCAGTCCAAGGGCGAAATTACAGGTTGCGGCATTGGCTTCGTCGGGATTGAAGATGTAGGCAATCAGGTTCAACAGGTACGGCTCGTGTCTGGGTCAATGATGCTCTCATCTAATGGCGTAGGGGTAACCAAAGTCGCCATGACTTCATTCAAATACGACCCATCAAAGACGAAACAGTCGGACGCACCACTTTCGCAGGTAACAGATTATTGGATGCGTAGAACAGGCGGAAAAATCGTTACATCGATGAGCAAAAAGGTGACGCAAAGTGTTGGCAATAAAAACGCAATTCTTCAAGTCATTAGCGCGGATGATTTTGCTGACTTATTCAAGGCAATCAATTCAGACTATGAATTTCAAGTCGGGGTATCCGCAAAAAATGAAAAGAACGAACTCATCTTTGCAGGCAAATTGAAGGTCAACGACAAGGATTTGAAACGGCTTGAGGATTGCATGACTAGTCTCGTCGGATCAAAATAAGCAGGCTTTTCATCTCGGTTTTAGATCGATGAGATTCGCGTTAGTCAATTCAGAGCGTCAAGAAGCCCAGCCAAAACTAACAGGCTCATGTCTCAGTTGCGGTAGCCCAACGGTAGCGAGATGTGGTGAGATAAGAATTAACCACTGGGCTCACAAAGGGCAAAAGCGATGTGATCCTTGGTGGGAAAACGAAACTGAATGGCATCGCACTTGGAAAAATCAATTCCCAACTGAATGGCAAGAGTTTATTCAGCAGGCTGAAAACGGCGAAAAGCACATAGCAGATGTAAAAACTGACGCTGGATGGGTGCTTGAGTTCCAACACTCGTATATCTCTGCTAATGAAAGACGATCGCGTGAGGGCTTCTATTCGCAATTGATTTGGATTGTTGATGGAACCCGACGGTTAAAAGACAAAAAGCGATTTTTTGAAGTGTTAGGCGAGCAGGGCTTTGATCGTAAGCATCCAGAATTGATCGCAACCTTTCCTGAAGGGGCTCTTTTTCGCGACTGGATAGACAGCACCGCCCACGTTTTGATCGATTTTGGCGAAGACCAGTTATGGTGGCTGATGCCCCAAAGCAATGATTATTGGGCTTATGTTCTGCCCATACGTCGCTCAGATTTCATCGATCTACATCACCGAGAAAGCCACGACTGGATGCGTCTGATTGACAAATATCACCAGATACTTGTCAAGCGGCAATCGTCTTGAAATTAGATGCTCATCCAAATCAATTAGTGCTGAGAGTGCGCTTTGAGCAGTGTGCACCGCATGGATGAATATGCGAGTTTCACACCTTGCTCCTCATTTAGCCATTTATGGATGCGGGCATAGCTTTGTCCCTCATTGCGCTTCTGCTTCATTACCGTGATTAGGCGTTGCTCAGTTTCGTTAGGCACCTGTCGTCCGTCGACGATGTCAAAGCCAAAGCCTCGTCGTCCACCAACGAAATAGCCTTGAGCCTTTCTCATTTGCTTCACCTCGCTGATTCGACTTGCGATGCGTTCCCGTTCAAATGTTGCAAAGGCTGAAAGGATGGTGAAAATGATTGCACCAACACCATTGCCAGTTACATCACCACCAAGATCTATGGAGTGGACCGCAACGCTTTTCTCTTTCAGCGTATGCAACACGTTTAATGCGTCTCGTGTGTTGCGGAAGCCTCGGTCTAGCTTGGGGAAGATAACAATGTCGCCAGACTGCAAGCACGCCAGCAACTTAGACCCCGCTGGGCGTGAACCAAACTCCTGACCTCCGCTGACACCTCGCTCCACAAATACATTGCTCTCGTTGAGTTCTAAGGCTCTAGATGAGGCGTATGCCAAGACCTGACGAACTTGCGTTTCTAATGAGTCGCCATCTTCGGCTTGGGTTAGCGTTGAAACACGGGTGTACGCGTAGACGGTCATCTGTCACTCCTGATTGAAAATTGGGAGCGAACTATTAGCGGTTTTCAGGTTAAAGACAACAGCCACTGACGGATTACTGTAGCAATCCGCTAGTACTTGGAAAAATTAATCCTATAGAGCTATTTTTTTGAAAACAGAAAGATGATCTTTCTCCTAATGAGTAGTAATTAAATGTTACTTAAAAAGAAAAATTTGACATTTACAAAGAAAAATAGTAAACTTTATAAATATTTAACGGTCGTTTAACGCCCCTTTTATTTCTACGCTTATCGTTAGCCTCTGCGCCCCCTGCGTTAGTAATAACTGACAACTTTTGAATTCACTATGCTGCATGGTCGGTATGACCAGTCACGTCCAAAAATTATCAAATCTTATGAATAACTACAAGTTCCCAGAATTTACTTTCCCAACAAAACAAGAGCAAACACAGGTGTGGTCTGATTGGTTTGACTCATTGAGAGATGAGCATGAGTTATTAGCTATCACTATCGTATTCCGTCCGCAGCAGCAAAACAACACGCAAGCAAGATGGGAGACTGAGTACAACGAGGGAGTTCTTCGTCGGTTTAGACGAGCGATAGAGCGTTCAGAAGCAAGGCAAGATCATGCATTGCCATTCCCCGACTTTTCTTACTTTGAACGGAATGAAAGTTCAATTTTTAGAGTCTCGGGTGCAAGGAAGCCATTTCACATCCATGCCTTGCTCCCCATCCGAAAGTCACAGTTTCATCGCGTGTGGTCAATCGATAACGAAAGCCTGCATGATCGACTCAATCGAGATATTTACTCACTAGGTACCGTGCAGTCGTTGCTCGTTGAAAAAGTTCGCGAGGGGCAGACGAGGGATTGGACGCGTTACATCACAAAGATGAAGCAGATTTAACGAAAGTTAAAAATCGCCTAAATAAAAAAACACATAAAAACACAAGGAGACGTGATGACAAAGGTCCTTACCCGAAATCAAATTCTAGGAATCAGAACAACCAACGACTTCATCAGCAAGTTCGACGCACTGTGCGACAGGCTAGGGCACAACAGAAGTGAAGTTATTCGCTATTGCTTGAAGCGTTTTTTCAATGAGCATTACAACCATCCAGAAAACTTCAAGCGCGCCAGAGCGGAGATGTTCTGATGTTGAGTTTTATCGAGTGGATGCACGAGCAGAAAAAGAAGGAGCGCAAGAATGAGCCAAGACGCAATCAAACAGGTGGAGAAGGCGGGTACGTCTATAACCAAAGAGAAGCTACTGGAGAAGATTCGCAGCTCAAACAGCAAACTATTCACGTATTCTCAATCCCTGAATAGCCCTAAAGTGCTTGTCGTGGTAATTACGCCTTAGTCGTTGACCTTGGCTTTTTAGCTTTGGCTGGCGCTGGTTTTGACTTGAAACTATGCAGCGATTCGACCGCCATCATTGGGGTTAGTCGTGAGGCGTAGTGTTTATCAATCATGGCTTCCGACGTTCTAGCGTTCCTTGCAATCTCTAGGGTTGACGCTGAGCCCAAGAGCAGGCGATACATGATTGATGTGTGTCGAAGGCTGTAGAGGGTGTGGTGTTCGTTATCTCGCTCCAAGCCTGCTCGCTTCAGTACTGCTTTGAACAGTCGCCCCGCGACCTGCATCATTGTGTTCCGATTGGGATATTGCGGGAAGAATACAAAGTCCGAAGGCGCTCCGTACCCATCCTTAGTCTGTTGCGCTAAGGTGTTCTGATAGACATGAAATGCCGCAGGCATGGTGACCACATGCTGGTCAGTCGTTTTGGTCGCTGGGTGCTTGAGAAGAAGGAACTTTTTGAATCTAGGGTTCGTTTCTGCCTCGTTTGTCTTCACTTCAACGTGCTGATGCTTGAGAACCCTTAAGTCACTAGGACGCAAAAACGAGTTAACCATGAACTGAATCAGGTACTTGAACTCCAGCTTAACTGTGACGCCACGGACTTTTACTTGTTCATCAGCCATAGTCTCTGCCGTTTTGACCAGCAGTTCGTACTCATCTTGTGGGAAGTAGTCACGGTTTGTTTGCGTGTTCTTGCCCGTGACCCTTGGGAAATTGGGCGCACTGGTGATGAGTCGATTGTTTGCGGCGTATTTCAGGATTTTTCTTAAAACCACTAGGTATTGAGTTGTAGTGGCGGGTGTTTTACCGCTGAGTTGCAGTTTTTTCGTCAACTCCATGATGTCTGCGGTTGATATTTCGCCGATATCACGATTAGCAAAGTAGGGCGCCAGCTCCTTGTTAAATCGAATACGGTCGTCGTTATAGCGGCGCTGCTTGTCTGGCAGATTTTGTGTTTCGATGAAGGCTTTGCCGATGGTGATGAAGCTGCGAGATTCGGCTTTCGTTTGCTTGCCGCGACCAGTCGGCGCTGTCTCGGCATCAAGCAGTGCTTTGATAAAAAAGCGTTTTGCAGCTGCTTGGGCTTTTTTCAAATCTTCAGTTTGAAGCGAGCTAATGCGGTACTTGCCCTTGACGTACACACGAGCCTGCCAGTAGCGCGAGCAGGGAATTTTGTAGATTTTCAGAATAGACGGTTGACCAGCAACGGTTTGAATCGTCTCGCGAATCGGATTCGAATTGCCTGACTTTGAGTTGGATTTGCTGGTCTTAACCACTTTTCAGCCTCTAAATTGTTTAGTGGTAAGTTTAGTGGTTTTTGAAGATGGTCTTCTAGGTCTCGTAGATAGGGGTTTCTAGCCTTAGTACATCGGAATTCCGCTCTTTTAAT
>JACCDG010389276.1_pt1 | contig 10725 bp, 10 predicted proteins | sample 7442471 | NCBI WGS metagenome assembly JACCDG01 (sample SAMN15323444, study PRJNA562643) | freshwater metagenome | isolation source: river surface water | place: USA:Blue River Watershed | collected 2017-08-17 | reverse complement strand
TCCGTGTACAAGGTTGGGGAAGCTTCTGCCGAAGAGGAGAAAGAAGAAACGGCGGCCTAGCCGCTAACACGGCCCGTCGGACATAATCGCTGGGTAATTAATAGGACACTTTCGCGCTGTAATCACACGCTACAGCTTCGTCATGCTACAGCTTCGTCACGGCGATATAGAAGGTGCCGTCTATCGGATAAGGGCAGGCCGTTTTATAGAGGCGGGAATCACTGGGCAGCATATAGACGCGGGTCCAGGACCAACCTTCGGCCTTATAGGAAGCCTGGGGATCCACGTAGATTACGTCGCCCGGGCCTACCAGCCCACATTCTTTGCCCTTGGCGGAAGGAATGGAACGTATCCGGCGGGAGGCCGTCATGGCGGTTTTCTTGATGGCCTTCTCGATTCCGCCCGGTAGGGTATCGATCCAGGTTTTTGCCGATTGCACGAGAGCCGCGCCTTCCGGGCCGTCCGGGAAGGCGATGTCGGCGGGAGGCATGGCGGGCACTTCGCCGGTATGGGCCAAGCTTTGGTAGAGCTTGGAGGCCAGGCTATTGCGGGGCACGAAAAACTCGTTCTTCACGAGGTAGTCGAGCTCGCTGTAGCCGTCGCTCGCGATCTCTTTTTCTTGGAATCCGCCGTGGCAGGAAGCGCAGTATTTTTTCAGCACCCCGTCGCGCATCGTCTGGTAGGCGGCGCGGCTCGCGGGATTATTCTGGTGGAGGTTCCGCCAGGCGAGGAGCTCGATGCGCGGATCGATGGTGTTTGGTTTATCTTTCGATTCACAGGCGCTCGGGAGCGCAAGGTCGGAATGGGCGAGACGCACGATCACGCGGTTTTTGTCTTCCACCACGAAGAGCGAGCCGTCGCCGGCCACCGTGAAGCCGACGGGGGTGCCTTTAGGGCGCACGCCCTTGATATCGTTCCAACCCGCGATCACTTCCGTATATTCCGCCACGCGGTCCATGCCGCCTTCGGCCTTATAGGGTTTCTGTACGGGACAACCCCCCTTCACGTTGAAGGAATACGTTTCCTTGCCGGTGGCCAGGGAAGTGAGGGGCAGGCCTCGCTCGTCTACTTTGTAACCCACGATGCGGTGGCCGGGGGGCTGGTATCCGTGCCAGCTTACGAGGAGCTTATTCTTCAGCTGCGCCGCGAGCTGTCCTTCGGCGGGGTAGTAAACGAGGTGCAAGGGCGCCGAGTGGGGCGGCATGAGGATATGCGGGGAGCGGTAGGTGCCGGAACCATTCACCGTGCTCGCGGCGCAATTTACGGGCGCATTGAAGCGCTTATGCAGGGGATCGTTGGCGTTCTGCGGGAATTTCCATTCCGGGGACACGCCGTGGAAGTTAAAGCAGTAGGGCCAGCCATAATGCCGGCCGCGCTGGTCGTCGGCGAGATCGATCGCGTTCATTTCCTCGTAGGGTTCTTCGAGCTGCGGAAAATCGCGGCTGTTCTCGCCCTGCACGAGCATCCCCGTGGGGTGCACTTCCATCGCCATGGAATTGCGCAGGCCCTGCGCCGCCACTTCGTAGTTACGAAGGCCGCCCGGAGGAATGCTTTTTAATTTGGCGCCCGGCACACGGTAGACGGCGGCGAAGCCCATCTCGGATTCTTCCGGGCAATCGCTGTAGGTGCCGTGGTTCTTCACGAAGCAGTGGTCGCTCGGGGCGCCCGAATTGATGTACATGTCGCCGTTACGCGGATCGAAGGCGAGCGCCACGAGCGGGTGCATGTGTCCTTTGAAGTGGGGGAGCTTATCTACCACCACTTCCCAGTCGCGCACTTTGCCCTCACTAAAATGGAACCGCACTATTTTATCGGTTTCGCCTAGGTAGAAAAATCCGTGCGGGCCCCCCTTCACTTCGTGGGGCATATTGAGGTCCCCCTTCACGAGGATATTTTCGTATTGCCCGTCGCTCTGGCGGCGGAGCCAGTAGAGGCCACCCTTGTTCTGCGCCCAGCCGCCCATATCCGTTACGAGGAAATCCGGCGTATTGGGAATGGGCGCGATCGTGCGCGGCATTTTCCAGGGTTTCTCCGCGCTCACGGCCTTGTTTTGCGCGAGCACGAGGCCGAGGCAGGTGCCCGGCATGGTTTCCACTTGCAGACGGGGGAACCCGTCGCAGGAGCGGTCTTTGGGATCGTAGAGGTAGCCGCTCTTATCTAGCCCCGTGGCGGCGGAAGTGCGGCGCGCGGTGAGCGAAGAATAGGGTGAGGTATTGCAGCCCGCGAGCGCGAGCACGGCGAGAAAGGTGGCAGAGCGCAGTGGCATGGATCCCCCCGCCCAAAATCATACGAAGAAAAAGGCAAAAGGGGGAGGGAAGATTTCTAGGCGTAGTAGGCGGGCGCGTTTCCGGGCTTCCATTTGATATTGCAGCCTAAACTGGGTTTCTGATGCGCCGAGATCGAGCCGCCCGCCAGCAGGGTTTCGGCGGCGCTCACCAAATCATGGCCCGTTACGGGCACGTTATTGCCCGGACGCGAATCGTCGAGTTGGCCGCGGTACACGAGAAAATGATTGCGGTCGAAAAGGTAGAAATCGGGCGTGCAGGCCGCGCGGTATGCCTTGGCCACCGCTTGCGTTTCGTCGAATAGGTAGGGGAAAGTATAGCCCGCGGCTTGGGCTTCGGCCTTCATCCTCTCGGGGCTATCGTCGGGGTGAGCGATTACGTCGTTGGAATTGATCGCCACTACACCGATTCCTTTCTCCTGAAATACCGAGCCGATCTCGGCGAGCTTTCGCTGCACGTGCTTCACGAAGGGGCAGTGGTTGGAAATAAACATTACGAGCAGGGGCTTATGGTGGAAGTCGCGCAGCGAAACGGTTTTACCGCGCGGGTCGGGCAGGGAGAAAGGCGGCGCCGGGGTTTCGAGGGTGAGCATCGTGGAGGGGGTTCTGGCCATAGAGATTCTCCTTATAAGATTTCGCGACGGGTGAAACTTTTCAGTTCGGGATCGGGGCGCTGTTCATCGTGGGTTACCATCGCCACTTCGGCGCGGGGAGGGCCCTGCTCGGCCCAACTAAGAATCGCTTCCACTTGGGCGGGCTCGCCCTGCACGAAAGCCTCCACGGAGGAATCATGACGGTTTCTCACCCAGCCCACCACCCCGAGACGCTCGGCCTCGGCGCGCATGGATTCGCGGAAGAATACTCCCTGCACCTTACCCCGGATTTGTAGCCGTTTCGCCACTTTCATGGGCCTAAGATAGCAAGGAGAAGGGGCGCGGTCGAGGCGCAGAAGCGCGCACCTAGCGCAGCTGGTTCTTGGCTTCGATCCACCGCGAAAAATACTTCGTGGCGTTGTTCTGCTGGTGCTGCAGCATGCGCCCCACGCGGTTTTGGCGGCGGATCCCGGAGAGATTCTCGAATCCCTCGCGGAGGATGCGAAGAAAATTTTTGGCGAGCGCATCGCGGGAGAAGCTTTGGTCGAGGTGATTTTGGCCTTCCCGAAGCGCTTCGTGCCAAGTCGACTCCTCGCCGTGCAGCGCCAGCGCGAGCGCGGCGATGGCATCCACGTCCGCCGCCGTCGCGAGCGGGCAATCTCCCATTCCCTCAAAGGTGAGCGGGGTGCCGATCACGGGAGTGCCCGTGCCCCAGGCTTCCAGAACTTTGCCCTTGATGCCGGCGCCAAAACGTAGCGGCGCGAGCAGGGCCCGGTGCTTAGCGAGCGCCGCGCGGTGATCCATCACCGGGCCGTGCGCGAAGATTCCCTGCTTTCCCTGGTGCCGCGAAATTTCGGCGGGCGGGTAGGCGCCGTAAAGATGCAGCTCGGCGTTTGCCCGGCGCTCGCGGATAAGCGGCCAGATTTCGCGCAAGATCCAGCGGGCCGCATCCAGATTGGGGGGATGGCGGAAATTCCCGAGAAAGCAGAATCCACTCCTCGCCGCGAAGGGGGGCGGGGCGAGATCTCTTTCTCCCGGCAGGGGCAAGCAGTGGAGGCGATCGGCGGGGAAGCCGAGCCGGCCGAGAAAATCTCTTTCCCAAGAGGAAACCACCAAAGAGAGATCCGCGCGGTAGAGCGAGGCGAGTTCGCGGAGGAAATCCTCGCCCAGCTCGGATTCGGGCGGCGCCATGATTTTTTCCCGCGGCGCACCGGCCTCCGCGAGGCGTTCGCGGGCGCGTCGCACGGAATGGAGGTCTTGGGTATCCACCACGTGGAGCGCTTCGGGCCAGAGCGCGCGGGCGCGCCAGCCGAACTGTTCCTCCATCACGAAACGGTCGTAAATCACGAGGGAGGGGGAAAGGCTCCGCAGGGCTGATTCGGTAGCGGGGGAAGAATTGGGATCGCAGCTGAGCGTGGAGATCCCGAGATCATCTAATTCTTTTCGGTGGGCACTTTGGCCCGAGGGACTCACGGCCGTCACTCGCCAATGCTGGGCCAGCAGCACCCGCATCAGCTCGCGCGTGCGCACGCCGGCGGCGCTCGAGCGGGGCTCGGGCCATACGTAGACAAAAAACACGGCTTGCCGGGATGGATTCATGGCCCGGCCAAGCTAACACGGATTATAGCTCTTCGTCTTTGTCGCCTTCCATGTCTTCGGCGGGTCCGGAAGTAATATAGCCGTCGTATTTGCCGCCCTCGCAGAGGAAGTAACGCTTATCTTCTTCGGTAACGGCGCCGCCGTGGCCGAGGCAAGCCGCGCGCTTCACCATCACCTTATGGCCTTCGTAATCTAAGTTAGGATCTTTTTTCTTCCGGCCGGCTTCGGCGGGGGAAACAAAAATTATTGAGGCAAGCATTACGAAGAAAAGGGTCTTCATGGCATCTCCTGTGAGGTAGCGGCTTTGGCGGAAGAAGTGCAAGCGCGTGCCCAAGAAAAATCCTCATAAAAACAAGGTGATGTGATGATACAGGGGGCGGGGCGGTGGAGCATTTCCTGGCGGGTGTAAAGGCGTTAATCAGGGCTCACCGGTATTCGAAAATCTCCCCTTTCGGGTAGCGGATCTTGGCTTCTTTAGCGAAGCGGCAGTCGGGGGAGCGGTAACCCACGGCGCAAGCCACCACGGTGCGGTGGCGGGTGGCGTTCAGGCCGAGGATTTCGTCGTACTTCAGCGGATCGAGGCCCTCCATCGGGCAGGTATCCACGCCGAGCAGGGCGGCGGCCGTCATGAAGTTGCCCAGAGCGATATAGCTTTGCCGGGCCGTCCACTCGGCGAGCTTGGCTTTGCGGGGACCCATTAGATCATTCAGGATCACTTTGCCGTAGCTTTGAAGGTTTTCGCGGGGAATCTGGCGGGTCTCCGCCATCGCGTCGAGAAAACGCGCGACGTCGGCTTCGGTTACTTCGGGCGGGTGAGCAAAAACTACGAAGTGCGAGCAATCGGTAACTTGTTTCTGGTTCCAGGAGGCCGCGCGTAGCCGCTGTTTCACTTCCGCGCTTTCCACCACGATGAATTTCCAGGTCTGCATTCCATAGGAAGAAGGGGTGAGCTGAAGCGCCGTCTCCAGGCTCTCCCAAGTGGCCGCGTCGATTCGGCGGTTCGGATCGAAGGATTTCACGGCGTAACGCCAGCGAAGCCGATCGAGAAGGTGCTCGGGAAGAATGGGATCCATCTCGGCGAGACTACAAAAAAAACGTCGGGGGGGCAAATTTTAGGCGGTGCGCGTACGCAGGAAAAGCCAGGCCACGAAGCCGGGCAAAATGCCAAACAGCGCGGTGAGCGCCAGGCCCGGGGCCCACGCTTGGTGGCGGCTAAGGATTAGCGCGGTGAGGAGAAAGGTTTGCGCGCCGAAAATCCAGGCCAGGCCGAGACGAAATTTACGGGCGGCCTCGCGCGCGAAGAGGAAGGCGAGGGAGAGAGAGGGGAGATCGAGGTGAGGGGAGGTTAAATCGGCGTACACTCCGGCGCTCGGCCCCGACACCACCGCGTGCGCCTCCGCCGGCCGGTGCGGGGAGGTTTGCACCCAGGCGGGCGCGAGCTTTTGCCGCGACAATTGCGCCAGCAGGTTTTCCGCTTCCTTCACGCCCGCGTCTCCCTGTGCGTGTTCCACGCCGAACTCCGTTTGCAGGCGCGCGACCACGCGCTTGGGCAGAGCGGATAACAGCAAAATGGGCACGCCGAGGCCACGCATCGTTTCGGCGGCCTCCGCCGTGCCGGGGATGGGGGCGTCGCGGAAGGCGAGCGCGGCTTGGAGCATCGATTGGCGTTCCATCAGCACCACCGTATCGCCCGCGCTCTGGTGCTCCCGCACGAACGCATCCAGGGAACCGAGGGCCGGAGTTTCCGTGCCGGGAGCGCCGAGGGCGATCCAGTGGATCTCCTCGCCCGCCACGAGCAGCGTGCCGCCCTGGTTGGTGGCCTGAAAAAGCTCTCCCGCCTGCAGGGGAATATTGCGCATCCGCATTTCCTGGAGGAGAGCGAAGGCGGCGGGGCTCTCGATCTTGCGCGCGAGCGGGGCGAGCAGCGCGATCACGGCGGAATCCGTGAGGCGATGCGTGCATTCCACCGCCACGAGCTTGAGGCGTCCCTCGGAAAGCACGCCCTCCATCGGCACCACCAGGGTGCGCGCGCCGGCGATTCCGCGCAACCCTCCCGCTTCCTTCCACAGCCAGCGGTGCGCTACGGCGGCTTCGGCGAGAGATAGCTCGAAGCCTTCTAGGAAGGCCGCGGTGCCGGCGCCGGCGCTCAGGAGAAAGATTTTCAGCGCCGCGCTCGGGCCGATCCAGATGAGGAGGGCGAGCGAGAAGAGGGTCAAGAGGGCATCCAGGAAGATTACCTTTTTGGCCTCTAGCTCAGAACCCACGCGGATCCGGTTGGCGAGCCGCTGGGAAAAGGTATCGGGCCCCACGGCGGTGGCGCGCACGAGCAGGGCGCCGTTTTTATTGCGGCCTCCGCCCAACACCTGGCTACCCATTCCCTTGAGCTGCAGGGATTCACGCTCGCTCGCCACGAGGTTTTCGTCCACGAAGCCTGATCCGTAGGTCACTACTCCGTCGGCCGGAATGATCTGCCCGGGCGCGAGGTGAAACGTATGGCCTTCGCGCAGCGCTTCGGCTTTCACTTCGCTTTCGATATCGTTGTCGACGAAAACGCAGGCCTGCGAAGGGCGTTGCGCTTCGAGAGCCCGCGCCCACTGTTCCCGTGTTTCCCGCTTGGACTCAGCCACGCCGAGAAAAAAACACCGCGCCTGTAAACCGAAGGCCACGGCGGCGAGGAGCGAGCTCGCCTCCACTACACCGAAAAAGGCGAGCGCGAGGGCGAGCGGAACGGCGGGGAGGAAGGGCAGGAGAAAGAGCAGCCGCGGGAGGAGGCGCTTCGGGGAGGAAATGAGCTGCGCCGAGGTTACGGCGAGGGAAAGTAGGGAGAGCAGGCCCAAGGTGGCGGCGGGAAAGCCCGCCGGGCGCCAGATCTCTAGGCCCAATACCGCGAGGGCAAGCAAACCGGCTCCGCGATCCAGCGCATTTTTGATCACGCGAGACCGAGGCCCCAGGGCATCCGTGCGGGCGGCGGCGTTACTCATATCGATGGCTATAGGATAGCGTTAGGGCTTGTTTTTCACAATGCGAACGCTACGTTGCGTGCCTTGTTTCTCGAACTCGCCCATGGCGAGCGCGGCGGCCACGGAAACGTTCAGGCTCTCTACGGCCCCGGTGCCGGGAATCGACAGCTTAGTTTTGGCTATCGAGCGCACTAATCCCGAGATCCCTTCCACTTCCGCGCCGAAAATCAACACGGACTTTTCGTTGAGGCGGGTTTCGAAGAGCGATTGCTTAGCGCCCGCCTCGAAGGCGTAGAGATGAAAGCCCCCACCCTCAAGACGGTCGAGAAACTTTTCGGAGTCTTCCACGCGCACGAGCGAGACGAATTCCGCGGCGCCCTCCGCCGTGCGATAGATGGCGGCCGAGAGCCTCGAGAGATTTTCCCCGCCCACGGCCACGAATTTCACGCCGAAGTGGGCGGCGGTTCTCATGATTGCGCCGAGGTTATGGGGATTGCCCACGCCGTCGAGATAGATCACGAGGGAGCGTTGCGCGCCGAGCTCGCGAAAAAACTGGTCCTCGCGGTACAGGGGCTTGGTGCGGGCGATCACGCAAACGCCCTGGTGGTGCACGGAATCGGTGAGGCGCTCCAAATCTTCCTGTCCCACGAGATGGTAGCTTTTACGCTCTTTCGCGCAGGCTTCTAGCAGTTCGGTATACTCGGGCGCGAGCTCGCGCAATACGTAAACCCGGATAATGTCCTCGGGGCGCTTCTGGAAAAGCGCCCAGCAGGCGTTTTTGCCGTGATAGCGTAGTTCGTTTTCGGCGAGGTGAGGACGGCGTTTCTCCGCCGCATTTTCGCCTTTAGGTCCCGAATGCATGCCGCGAAAAGGGCTATCTTTGCGGTGGGGAGGGGAGCGAAAGGGACGATCGCCGCGGGGGCCGCGATCCTCCCGGGGACCCCGGTCGTCGCGGCGCGGACGATCGCCGCCTTCGCCGCCTAATTTCTTGCCCTTAAAGCCTCCGGCGCGGAATGGTTTCTTGCCCCCCGCGAACGGACGGCGCTCGCCACGGTCGCTCATGATTTTTTCCCTTGCTGGGCCACGGCTTCGCTCGCGGCCCTGATCGCGGCTTCGTCGCCGAGGTAGTAATGCTGGCGGGGTTTGAGGGAGGCATCGAGCTCGTACACGAGCGGCACGCCGGTCGGGATATTGAGGCCCATGATCTCCTCATTGCTCATTTGGTCGAGGTGCTTCACGAGCGCGCGCAGGCTATTGCCGTGCGCGGCCACGATTACGCTCTGGCCGCTCTTCACGGCGGGCGCGATGCTTTCTTCCCAGTAAGGCAACATGCGGTCCACGCACTGTTTTAGGGCCTCGCCGGCGGGAAGATGGGCCACGTCCCGGTAGCGAGGGTCGTGGGATGGATGGCGTTCGTCGCTCTCCGCTAAAAGCGGCGGCAGAACGTCGTAGGAACGGCGCCAAATATGCACTTGCTCCTCGCCGTATTTTTGCGCGGTTTCCGATTTATTGAGGCCCTGGAGAGCGCCGTAGTGGCGTTCATTGAGACGCCAGCTCTTGTGCACGGGAATCCAGAGGAGGTCCATTTCGTCTTGGGCGAGCCAGAGAGTGCGGATGGCGCGCTTGAGCACCGAGGTGAAAGCGACGTCGAAACGGAAGCCGGCCTCGCGCATCGTTTGGCCCGCCGCCCTGGCTTCCTTCCTTCCTTTTTCGGTGAGGTCCACGTCTTTCCAACCCGTGAACCGATTTTCCTGGTTCCAGGCGCTTTCGCCGTGGCGCAAAAGTACGAGTTTGAACATGGGGATCTCCTTAGGGCTGCAAGAACGCTTTGTACTCCGCTTCGATAGCGGGGTCGAGAAAAAGCTTGCCGTGGGTATAAGTGGTAGTGACGGTTTTGCCCACCCGCGCGAGGCCGTGGGGCAATTGCCCGCTTTCCCAAGTGGTGCTGAAGTCCCCGTCGCCGAATACGGCCTTGGGATCCAATCCTTCGCGGGCGGTATCGGCGGGATCAAAGAGCACGCGGCTTTCGGTATCGGAGAGATAGTAGCCTACGTCGAGGGTTTCCTGGCCCCGCCCGAGCACGTTGAGCACCCGTAAATGCGCCGGCGGGGGAGCGCCGCCCGCGAGTTGGATGCGCTCGCTCCAGAGCTTGGCGCGCGCCAGCCAATTTTGCGTGAACTTATCGCGCGCCGCCCGCGCGGATTCCGGCAAATCCTGCCGGCGCAAAAGGCCGAAGCCATTTTCCCGCCAAATTTCTAAACCGAAAAGATCGAGAGGGTGCGCGCGCCCTTGGCGATCGAGGAATTTGCCGGGCCCGTGCGGCAGGAGCTGGAAAAGCGCGGGGAAAGTGCTCATCGCCTCGGCCGGCATCGTGCGCTGGCTCAGGGTGAGGCCCGAGCCTTTGATAAAGGAGCGGAAGGCGATCAGCGAGCCGCGAAAGGGGGTGCCGAAGAACGCCACGCTCTTCACCTTCCGCGCGCCCGCCCAATTGAGCTTTGCTTGCGCGAGGGGCTGCCGGCCGTAGCCGAGGTAGTAAGAGGTGACCATGCCGCCCATGCTGTGGGCGAGGATTTGGATCGAGGGGCTGCCCTGCGCCTCTAGTTTCTCCACCAGCGCCGCGAGCTGGGCCACGGCGAGTTCCAGATCGTCGCGCCAATCGTAGGCGAGCGTGAGCAATTGGGTATTGGCCGGGAGGTTTCCACGCAGGCGCTTTAGAAAAAGGGAGTAGGCGTCTTCCTCAAATAAAAAGGGCAGCACGGGCACGTGCCCGATCAAGCCCTCCACTTCGAGCTCGGGCGCCGCCGGGGCGGAGAGTTCACTCGCAAACAAACTAAGCGCGGTACGGCCGAACAAAGCTTCCCGCACCGAGTAGAAATACCTACGCCCATTATGACGATCGCGCAGGGCCGCGCCGTAAAACCCGTGCACAAAAATCACCGCGGGCTGCGCCGTTACCTCCCGGCTATTGGCCACCACGGTGGGCGGGCCGAAATAAGCCGCGAGGATCAGCGCGCCCAGCGTGAGCACCAGCGCGAGGAGGATCTTCAGGATCATTTCATCGACTCAATCGTGGTGGCGATGATCTCGCTGCACTCGCGCATCTGCGCTTCGTTGATCACGAGCGGGGGCGCGAGGCGGATGATGTGATCTTGGGTGGGTTTCGCGAGCAGGCCATTATCGCGGAGCTTGAGGCAGATATCCCAGGCTTTCACGGGGCCCTTAGGGTCGATCACGATGGCGTTCATGAGCCCGCGCCCCCTTACCGTTTGCACCCAAGGTTGCTTCAATC
>JACCDG010337184.1_pt1 | contig 10725 bp, 12 predicted proteins | sample 7442471 | NCBI WGS metagenome assembly JACCDG01 (sample SAMN15323444, study PRJNA562643) | freshwater metagenome | isolation source: river surface water | place: USA:Blue River Watershed | collected 2017-08-17 | reverse complement strand
GTAGATGCGCAAATTGCCCAACAACAAGCTATTGCTCTTGCAGGAATGGTGGCAGACGGAGCCGGTAGCGGTGGTGGTGCTAAGAACGGTAAGGGCGCGGGTGCAGGCTAACCAGGCGGCTCTAGAGATGATTGATCCGAAGGACATGACAAAGCTGGCACGGCTTCAGGGCGAGATACAAGCCTTGAAGTGGCTGGAAGGACAAGAGATGGCGAAGGTTGTAGAAGACGCCTTTGCAAGGAAAGAAGAAGAATGAACGAAACCGAAGAACTAATCACAGATGACGTAGGAGAGATCGAGGATGCCCTGCAAGAGATCGAGGATGCAGGCGTTGAGGACGTTGAAACTGACGCTGAAGACGGGGATGATCCTGAAGGCACCGAAGAGAGTTCTGACTTTGATCCTTGGTCCGAGTTTGCAGGGGAGCCTCCGGCAGAGGAGCCACCCCCTGGGAATGACGATGAAGCGGCATTACTTGGTCGGCTCGCCAAGCGTGGGTACACGATCCTGCCTCCCGATGGTGAGGAGCAAGAAGACGATGACCCGTATGAATCGGAGTTTAGGGCAGCAGTCAAGAAAGAGGTCGCGGAGACGCTGGCCCCGATCTTGGCTCAGGTAGAGCAGCAACAGCAGGTGTCGTCGGCCCAGTTATTGGCGGCGTCGCTTGGCAAGAGGCACGGTATGAGCGAGACGGCCCAACAGCACTTTGCTGAACAGTTGACCACGGCTCACAATGGCGCGTATTTGCCCCTTGTCGGGCTTGCAAAGGGTTCTGACCCTACGGCCCTTGCTGTGAGAGAGCTTCTTGAGGGCCTTGCGATCAAAACGGCTCGGCAAGATGCTCAGGGGAAGCGTAGTGACGGCTCTCCGGTGCCTAGACGGGTATCTGGAAGCCCAGTTTCTGGAAGGGTAGACGCGATGGACGACGCCGAAAAATCAGCATTGTCTGATCTGGCAAAGCAATTAGGAATCAAACGATGAGAAAAGTATCAGAAGAAGCAATGGAATCTAGTCAATTAGTGGCAACGCTGAAGGCGCAGTACGAGCGGGCAACCGTGGACCGCAAGAAGTTTGACCCGGCGTTTCACTACGTCCGGTATGTCTTGCCGCTTCCTGAAGAGACGCAAGACCCAATCGAGCTGAAGATAAGCCAGGGGTATGAGATCGACGAAAAGCTGACGGCCGGGAAGAACGTGTACCTGCGGATTCCGAAGGCGGAGCACGAGAAGATTCTTGATCGGTATGCAACGATGTCCTCTTTGCGTCAGCAGGCGATGCGGAAGAAGAAGACCGTTGGGTACTCGGATGACTTCGAGAGCCAGTTTGAGGTCGAAGAGCTTGCCTCCCGCGAGATTGAACCTGCCCTAGACCTGGATTGAGTTTAGGGGGGTTGCAGGCCCCCAGTAAACTGAATTGTAGGCGGGATTCACTTCCCGAAAAGACACAATGACCAACACACTAGCAGGAAACCAGCGAGGCATTGCACGGCGAGAAGGCGGGCCACTCTCGGTCCGCAATTTCCCAGTTGCAGCCTCTCAAACATTCAAAGCAGGTGACTGGGTGACTCTCTCGTCCGGGAAGGTGGCCGTAGCTGTTGCTGCTGGCTCTAACGTTGCCGGTGGTACCAAGATTCTTGGTATTGCCCAAGCCGACGCTCCGACAACGACGGATACCCTCGTTCCTGTCATTCTGGCGGATGATTCAACTCAGTTCGCCGTGACCATCTACCACGGAACCCCCGCGAGTGCGGTGTCTGCCATTGCTCAGCTTGGCACGGCATACGAGGTGCGGAATGATACTGTTGGCGGTTCGGTTGTGGACATTGCTTCTACAACGAACACCAAGGTTCAGATCATGGGGTTTGCAGACGAGCAACCAAACAGCGGTACTCCTACCGTTGGCGTCCAATACGCTCAGGCGTGGGTCAAGGTGCTGGCCGCGCAGAGGGTCTTCTAAGAAATGGCACACTTACTCACAACTCGGCCTGAGATTTTCATTCCAGGCATTACGAAGGGCGTTCAGCTGTACGATCTTTCCCCTACCCTTGCGGTTTGGTCGGATTCGATCACGGCGCGAATGTCATGCAATGACCGAGGCGAGATCAAGCTGATTTCCCACGGTGATTTGCAGCTTCCTAGCCCGTTCGGTGGCACGGTTGGCCCAATGTCCGAAGTGGATTACGACATTGTCTATCCACGGTCGTACAAGCCGGTCCGCATTGGTGCAAAGCACTCTGTAGACCAGCTTGCTATGCAGATCGAGCACATTGGTGATGGTGGCAAGGCTTCGATCATCAAGGCTCTGTCGTCGAAGTTCGGTCTTTCGTACACGAACTACAAGAACATGGCCGCTGCGGACCTCTTCAACGGTGGGTTTTCGACGTCTACCACGTCGGACGGAGTTGCCGGGTTCTCGAACTCGCACCTGTTGGCGTCGGGGACGTTCTCCAACCGTGGGGATGGTTCTGTAGACCTGGGTCTTTCCTATTCGGCCTTGGAGGTAGCTCGGGGTCGAATGATGGAGACTCTGAGTCACCGGGGCAATCCTGCGCCTATCGCTGGTCCATACCGGCTGCACGTTCCTGTGGCGCTGGAGGCTCTTGCGAACCGATTGACGGGTGCTACGCTGATGCCTGGTTCAAACAACAACGATCCTAACTATGTTGGGAAGAAGATGAAGGTTGTTTGCAATCCTTGGTACACGTCGGACACGGCTTGGGGTCTTCAGGCAGTGAACTCTGAGTACCACAACATGTTCTATGTCGAGCAACGGGCCTTCAAGATCACGATGGCTCCCGATCCCGACTATGACACCATGCGGTACTACACCAGCGCTTCGTTCGGCTTTGGCTGGCACGACTGGCGCGGGTTCTGGGGGACCACAGGCTAATGGCAGGCACCGGCACGACGGTAGGCAGCAAGGTTCGGCAGATCGCGACAGATGTTCGCGGGGTCGAGCGTGACGCTGCGTATTCTTCGTTCAGCACGATTGTCACTCTTGCGAGTGGCGGCAACAACGAAGAGACGACGATCATTCCAGATAGGGCGCTCAACTCGAATGAGAAGCTGTACCTTCAGGGATGGACTATGACGAGTGACGGTGCGGTTTGGACGACTGGAACGAACGTGAGTATTCAATCTTCGGATGGTGCGGTAACGTTTGCGACGGTTACTCAGGCCAACCTGCCCACAAACTCGGCTGCGGTCGGTCAGACAGGCGGTACAAACCTTGGGACGTTGACTGTAGGGCAAGGGATGGCCCTCGGCACTCCTGTTGGGAAGGGCTTGAAGTTCGTTCGTTCTGGCGATTTCGCTGGAACTCCGATTATCACTCTTCACGTTTGGGGCATTGTTCGCCCTGTTTCGTCCGAGTCCTACTCGTAACAAGAAAATGACATGGCGGTACTCATTCAAGATACTTTCACAGCATCGAACGGTACCGCCATTGATTCCCGTGCGACGGATAGCGCGCACACCTGGGTTCGCTGGGTAATCCCCAATAACCCATACAACTGCAACCAGGCCAAGATTCAGGGGAACCGGGCATACCGGGCTTCTACGAACCCTGACGAGGCGTCTTCGATGCCTGGGTCCGATCACTTTATCCCTACGTGGACTGCCCCCGGCACAGATTACAAAGTTGTGGGCGTCATTCGCAAAATGGCGAGTGGAACAGCCGCGAGTACGGTTGGCATTTGCGCTCGGTGGGTGACCCCGAACGGCGGCTACATCTTTTACTATGACAATGCTGGGGAGCGTTTTGTCCTGAGCGTTCTGACGGCTTCTGGTGGTGGCGGGCCAGTGTTTTTGGATGATGGTCCTGTCCGCGCTCCGCTCTGTCACCATTTCTACGATAAGATCGACCCTGAAGAGCAAGCGGAATGCGCCGATGGCAACTACGATCACACGGAGCTTGACGAGTCCCCTGCGGTCCTGACAGTGGGGACCGATTACACGATGGAGCTTTACGTGGTCGGAACCAGTATTTCGGGCTATGTAGACGGGGTGATGGTCTGTAACGCTTCCGACGCGACATACCCTTCGGCTGGCTTCACTGGAATCAAGATGTCTGGGCTTGAGGATGGGACCTCTTCAGGCATTCATTTGGCTAGTTTTCAGGTGGAATCGTTCTCGGTGGATACGACGGACGGATATGTGGACGAATACTACTTCGATCAGGGGACGTACCACTCAAACAAACAGCCTCTCGCGAGAGCGCAGTACATTCAGGGGCCTACGGGTCCAGCCGCCCCGACGCTTTGGGGAGAACCGCCATTTTATGATTCAGATTACTACGACCCGAGGTATGAAAATTGACTTACTCTGACGTTATCACCCAGGTAAAGAACGTATTTCCGGACATTACGACGGCCAAGGCGCTTGAGTATTGCAACCAGATCAACCGGGAGCTTAATATCGGGTTGCCTTCCCGTAAGAAGTTGGAGACGTTGAATCTGACGGATGGAACGAGCGCAGTGGATCTTCCTGCGGGCGTTGTACGGATCGAGAAAGCGGTCTACAAGCAATCTGCGACGACGGTTTACGAGGTTCAGATCGTGGATAGGGGTTGGCTGAACGAGATGGACCCGCTTTGGGACAATAGAACGACCAAGAGCAGGCCCTTGTACATGTGTGTGGACTCGGTGGACGCGAGCGGTGACAGTGGTTCAAAGTTGCAGGTGAGCTTTTACCCGACGCCAAACACGACTACGAGCGGAAGCTACCCGGTTGTGGAGCTTACGGTCGATACGAATACCGATGTGACAGGAGCGAACAACATCCTTTCCGGCGTTGTCGGCGGCGAGCTATACAAGGCTGGGATTTGTTACTTCCACGCCCGGGACATGGAGTACGGTGCGGCTCCGATGTGGCTTGCGGAGTGGGAGCGTCAAAAGGGCCGGCAGCTTGCGTTTGAGACGAATATGGCGTATCCGGCGACAGGGATTGACATTGCGCCTCCTCATACACGGAGACGACGGCTTTGAACAGGCACCCTCTGTACAATCCGGCTAAAGTTCCTTTTGCGGGCCGGAATAGCACTGTAAGCCCTCTTGTATTGAGGCCCGGGGAATGGGCCGAGGCGACAAATCTTCGAGATCGGGGCAGGGTTCTGTCTGTGAGAGACGGGGCCGCTATCTTGTATTCCGGTACGGCCGTATCCCCTGCCGCGGGGGATCTCCCTTCTGGCACGGTCCTGGGGTACTTGGCGACGGCTAAGCATCCATTGGTCGCGGTGGCAAGCGGTGGGAACACGGACGTGTACTCTTGGCTGTCGAGCGATTACATTCTGGGTTCGGCTTGGGATAGTAGCGGAGCGTTCTCGGGTACGTCGAGGCAGATCACGATGGCGGTCTTCAAGACAAGGGACTTGCCGGGGATCTGGGCGACTCAGTGGCTTGTTGCCCAGAACGGGTACGACGCTCCGAGGGTGGGGAAACTGCTCTCTTCGGGGGTAAGCCTGACCCCTGTGGCGACTTTGGCGGCTCCGTTGCCTGAGACGGTCCAGGTGAAATGGGGTCCGAGTGCGTACTTCAATGTCCTTGCGGATTCGTTCACGGGCACGAGCTTCACGAGCGCGACAAGCGGAACGGGCAAGTCGGCATACCGCACCATCACAATGCCTACGAGCGTCGTGAGCACAAACGTGGCGACGGTGACCTACACGACGGGTGTTACGACGGGTGGAGACGGGATTGGACAGTTCCAGATGCTGGTGGAAACGACGGCAGAAGGGCTAAGAGAGTTCCTTGGGTCTTGCCAGGTCATTCTTGAGACTTCTGGAGCGGTCCAGCATATCATTTCCGATCCTGATACGGGCAAGGGTCGAAGGGCTGAATACCTTGTTGGCACCAATGTCTATTTCGTTACGTTCAATTTGGCAGATCAGACAAACGGGACTCTGGCAAGTGCGACGTACAACAAGCTCATATTCAAATATGTGGCAAGCGCAAGCCCTGCCGCCCAAGTCACATTGTCGATTCTCTATGCGGGATTCTCGGGTTCTGTACCATACGGTACACAATTCGGGGTGAGCTACATGGAGCCTGATACGCTCAGTGAAAGCCCTGGGGTCGTGGCAAAGAACACGCTGCCGGGGAAGGTGCAGGAGTACGGCGGCTCTCAACGCGGAAACTACTCATTGCCTGCAAGTAGCGCGGTTCAGTACGTCGCGACTATCGAGACCCGGAGCAACAACTTGACGACGGGGAATAGCCGGTGGATCAACTGGTATGCGCTCGACGGTGGCGTGTACAGGCACCTGACGAACGAAACGACGACGGGGGTTGAGGGGGACGCTTCTGGGACTCTAAAAACCAAAGCAGTCAAGAAGATTGTGACGGGTACGTACACGATGCCGGATGCGTTCTACAAGCCGATCCCGGTAGGTGACGTGATGATGTCGGCCAACCAACGGCTTTGGGTGGGGAATGCGGTCGGTGCAGACCTTGGGCGCGGGGACTTGATGGTCAGCGACAAGGACTACCCGTGGCGGTTTCGACAAGTCGTACAACTTGATTCGGATTCCGAACTAAATTACAGTAGCGGAGCGGTCATTTCCTTTGAAGATCAGACCGTCAAGGCTATGGTTGCGTTCTCTGGCTCGGTCGGTGGTGGTGACCCGGTGATTCTGCTGACGGATCGAGGGGCTTACTCAATGGATTCAAGCGATGTCTTCAATCTGGTGGCTCCACGTAACATCTCAAGGCACGGGACGCTAAGCCCCCGGAGTGTGGCTGTGTACCAGAATTCGGTTGTGTACTTGGATTCTGAGAGGCAGGTACGGGTCCTTCAGTCGGGATATGCGAAACCGATCAGCCAGGACAAGATTGAGACGGACCTGCTTGCGATTCCAGCGGCTAGGATTTCGGCGGCTTGTGGGTGGTCGTCGAGGGATCGGTACTACCTTGCGGTGACTCCTTCTGCGGGGAGTGCAAATACCCATATCCACGTCTATGATTTCAGGACGGGCGTTTGGGTGAAGGATACGACTTCGCTGAACGTAGAATATGCGGGTCTTCGGACCACGGCGACGGCGACGGCGATGTCCTTTGTCCCTCAGACGGTCTCTGCGAGTACGGGCGTGTATGAGTACGAGAAGGCTGGGCAAACGACGGAGGCGGGTTCAAATCTAAGTGTGTCATTGACAAGCGGTTACATTCATGCAGGATTCACAAAAGAGATCACCACGAGAAGGATTTCGATTCTTTGCGACAAGGTTTCGGGAGGGTCGGTGTCCTGGGGTCGAGTGGAGTGGCTATCAGGTACCTCTGGAACTAGCACAAGCACGGACCTTGCTGCCTCGGTCGCTGGAACGATTGTGTCCAGGTATGACGTTGACGGAAGCGGGAACAACGGCGGGGCGCACGACCTTGCTACACAGATCACCTTGTCGGCCAGTCTTCCGGGTGGCACTAGAGTCTACGGACTTGAGGTGGAACTTCAAGAAGCTGTAGACCATATCCCCGATGTGAGTTCCTGATGGACGAAAGAGAACTTCTGGACAGGATTCAGGCACTGGAAACGCTTGTCGAAAGCGTATCCGTTCGGGATGCAAGGCGGAACACGTTCCGAAGCTCCAAGACGGTCCGGCAAACATCGGTCAGCGTATCTTCGTCGAGTTCAACCTTCTGCCCTATCGTGTTCCTTGATTCTGCGGTATCCATAGATTCTGGGGCCGGCGCGGTGTCTTGGACAACGGAAGATTTGAGCGGGAGTATCCCGGTGGATGCTTCGGTAGCCTTATTTCTTGTGAAGTTCAGCCGTGTCGATGAGACTGCGGAGCGTTCGATTGAGTTTCGCAAAGAGAGCGGCGCGGAAGAATACCAAGCGGCATGGGCACCGGGCCTTGTGAATGCGGCAGACGAAGATTCTCACGGGACCGCGCAGTTCTTTGTTCCGATCACGAGCGCGAAGACGTGTGATTACCGGGTTGTACAAGGGTGGGACAACGGGTGGAGCATCGACCTCATTGGTTATTGCCCTTGCATCTCGGTCCCATCGTACAGTTTCTCAGGCGTTGGGAGCGGCGGAGCTTCTGGCACGGATGGTGGGACTGGAAGCACTGGTTCTTCTGGCGGTACGGGGACAGGGCTTGGCACGGGCGGCATGACTCCGGAAGGGACAAAGCTGTAGGTCTTGCACTAGCCAAGTAGACTGATAGTATGTTCGGAATCAAGTGGCAACCATTCAAGAAGCCTTTATCGCCAAAGTTTGACGCCAAGTCTCTCGGTATTGGCGATTTGATGTCGGCGGCCCTCCTTGCGTCCTCGGGTGGATTGTCGGGGATCGGGAACGTAGGCAAGTATTCTCTAGGGAATGTCCTCAAGAACGTTGCAGACCCTAAGATTCTGGGCAGTCTGGGCGTTTTGAGTGGTGCCGGAGGTGGCTCCGGCTCTTCGGGCGCAACTGGCTCGACAAGCGGCGTAAACGGGCTTCTAGGGGCCTTAGAACCTGCGGCGATTGAAGAGATTCTGCGGATGGTAGGCGAGCAGAATAGGCGTGTAGGTGCGCGGGATGCTGCAATCAACGCCTTGGAGCCAAACACGATGCTTGCTAGTTTGATGCGGGCGTCTTCGGAGGCTCGGGATGCTTACAACATGCAAGGGGAGCGGGCGGCGTCTAGGACACAGAATCGGTCCCTTGGTGATGCCTACCGTCTTCAGGCTTCAAACAAGGGTACGGAGGCTGGGAATAACATGCTTGCGAGTGCGTTTGATCCGAACCGCACTGCGGCAAACCGTATCCAGCAGTACAACTTGCTTCAGCCGAACATGGAGCTTGTGAATCTTCTGTCTGGTCTTCAGAATCAGCAGTTCTCTCAAGGGGTGACTCAGGAGCAACTGAAGAGATCAAAGCCTCCGGGGATGCTTGAAAACGTTCTGGGTTCCGTTATCCCTGCGGCGGCTGGCTCGATTGACTGGAAGAAGGTGTTCAAGTTTTGATTAAACTAGCGCGTTATTTTGCGGTCCCTCGCGATGAGCTTATCAAAAAGAGTGAGATCGCAAGGGCTATCAGCGGGCTTGAATCTCAGGGTGCAGGTGTGCAGGCGAATATGGCCGCAAACCAGCAGGCTCTCAAGAACCAAAGTTTTATTGAGGGCTGGGTTGGAAACTATAGCCCGAAGGCACCGGAAGTACCTCGCGGGCCAGAACTGCCTGATATTCTCGGGGCGACTCTTGCGGGGGTGCTTGGCGGCGCTCTTGGTGTTCGCGGGGATGTTGCGGGCCAATCTCTAGATGTACTTCGGTCCCGTCAGATGGCGGGCTATCAGGACAAGCTCAGCACGTACAAGTCTGAACTGGATGCGCGTGATGATTTCTTACGGCGTTCGGGTGGTGTGCGTGATGACTTGGTTCGGGCGTTGAATACGGGCCAAGACGATCTTCGGATGATCCAGAACTCGGTCGTGGACCGAAAGACGGACCTTTACGAGATTGACAAAAGGTCTAGGGACCGCAAGGAAGCCCAGAAAGCAGGCAATGCCTTCAAGATGGACCTTGCAGAGGCAACAAGTCTCGTCGGTCTAGCTAGGCAAATGTCTGAGGTTCAAAAGATTCCGATTGAACAGGCTATCAAGGTTGTTTTTGCCAAGCAATTCAAAGATAAGCAAATGGCCGAGAATGATACTCGTGAGACCAACGCGAGAATTGGCCGCATTGCAGCAGAAACACAACTTGAGTGGTCAAAGGCCGCTAAGATCGACGAAGAGACGAGGTTGCTCCCAAAAGAGATGGAGCGTCGTTGGGTGGAGACCAGGGCGCGGATCGCAAAGAACAACGCCCCTAAGACATCTCTGGATTTGAAGTCACTCCGGAAGGATTACGTGGGGCTACTTTCCGATCTTGAAAAAACGGTAGCGCAACGTCAGAAGGAGTTCGATCAGATTGAATCTGCACTTGGCAGGCTCTTGGAAGCGAAGGACAAGGGTGAGGCGGTAGACGAGCGGGTTCTGCGTGAGCTATCGGACAGACATCGGTTTGCAGAAAGCAGGTTGAACAAGACCAAGAAGGCTCTTGACGATATGAAGGTGGAGCGTGATGACGCCCTTCGTAATGCCGGCAAGGGTGCTGTGAAGGGTGCGACTGCGCAGGCTGGGTTCAAGCCCGGTGCGGTATGTACGGATTCGACTGACTGTTCTCTTTTTGCGCAAAGGACCCTTGCGGCTATGGGGGTGAAATTCCCCAGTACAACGGCCACTCAGATCAAGCAAGGTACGTCCATTGTTAAGCTGAAGTCTGACATCAAGCCCGGGGATTTGATCTTCTTTGCGACGCAGGGCGGGAACCGTGTCTCGCACGTAGGCGTGTACGTGGGCGAAGGTCGGTTCAGACATGCAAGCTCGACTGGAAAGCGTGGGCCGTCGAGGAACAAGGGGCTTCAGTACATGTACAAGGAAGAATCCCTTGAGGACTATTTGAAGCGGTACCCCGCTATTGACGTTCGGAGATATTCGGCATGAGAATTGTAAGCGATCAAGCCATTGCAAATGCGTTGAAGGGGTCTAAGGTGACCCCGACTGAGAAGCTACTTCGCGGGGAGACGAAACGCAAGACTCCGAAAGCGCCTGCGGGCACGGTGTTTGGCACGAAGGTCACGCCTGATACGAGACATAACCTCAATACACTCAAGGGGGCTATGGCTCACTTCGACCGTGTGAACCCGTACACGAATTCGACCCCTGACAAGCTGACGAATCCCGATAACATCAAGCGTCAAAAGGCGAAGT
>JACCDG011050597.1_pt1 | contig 10726 bp, 21 predicted proteins | sample 7442471 | NCBI WGS metagenome assembly JACCDG01 (sample SAMN15323444, study PRJNA562643) | freshwater metagenome | isolation source: river surface water | place: USA:Blue River Watershed | collected 2017-08-17 | reverse complement strand
TGCGTTGACCCAGGCCACGCCGCCACGAAACGAAACAGAAAAGGCGACTTCGCCGCCCGTGCCTTTCACCGCGAAACAGTCGCCCGCCTGCGCTGCGCTGTCCGGTGTGGCTTTGCCTTGAGGGTCAAGGCCAGCGCACGCCGTGAAAGCGTGCGCGGCCTCGTCCTTGGTGATGCGCCGAAGGGTTAGCGCTTGCGGAACATGCGCCATGCCACCAACAGGCCAACGCCCGCCAGGATGTAGGGCACATACGCGCCCATGCCCTCGGTGCCTCGGGTGCTGTCGATGCTGCCGCTTCCAAAGTTGACATTCCACCCCGACGAATCAAAAGCGTTATCCCCGCTTTTGAGTCCCGCCGATGATGGCCCGCCGCCTCCAGCCGACAAACCGCCGCCGCCCGTTAGGCTCGTCATTGCGTCAAACAGCGCCATGCAGTCAGTCTTTCAACATGACCACGGCCACCAGGACCGCGCCGCCGATCAACAGCAACATGGTGGTGTTCATGCCGCCTGCTGCCGCTGCCCGTGTGCCCGCTTGGCCCTCGTTGTAGTAGCCCGACTGGCCCAAAGCCTCCAGCTGGAGTTTTTGGATTTCGTAGGGCTGCACGTACTTGGCACCCGCCGCTTTGTCGATCAGGCCCGCCCCGACATCCTGAACCCAGGTTGACCAATCCATGATGGTCCCCCTGAATTACAGGTTGCCCAGTGGGTCGAGATATTCGACGTACACCGTTCCGCTGCCTGCCGCGCTGAAATCGAACAGCCATTCGAGCGACTTGGCATCGCGGGTGTCGAGCGCCTTTTTAATGTCGCCATCCACCACGAAGTCAATCGTGTAGCAGTTGGTTTGTGGCACGCGGCCCTGCTGGGTCTGCTCTTGCTGGTTTTCAGCGGTGATTGATTCATGAATCACCAGGCCGTCTTGCTTGACGGTTGCGCCGGTCATGGTGCCCGAATGGAACACATGCAAACGCTTGATGATGGAACCCGACTGCGCACCGAATGGGACGGTCATCGCCAAACGGCCACCGGTCGCCTGGCTGAACGGGTAGTTCAGCACTTTGGCAATCAGCGGGGCAAATGGTGCGGCTGCGCCGGTGCGGTCTTTTTGCTGGGCCGACTCCACCAGGATAGGCAGCAAGGTCGGGGCAGTGGCACCGGAAATTGTGATTTCGCTGGTGATGTTGGAAATGCCCAGGCTCGTATCGAACGCGCCCACCATGCGGTCGAACTCGTTGTTCAGGCAGTAGTCCGCGAAGGCCAGTTCCAAGAACGCCGCCGCTTGTGTTTTTCCGCGATAGGCTTGGATGGCATCCAGGTGGGTGCCGGTGCCTGCCACGATGACTTTGCCGTTGGCCTTGATCTTCACATCGGTGATCATGGCCTTTGTGAAGCTGGTGCCGCCCAGTTTCAGGCGCAAGTTTTCCAGGGTGCGGCCTGGTGTCACTTGGTTGGTGGCCACGCCAGTGGCAACCACGTTCGAGAACGGCAAGCCGTAGCGGTTCAGTTTTCCCACGCTCATGGTGTGATCTCCTGGTGTGGGTTACAGAACGTCTTTGACGTAGGGGATGCGCTTGGCGACAACGCCAGCGGCCACGGCCACGGCACCGGCTTTCACCAGGCCATTGCCGTATTTGTAAGCGGCAAAAAGGATGGCCCCGGCAATGCCGAGTTTCATCATGTCAGCTTGAGTCATTTGAATTTCTTCCTTGTTGGAACAGTTGCACATAGGTAAAGCGCCGCGCCTTGAATTCGCTGGCGCTTGCGTGGTTCCTATTGCATGAAAAAAAACAGCGCCCCGCAAGGCGCTGTATCGGTTCCCGTTCCCGTACTCTCAGAACTTCAATTTCCCTCGATTTATTTGACCCGTGAGTGCGTCCATGTGGACATACTGCAACGGCACCAGGTCATTTATTTCGATTTCGGCCACTCGGGTCTTGCGTGACAGGTAGCGCACATCATCGCCCGACGACTGCCGAAAAATCGCAAAGTCGGTAGCGTTGCCCACGGCGGTTTTGTCGGCTTCGCTCCACCGCTGCGAGATGCACCACAGCGTGATACCGCGCTTGAGTCCCCGCCGAATCAAGATGCCCCAGTTACCGGGTGCCTTGCTTGGCGTGGTCACATCGGCCAGTTCTTCGGCGATGGCGTCCAGCGGTTCCACGTACCGGCCCGCATACATGACGCACCCGGCCCAGAAATCGAACTCCGCTTGTAGGGTGCCGCCCGCCACGTAGGCCACGCGCTGCGGCCCGCCCTTTTGGGCTGCGGCCAACAGTTGCGCCCTGGTGGTGACCTTGCGCCATCCCGGCAACTCGCACCACTGCGCCTCGGGGTCCCAGGCAAAGACGCGCCGCGCCTTTGCCGTGTTCTTTTTCGTCCATGCCGTTTTTCCGCTGCGTGATGCCCCGGCGATGACATACAACCGCCCGTCCTGCGTTTTCATGCAAACGTGACGGTTCGTTGGGCCACGGGTTCGCCGGGTACGGGTGCGGCCAGGTCAGGCCCCGGCCCGGTCAGCGCCTCGGGCTTGGTTGGCTTGTCCTTTTCGCGTGCGGCCAGGTCGGCTTTGATGCCCTGGTGCGTTTGCCACGCCAGCGGCCCGACGATGGCCACACAGGCGATTTCTTCGCCCCATTCGCCCATCATCCCGCCTTGCATCCAGCCGTGTTTGTTGCACACGCCCGCGATGGCCTGCGCGGCGGCTTCGATCACTTGCGGGGTGTAGATGGTTTTCAGGCTTGGGAACATCGGCCCCAGGGTGGCCACGGCCACGGTGGCCAGGCCGGTGATTTCTTGCGCCAGGTCGAGGCGTGGGGCCTCGGGTTCGGCGGTCAGCGTGCCCGGTTCCTCGCTGCCTGCGGCGGCGGCTTGCAGCGCGGCCAGGTCGGCGGCTTGTTCGGGTTCGGTGGTGGTGGTGGTTTGTTCTTCGGTGGTCATTTGTTGAATTGCGCCAGGATGTCAAACGGGGATGCCTTGGGCTTGGCCTTTGGCGCGGCGGGTTTTGGTTCGGGTGGCGTTACCGTTACCGGGTCGGCCTTCGGCGCTGGGGCCGGTACGGGTGCGGGCTTGGCCGCGCCGCACTTTGTCAGCAAACGGTCAGAGGCTTCGGCGGTGCGCGGGAAATACTGCGCGTTGCACTCGGTACACCAGCGGTAGGCCAGCCCGTTTTTTTGCTTTTTCACTTCGGCTTCGCTGCCGCACTCGGGGCAGGCCATGTGGCCCAGGATTTCACGCGCCATGCTGGCCCCCGATCACGCGCTTTGCGCCTTGAATCATCCAGTCGGGCAACGCTTGCAGCGCTTCGGCCTGCACGATCAGGTCGCCAGCGTGGCGCTGGGTTTCGGCGCGTTCCTCCACCAGCCGCATCAACAGCTTCCCCTGCGCCTCGGTGGTGTTCACCAGGCTGTCAAGCAAATCCAGCATTGGCCCCACATAAGCGCCCGCCATTTGACGGGTCATAAAGGGCGCTTTGGCCCAATCGGCTCGCAAAGCCGCCATTTGCGTTTTCATTTCTGTGTTCATCGTTCATTGCTTCCGTACAGTTATTGACACGGGTCCAAGGTGCGCGAAGCGCACTTTTAAAACCCTCACGCGCCGCCCGCGCTTGGCGGGTGACGATCTCCCAGGCGTGCCGGGTAGATTCCACGAACCAATGCACCAGGCGCATGGCGCGGCCTGGTGGGTTCATCCATTTCATGTGGTCGGGGGTGTAGTCCTCCCGGCCTTCGGTTTCCACGCCCACGGGGGCCGGTGGTAGCGGTTCCCCATACCGGCCTTCGCCCTCACGCTCCACGGTGGCGATGCGGATACGGTAAGCGCGGCCCACGAACACGCCGCCTTGCGCTTTGCAGTAGTAGTCCCATGCAACGCTTGCGTTTTCCCGGCCTTCCATGACTGCGGTTTTGTTGACGGCCCGGTGGGCTTGTTTCAGGTGTTCAGGTGCCTGGTCGGGCACATGCTCCACCCTGCGAAGTTCACGCCATACGGTGACGGGTGGCCCGCCCACTTGCTGAAACTGTCGGATTCCCCAGGTGCTGGCCCAGGCTTCGACCCGTGCGCTTGTCTCCAGCGCGTCATTGCCGATCAAATCTTTGTCGAGCTTGTACCCGTCGATATTTTTGGCAACATATTTGGCGATGTAACCGGCAGCAGATCCGCGAGTCCAGTCGATGGGCTTGAAATCCACTCTATGTTTGTCTGCTCCTCGTTCGTCTGGAGAATCCTCCAATGCGTAGCGCCTGACGGTATTTGCGAGACTTTCGTAATTCCCACTCCCGTGGAACACCAAGAGATGCCAATGAGGCGTGCCGTCATGGTTTGGTTCTGCGATTCTGAATCCATAAATGCCAATTCCTTTCCGTTTCAGTGATGCCCGGATGCGTGCCCATACCTTTGCCAAATAGGCTTGGGCCTCGCGCGGGTTGGTCCCGTCATAACGTGGGTTTTCGATCACGCTGCCGCCTTTGACCGTGCGCCATTTGTGCATTCGGCTTGGGCAAGTGATGGTGAAGAAAAGCCCCGCATGGCTGCACTCGCGGGCGATGCGCTCGAATCCGCTGATGCGCGTCATCAACTCAGCGCGGCGAATCGCTTTGTTCGCTGGCCCCTTCGCCGCCAGTTCGGCCAAGGTGAACTCTTGCCCCAACTCGTTGCGGGCGATGGTGGCCTCAAGGCTGGCCGCATTGCGGGCGTTTTGCTGCATGCGGCGGTGCAGGCTTTCGTTTGACACGTAGGGGTCCCGCTTGCGGTTCACCAGGCCAATGCGAATGGCCGCGCCCTCCACGGCCTTGGCGTGGGCCTTGCGCAGTTGTCGCCTCCACCACAGTGGATCCACCATGCGGGCGATGGCTGGCCCGTCCTCGTCGGTGTCTGGTGCGTCGATGCCCTGGTGGGCGCACAGTCGGCCCATGCCTGCGCGAAGGTCTGCGGCCTGGTGGTACACGGTTGCCAGGTCGGCGCACCTGTCGGCCATGTGGGTGGCCCGGTCACACACTTCCGAGTCGCTGGCATCCAGTGGCAGGCGGTGGCCCTCCAGCTGCGTGGTGATGGTCAACAGTTCCAGGTTTGCGGCCCGGTGGGCTGCGCCTTCCGCTGTCCAGTGGCTTGACTCCCGACGATTCCGCGCACGCTCCCAGGCCCGCATTAAGCGGCCTTGCCAGCGGGTGGGCAGGGTGGCCACGCGCTGCGCGGCCCATGCCTGGTCAGTCGGTGCGCGGTGGTACATGCTCAGAACGGCATATCTTCAAATTTTCTGTTTTGCGCGATGCTGTCTGCCTCGGCTGCTTGTTCAAGCCCGAAAATCAGCGCCCCGGCCTGGTCTGGCGTTAGGTGAAACGTCAATGCGTTGGTGACGGTCGGCACAGGCGTGATTTCCAGAATCAGCCCCCCGGTCTTGCATGGCATGACTGCCAGTGAATAGCCGTGTCCCAGTTTGATGGTGGTTTTCATGCGTATTTCCTCAGGTAACGATTGCCGCGCTGACCGTTGTCTGAAAAGCGGTCTTCGCAAATGGCGGTTTTGGTGTCTTCCAGCGTCATGGCTTTGGATTCCTGGTAAGCGGCCTCCAGGCTGCCGCACTCCATCACGGCGATGAATTCGCCCCGGTGGTTGCCGTACGCCACGTGCCAGCCACCCTTGGCGTCTTGCAGAGGGATGTAATGCCTCATACGGCCTCCGCTGCCTGGTCGGCCATGCGCTTGGCTTCGATGGGCCTCAGTCCCGCCGCGATGGCGCGATTCCAGGCCGCGCACCAGGCCAGGTGTTTGTCGATTGCTTTGGTGTCCACTTGAACCCCCGTTCATGCGTTGGCCCCGTTCGTAGGGTCACGGGCCTGGCCTATCCGGTGGAACGGGGGTAGAACACTGGGGGCCATGCTTTGGCCCGTGACGCCCCGATCTTTGTCCGCGCCGTTGCGGTGCGTCAATAGGGGTCAGGTGTAAGAAATCCGCAAGAAATCAGGGGCTTGGCGTGTGGCCTTGTGATGAAACTTTAAGCAGTTGCCGCGCGGGTGGCGGTCTTGGTGGGGCGGTGGTTGGGGTGGTGCGCCGCTGTGCAAGTTGCACAGGGTCAAGTGATTGATTTCGCAGGGAAAACGGGGGTTTTCGATGCGTCAAAAATGCACATTATGCGCAATGGTTACGGGTGTTCCCGAATGGGGCTTTTACTCACCGATTTGTCTAGGTCAAAAGTGGATAAGGTTGTGGATAACACATTGTTTTTCACAATCGAGCCCCGTTTTGCGATTAAAAAATCTCATGGTGCGGGGGCTGCGCCATGCCTGAAAAACGCAACGCCGCGCCATTGTCGCCCGATGGCTTGCGCTACCTGCTGCACGAAGCGCCGCACCCGGTCGGTGAAGCCCGCGCCCTCGCGCTCTTGCAGGTCAACCGCACCACGCTGGGCCGGTGGCTCTCGGGTCAGGTGAAGGTGCCGCACGCCGCCCGCCTGGTGCTGCGCCAGGTGGCCGAAGGGGTGCCGCCCGATTGCACGGATGCGTGGCGCGGTTTTACGTGGGTGAATGACGCCGTGTTGACGCCCACGGGCGAACGGCTCACGGCCCGGGAAATCGACGGCCTGCACTGGCAACGCCAGTACACCCGATCACTTGAGCGCCGGGTGTCAGAACTTGAAACGACGATTGAAAGCCTGCGCCGGGTCGGCGGCTCGGCCAATGATGCGATTGTGTCGCCGCCTGCGGTCAGTGCTGGCGGTTAAGAATCCCGTCGATGCGGGCGTGCGCGGTGTCGGCCGATTTTGCGGCCTGGTCAGCTTTGACATGCAACGCCGCCAGGTCGGCCCGGATGGCCGCATACACGCTGGCCGCGCCCGCCCCTGCGGTCAACAGTTGGAACAGCCAATCTGGCATTACTCGTTGCCCTTCTCAGGCAGTGCGATTGCCGCCAATGCGGCCACGCCGCCCAACACTTGGCCCACCGCCTCCACGGTGCCCGGTGGCAGGCCGAAAATCAGGCCCAGCGCGGCCAGGCCCGCCCAGGTGGATGGCTCTTTGATGCGTTTCAGGATGGTGTGCAGGGTGTTCATGGTTTCAGTTCCACAGGTAGGACAAAAAGTCTTTGGCAGGACAGTCAAAGGACGCATCCCAGGTGCGTCCCTCCAGCTTGGCCCGTTCGCACGCTGTCAGGTTGGTGGCAGGAACGCCGATCAACTCGCCCGCGCCGATCACGGTTCCCGAAACAACGCCATCCACCAGATTTACAGCGGCCCCGGCCACGGCTTGGCCCGCTTCCTTGGTGCCCTTGCTGGACACCCACAGCCACGCCACAACGGCCACGCCTGCCGCCGCCAGGTACAGCGGGGGAATTCCCCGCATCATGTTGGAAACGGCTTTCATACGTAGCGGGTCGCTTCAGGGTTTGACCACACCAACTGCCCGCCCTGGTAGTAGTTGCCAGCCGGGTCAATGGCCGTGCCATCGGTGAAATACCGCCAGCCGTTGGCAAAGGCTTTGCCGGTGGATTCCAGGATTTCCGTCACGCTCTTGGACATGTCACGCAAGCCGGTGGACGCGCCGCCGCTGGTGCCCTTGTTGCTTTTGACGATCAGGTAAAGCGCCACGCCCGCCAGGCCCAGCGCGATCATTTCTGCTTGTTTCATGTGTCGCCTTTCAAGTCGTTTCAAAGTTGGTGACGGTTCCGGGTTTGAAGCCCTCCACCTTTTCCATCGCCGCCAAAATCTTGGTGCGCTCGGCGGTGGTGTACTGGTTCATCAACTTATTGATGCCGCCCACTGCCGCCAATACGATGTTTTGGTACCACGTGGTGTTGTTTTCGCTGGGTGGCGCGTACCGGTTAATCATTTGCGTGAGCGTCAAGCCGCGATAGCCCGACCCCTCGAAAATCAGCTTTTCCTTGGCCGCTTTGCCCACGGCATAGGTGGGGAACACAGCGAACCGGCCATCTGTGCCGATCGCGCCCATGCTCACGGCATAGTCGCCGTAGTTGATGTTCCCTGGGTTGTTGTTGCGCCAGTTGCGCGAACCTTGCAGCTTCTGCACGGTGCCATCTGGGCGGCGCACCACCAGGTAGCCCGGACCCGCCTCTACTACGGCGGCAATCTCGTTGCTGCCCAGCCAGTTTTTAATCGTGTTCATGGTGTCACCAAATACTGATGTTTGTTCTTCGTCGCTTGTGTTGATGTAGCCGCTTTCGCTGCTGCCCGTGCCGTTCAGCCAATCGCTGAACGCGCTCAATGCGTTGTCTGTGCTTTGACCGTCCAGCCAATCGGTGGACCCTTGTTCTTCGGCCTGCGTGCCGCCTTGCTGCTGGCGTTGGTACAGCACATAGGCTCCCACCGCCAACAGCGCCGCCGCGCCGATCAATCCTGCGTTTTTCACCATTCGGTTATCTCCCACTGCACATCCTGAACGGTGCCGCTTGTGACGCGCACAGCCCAAATCGTTGTGGCGTTTTGAAGCCACAGCCGCGCCATGCCTGCGCCCGTTCCCTGCCATCGAATTTCTGAACGTGTCATGTCAATGGCTTGAATGGTGTTCGATGCTTGCAGGTCGCCCGCCGCGAACGTGATAAGGCCTCGCTGTATGCGCTTTGGCCCGGTGCGTCCTGAAATTGGCACTTCATTGCGGCTCCCCGTTGCCTTGTGGCTCCGGTGTTTCGTTCTGTACTGGCGGCACGTAGTCAGCCACGGGGCCAAACTCACCGGCCACGGCTTTGGCGAACAATTCCCGCCCGTGTTCTTCCACATCGTCAGGCGATGCAGTGAATGGGATTTCACCGAAAACAGGATGCGTGACGATCAGGTCAATCATCGTGTTTTCAGCGTTGACCCACTGCGGATTTTTTGCGTCCATGTCAATTCCTTACGAGATGCGAAGCCATACCGTTGCGCCCCAATACATGCTTCCACCGCCATACGACCTTCCCATGCAGCGCCAAGTGCCCGATGGCGCTGTCGATGCAGCGTTTCCGAAATTCGACGGGTAGTTTTGCCCTCCCCATTGAAGCCCAACAAACATGCCTGCATAACGCAAACCAGAACCCGCAGCTGTTGCGCCTGCGTCATAAGCCGTTCCGCTTGCTGAAGCATCGCCAAGAATCGCAAAAGTTCCTACCGCGCCTGCCGTTGCGCCTGCATTTGCGGCCAGAACTTGCGCGGTCGTGATGGTTGTCACGGTCGCCGCATTGGTGGCGTTTGTGGCGTTGGTGGCGTTGGTGGCGTTGGTGGCGTTGGTGGCGTTGGTGGCGTTCACTGCCGAGGCCACGCTTTGACTGCCCATGTCGCTGATGCCAAAGCCCGCCACGGTGGTCGGCTTGTTCTTGATGCTGGCCCAGCTTGGTGGTGGTTGGCTTACGGGCATTGGTTAGCCCTCCACCGTCACGATATTGGCGTTGCTGGCAATGCTGCCGATGGCCGTGATGGCCCCGGTAGGCACGAAGCCCGCCAGTTCATACGAACCGCCAGCGGGGATTTTCACGCCAGTGGTGAGCGTGGCCGCTGTGCCATCCAGGCGCACATAAATGTCGCCGGTGGCATCGTTGTTTTGAATCAGCAAATACCGGCGCAAAGCGTTGGCCGCTTGCATGGTGGTGCTGCTGCTGGTGACGGTCTTTTGTGCGTTGACAAAAGCGCCGCTGACGTTGGTCACGGTCACTTGGCCATTGGGTGGCGTGTCGTACCAAACTTCATTTCCCAGGCGCGTGGCCACGGTGATGGTTTGCGCGGTGGCGCTGGTGATGGCCACCCGGTCGAATTGGTCATTCAAAAACCGTTCGGCATAGCCCACCGTCACGTTATCGCCCTCTGCGATCAATGCGCCGTTTTTGTAGTACTGCACATCAATGGCGCCGGTGGCCGCCATCAATCGGAAAAAGTCTGCACGCTCGTAAAACTCCAGGCGCTGCCCAGCGGTCAAGGTGGTGGTCATGTGCATGGTTTATTTCTTTCTCAGTGCGAACAGTGCCGCCGCTGCCACAGCGGCCAAGACAATGATTGTTCGGTTGTCGATGGTGCCGTTTTTGTCGTTCTGCGCTTGGCCGTAGGCATCGGCCACGGCCTTTTGCGTTTGTCCGATCAGGCTTTCACCTCGGTCAAACAGGTTATCTGCGGCTTCGATCAAAGCGCCGTAGCCATCGCCCAATGTGGCGTTGCTGGCGTCGATTGAATCCAGCGCCCGGCTCACGGTGTCGCCGCTGAACGTGAACGCTTCTTTGATGACCCCAGCGTCTAAGACGTTGGTGGTGTTGTTGGTGGTCAGTTCCACCTGGTTGGCGTCACCACTCAGGCCGAAACCGTCTTGTGTCACCACGCGCTTGTCGTAGTTGTTGGTGGTGTTGCTGCTGCTGCTGCTGCTGTCGCCACCGAAGCCGCACACGTAGCCCTTCCCGTCGATGCTGCGCCGGGTGGCACTGTCACCGAAGGGTTCGCCGTGTGCGTAGAGTTCGCGTCTTGAAGTCATAGTTGTTTTTCCAGTTTCCAGCCTGCGCCGATGGTGTCGGCCACGGCATAGCCCTGCCGCATCGCCACGCGCCGCAACCCGGCCCGCATGGTCTGAAACGCCACCACGAAACACTGATGCGCCCGTGCCAGTCGTTCGATGATTTCCAGGGTGTCCCCGGCCATGCCTTCGCCGCCGCCCGCCGCTGCGTTGACCCAGGCCACGCCGCCACGAAACGAAACAGAAAAGGCGACTTCGCCGCCCGTGCCTTTCACCGCGAAACAGTCGCCCGCCTGCGCTGCGCTGTCCGGTG
>JACCDG010847958.1_pt1 | contig 10726 bp, 3 predicted proteins | sample 7442471 | NCBI WGS metagenome assembly JACCDG01 (sample SAMN15323444, study PRJNA562643) | freshwater metagenome | isolation source: river surface water | place: USA:Blue River Watershed | collected 2017-08-17 | reverse complement strand
TCGTCTTGATTTCGCAGATCGCGCTGCCGCGTTGTGCCTTGTTGAGCATCAGGTCCACGTTCGCGCTCATGATGCCGTTCTCGTGGATGAACGTGCCGGTGGGCTTGACCAGTTTGCAGCCGATCCGTCGCTCGGCGAGGGGGCGGATTCCAGCCTCCAGAGCGTCCCCGATTTCGGCGGCCTCTCCGGCTTCCGCGGGCTCGACGCGGCCAGTCTTCTCGAGCCATAGATCAACACTGGTCTTCCAGGGGTTGAACCCGAGAATCGTCGCCATGTCCGACGCGCCAAGCGTCTGCTGTCTCTTCGTGCGCTGCAGTTCAGTGATTGCCATTGTGGTGGCCTTTCTCCTGCGGGTGGAGCAGGCCCTTCCGCCGGCTTGAACGGCGGTCGGGCGAGCGCCACGCGGCGCTAGGTGTGTGTCTGTCCTCTGCCCGGAATCTCTCGCTCGCCGCGCATCATCGCGGACGCCGCACCAGTCCCAGCGTTCGGCGGTGCCTTCTCCTGAATGGCGCGCGCGGTTCCAACCTGCGCCTCCATGTCGTGCGCGCCGTCGGAATCTGGCTCAAAGAACGTCCCGCCGCATCCGGTACACCGAGGCTTGCAACGGCGCGCGAGTTCGATCGGGTGCATGAACTGGCGGTTCTTGCAGTCCGCACACCGAAACATGCGCTTGCCCTTGGTGCTCACGCCCCACCCCCTTCCGCTTTCTCGATCGAGGTACGGGCCTCCTCCATCGCGTCGGCGTACTCGTAGGCCATCTCGACCTGCCGAGTCTTCATGATGTGCCCTTCAGCGGCCACTGTGGCGGCGATGATCGCGGGCAACGCCTGCCCCGCGAAGTAGTCCCGCAGCGTGAGGCCGCCCTTCGAAACCGCCATGCCGTTCATCACGTGGATGGTCGGCGAAACGTAATCCTCGGGCTTCAGCTTCTCCGGCTTCGGCTCCGAAGAGCTCGCACACTTCGAGCACACCCGGTCATCGTCCTCTTCGTGGTAGGTCCCGCACTGCGGGCAGTGTCCGCTCACTCCCCACCTCCATTGATCGCGGCCGTGATGTTCGAGAAGAATCCCGGTATCGGGTTCTCCCTCTGGTTGCCGGAGTTTCGATGAAAGGCGTTCCACTCGTGGTCGCCCGCACCTTCGGTCCAGCACCAAGCCCCCTTCACACGTTCAATCTTCGTGGGCTCATCGGACACCACACCGGGCCCACGGATGTGCTGAACCACAGCATCGCCGACGTTAAACCTGTACTTCAATCAGCACCTCCACTGCGGCAGGTGATCTGTTCCCGCCGCCTTTGCTCGTCACGTTCGATCGCCAGTGCCATGTCCGCAGCGCCTTGCAGGTAGCAGCTCGCCGTGAGCGATGGAAGCCCGAGCGGCTGCCGGTTGAACCACTCCCGCGTGATCCCCTCACATCGGTCGTTGGCAAGACCAACGAATGCCGCCGGCACTTCCTCGATTGTCGCCAGCACGCTCCGCTTCACCGTTCGCCCCCATTCAGCCGCGCAACCTCGCTCTTCATCCCATCCGACAGACACTCATCAAGCGACCACCCACCGCCACGCTTCTTAAAGTCCTCGTACTCCCGCTCCGCCAACTCGAACAGATCACGCATCGCGCCGGGGTGTCCCGTCTCGAGTCTCGTTCTGTTTGCAGGGAGCAGCAACGTCGCCAGCAAATTGCCGAACGCTCGCTCTTGGGTCTGCAGGTTTTTGAGCAGTGCTGACCCTACAGGGACCACGTGCTTACGTTCTGGCTCCGCACACAAAGCACGGGCCAGCAGGTCCGACACTTCGCGCTCCGACATGAGGTTGTGAGCCATCACGCCCCACCCCCATGCCGCACCACGCGCCCCGAAACCCCACCCCACGCCCGCTCAAAATCCCCCTGCCCCAACTTCACGATCGGCTCCGCCTCGATCGCCTCCACCTCCGTCGCCAGCTCGTTTGTGCTCGCGGCGTCGCTGCGACGGTTCAGCCGCGCAGGCATCCCCACGCGAGCGGCGAACAACTCCCTGAGCTTCTGATCGACGCTCGGACGGGTGCAACCACAGTGCGGGCAAGTGCTCATGTTGAGCCTCCAGAACAAACCACCACCCTCCCCCATTCGCTCATGCGCGATTGTCAAGGCCGCGGGAGAAGACTCGCGGGGGAGGGTGGCGGAATGTTCGGGTGCGTTGTGCATGGTCTTCTCAGAAACAGCCTTGACACAATGAGTATCGGGTATCTGCCCAAGTCAATCAAGCATTTGTGCGTAGATTTGTGTACGATTTTTGCAAGCACTTGCGATACAGGGATTTATGCTCGGTCGGTCTGTGTGCGGTCGGCCGCGCGGCGGTCGGCGACGGGGTAGGATGGTGGCATGGCAAGCACCTACCGCGCGGTTGTGGCCGAGTTCCTTCGCTGGTGGGACGCCGAGTGTGGATCATGGCGCGCGAAGGTCATGGCGCGCGTGTGGGTGGGCGGATGCCTGGCCGTGCTCATCTACGCGATGGTCAAGTAGGTCATTCCCCGTAGTTCTTGATTGCCCGCCGTGCCATGCCGCTGAGAGGCCCGACCGGGTTGCCCATCGGATCGGCCACAAGCCGGAACAGGCGATACGCCGCTTCCGCGGTGTTGGTGTCGTCCTTCTTGAGTTCCCTGACGATCGCCTCGAAATGCCTGACCAGCGACGTGAGCGGTGTGTCGAGCAGCCCAGAGCCCCCGTATGTTGAGCCGGTCGTGTAGAGCTTGAAGGCTGGCGCCCACAGATTGACGCCTCCGGGGAGCAGGCTGATGAGTTCGTCCATCACAGACTGAACCGCCTCCTCGTCCCGCTTCTCCTCGTCGTCCCCGAGCACCGCCGCAGCAACGTAGCGGATCGCCGTGGACCACGCCACGCTCGCGACGATGGAGCCGGCGGTGACGCCCATGGACTTCCCGCCCCGCTTGCCGGAGAGGTACGCGAGGTTTTGCATTTTGGCGATGTCAGACGTGAAGGTCAGCAGCAGGGCGGTCATGGTGTTGCGACGCGCGTCGGTCTGGAACTCGGTTGCGTTGAGGAGGTCGTTCGTGTTGGCGGTCTGCATGAAGGCGTCCGCGGCGCGGCGTGCGGCCCAACGGTCTTGGGCGGCCGGGCTCAGGTTGGTGGGAGCCTTGGTCCGGAAGACGTGGTAGGCGACAGCGGCGGCATAGCCGTCGAAGGTGTTTCCGAGTCGGATCGCGTCAAGGGTGGCGTCGTACGCGCGGCCGGCCTGCCCAGCTCGCTCCGTGAAGTTGCCGGTTTTGATCCCCTTGAACGCATGGAGGAGCTGGCGGATGGTGGCCTTGCCGGCGTCGGCGAAATGCGAATCAGCGTCGGGCGCGGCGCCGGTCGGCATGAGGGAAATGGCTGCCCCGGCGTGACTCCAACGGTGCCGAAGGTCGGGGGAGTGCTTGAGCAGCAGGCTCATGGTCTTGCTCATGCTGGCGGCGGCCTTGGGCATGGCCGCGAGCACGTCGCTGGTCGCCACGGCCGACCCATCCACAAGGGCAAGGGGAAGCCTGAACACCGTCGAGAGGTTCCGCAGCCAGGTCAGCGGGTTGGTCTGCGTCATGGTCTGCGCGAGCTTAGAGGCAGCCCGGCGGATGAGCTTGTCGGATTCCGGCTGGGAGTTGCCGCTGTATTCAGCGATGACGCCCGCGAGCCTCTTCACCATGGCGGTGCCGTACCGCGCGTTGATCTGGTTGATTACATCCGGGTGCATAATCGTTCCCTTGAGGTACTTGACGAGCTGCGCCCGCTGAATCATCATCTCGGTGCCCTGGAACGCCCGCACCTGGGTTTCTGCGAAGTCGGAGAGGAGTAGGGGCGTCTTCGGGTCTTCCACTCGCTTGATTGTGAACCCGGAGTTTTCGAGACTCTGAACCGCCCACTCGCCCACGGCCACGCGGGCCACGTCCACGGTGTCAGGGTTGCCGGTCTGGTCGAGGATTCGCTTGCGGGGGTAGTGGTCGATCACTTTCACCAAGCGGTTGCCCGTGATGTCCTTGTAAACCGCATCGGCCCGGTCAAACTGCATCTCCGACCGCAGGCGGTTGATCGCGACGGCGATGGTCTTCTGTGCCGGGGTCAGTGCGGCCTCCAGTTCCGCGAGCTTGTAGTCGTCCACCGTGAAGCTTTCGAGGTCGTTGCGGTGGAACTTGAAGGGCTGCCCCTCGTGCATGAGGGACTTGGTTTCGGGGTCTTGGGCGTAGATAGCCATGGCGAGCCCAACGGGGATTCGCTTGCGGTCCCCCAGCTCGATGTTCACGAACTCGACGGAAGCGTCCCCGAGCGAGCCGGTCGTCCGCTTGGTGAAGTCGGCCCAAGACTTGTACCCGTTCGCCTTGACGATCGCCTCGGCCCGGTCGATGAACTCTTGGTTCTTCCCAAGTTCCAGCGTCCGACGCGCGGCCATGGCGCGGTGGGCACGGGCAAAGATCCCGTTTTCGTCAAACTGCCCATCAAGGATCTGCATGAGGGTCCGGAAGTTGGCGTATTTCCGCATGAACAGGCGAACCGCGCCCGGCGTGCGGTCGGCGCCGACCTTCTCGGTCTGGGGCAGTTCCTTCTGCCGGGTGATCCGCTCAACCATGTCGTCCCGGTGCTCACTCATCAGGATCATCTTCCCGAGAACCCGAACTTTGTCCTCGTCGCGCTGCTCGGTGATGAGAGCCTTGATCTGCTCGGCCGACTCCCGCATGGCTTGGGCCAGTTCTTCGGCCCGAATGGTCCCGGTGTCCTTGGACTTGATCGCCTTCCAAGCCTCTTCGATGTCATACAGGGCCTTGCGGGCGAGGGCGAGGCGGTCGTCGTTGAGCTTCTTGAACATCTTGGCCATGACCTGCGCACGCCGGCGGGAGTCTCGAGCGACCGACTTGGCGAGGTCTTTGCGAAGCCGGTGCAGAATCTTCTGGAGGTCGCGCATCCCCGTTGCGGTGCTGACGGCCTTGAGGTAGCGTCGGCCAACTCCGGGGATGGACTGCACCAGTCTGACGGCCTCATCGCGGATTCCGGCCTCGGTTTCGGCCTGCACCTTGGCGGCCTGAGTCGCAGCCGCGGCGGCGTCCTTGCCACCTCGCTGCTCGATCTTGCGCATCTGCTCGGCCCGAATGGCGGCCTGCTTGGCCTTGGTGATGACGGGCTTGAGCGCCGCAAGGGCCTGAACGCGCCCCGCCTCCTTGCCCGCGCGGAACGACTTGCGGACTTCGGCCACGATCCGGGCGGCCACGTCGGGCCTCTGAGCGGTCCCAACGGCTGCGGCCTCCTTGACGGCCTTGGGGTCAACGGCGGCCCCCGCGGCGGTCTTGGTGCGTGCTGCGTCGTCCTTGTTGCGGGCGGCCTGCCAGCGGGCGTACACGTCCTGCGGGGTCTTGGCCCCGTCCATGAACCTGCGGGCGGTGCGGCGCAGGACGGCGGGGTCAAACTTCGCATCGGGCCAACGGGCGGCAACCTGGTCGGTGACGAACTTGCCGATGGCCCTGGCCCCCTTGATCTGGGCGACGATCGCCTTGCTTGCGGCCCATGCCGCGGCGTCGATCATGTCGCGGGGGTCGGGGATGGGGGTGGAGTAGAGGCGCGTGCCCCGCTTCTTCGCGCGGGCCTGCATCCGGGCCTCGGCCTCGGCGGCGATCCGCTCGAGTGCTCCAATGGCGCGGTCGGCCATGTTGGACGGGGCGCGCTGGGGCTCGCGCGGGTCGCCGCCGGAGGAGGAGGGACCGCCGCCGGACCCATCAAAGGCGTCGATTTTCCGCTGGAGCTTTTCGTTCCTGCGCTCGATGTCTTTGATTTCCTGCGACAGACGGGCGCGTGTGTTTTCTGGATACTTTCGGTCAGATTCCGTCAACCCCTCGGCATCGGAAGGAATGAAGCGTTTGAGTTGTGAGTCTCGCCATGAGTACGCGGTGGCGTCCATGTCTACGTTTGGCCCGAAAACCGTCGGAATCGGCGTTCCGCTGGACGGATACCAATAGTCCCATCGCAACACATCGCCCCGGTACAACCAGGCTACCCGCTTCACGCCTTCACGCTTCAAGTGCGAAAACTCTGCGTCTGTGACCTCTCGGGTGATTTCTTTGGGGTTGAACGGAAGCGCGTGGGCCTGCTTGGTGGCCTCGGCGAACACCTCGTACTTCTTGCGGAGCTGTTCCAGCTTCATCCGATTGAACGCAAGCGTCTTCAGTGTGGACGCCAGCGACCGAATCGGCGCGCCCGTCGCCTTGTCCATGTACCCGAGCATCTGTAGCGCGGACTCGAGGCTCACGGTTCGCACGTCCCCGTTGGGCTGCTGAACCGAGAACTGATGGACGATGAGCCTGTTGGTGTCGTCGTTGAGTTCCGCGCGTTCCCAATCCGAAACCCGGCGCTCTACCGTGTCGTCCTTCGTGTCAACGGTTTCCCACGTCCAGGTCCATTCGTATGCGAGAATCTTGGCTCCCGACGGGCCGACGATGGGGGTCTTGAACTGGATAGCGTGCTTGGGCCTGCCGCGCTTGGCCTTGTTGATGTCGCCTCTGTCTTCCGCGCCCGCGAACATATCCGGCGTGTCGGTCGTCCCCATCCGCTTCTCGTACTCGGCGACGGTTTCGCCGCGGCGGATGCCGGGGTATCGCTCCTGCATGTCTGGCGTCGGCTCGGGCGAGATGTCGCCGAACATGCCGCGCTGCGTCCCCGTGATGCTCTCGGTCTTCTGGCCGAAGACGCCTTCGCTGTCGGAGAACTTGGGGGGTGCGGTGGGCGCGGCCATTCCGTACTCTGCAAGCACCTTGAGGGGAACAGGCTTGCCAGCGGCGCGGGCTTTGGCTACCTCTCGTTCGTGGTAGAATCTTGCCTCGTTGACGACCTGCGTTTGCTGTGCCTTTGTGCTGGGCCAGCCTCCCTTTTTCCACTCTTCGAGATGCTCCTCTCTCGTCATCTCCCACGGCTCGCGTGTCGCGGGTGTCGCAGCGGCCGGCGCGGGCGATTCAGGCGGCGCAAAATCGGGAACCTCCCCAACGTCGGCGGTGCTCCGCGAATCCTTGTCGATGGGCATGTCCTCCATCGCCTCATGGATGAACGTCGCGGCGTTGTCGATGGGGCCGAAGTCCTCACCCCGCTGTGTCACGGCGGTGTAACCGTTCTCATCCTGCATGACCTCAAACGGAACGCCCGCGATGGTGAACCTGTCGCCGTCCTTGAACTCGGACGTTGCGACGTTCTCCCAATCGGGGCGCTGGTACTCGGTGTTGTTCACCGCGTCATGCAGCCAGAGCAAGAACACCGCTTCCGGGTCTTGGCGGTTGTCGGCCCATCCTTCGAGCCTGCGAACGGCCGTGGTGAGCCCGTAGGTGGAAGCCCCATCCCCCTCGTAGAACATCGAGCGGAGTTGGGCGACGTACTTGTCCACGCCGAGATACCCGAGCCAGTCGGGTCCAAGCCCGCGCGGGTTCACACTCAACAGCGTGCGGAGCTGTGGTTCCGCGTCGATCGCGTGAAGCACCTCGGTCGGGATCTTGCGGGGGAACGCGAAGCTAACGTAGTCGCCGGGTGCGTTGGGATCTTCCGCGTCCCCGAGCACGCCGTACTGCTGCTCGCTGTCCGGTATCTGCTGGGCCTTCTCGATGATGCGGGCGGCAACGTCGGCGCGGGAGAACCGTTGGGGGTTGCGGGCGTTGAAGGCTTTGGTGTCCGCGGCTTTGCGGGCGCCCTGCTTGCGGCGTTCAGCCTTGGCGGTCTGCTTGGCGGCGGCCTTCGCGGCGCGGATCTGGGAATCGGACGCCCCGCCTACTTGGGCTTGGGCCGCTGGCGGTTCTTCTCGAACGCCTCCCGCTGGAGCCGCATTTCCTCGCGTTGCTTGAGCATTTGTTCCTTGCTGCCCCTGCCCAGGGCCTTGCCCGTCGCCCCGCGCAGCTCCCACACCCCCGGTTGTACCTCGATCAGTGCCATCGGCGTTCTCCTGCGGGATGGTAGTCGCCTTGTCCACCACCACGATTCGAGCGTTGACCCCCGTGGTCGGGAGCCCGCTCTTGTCCTGCATGAACGTGTTTGGGGGCAACTTCTCGGACGTGCCCCCCATGCTTTCGAGCCAGTCGCGGAATCCGGTCGCCTTCTTGTCCGACCCGAAGAACGGGCCTTCGGACATGATCGCGACGAGCCGCCCGCCCGGCTTGAGCATGTCGAACGCGCGGCGAACGTGCTCCACGTCGCGGCGGTCGCTGAACGGCGGGTTCATCACGATTCGGTCGTAGACGGGGCCGGGGTTGAACTCGTCGAAGTCCTGCCCGACCAGGTTGTGCCCCTTGAGCGCGAGGATGTCGCGGAGCGAGCTGGACAACTCCACCGCGTCAACCTCGGCCCCTGCTTCCTTCGCGGCGTCGGCGAGTCGCCCGTTCCCGGCGGAGGGCTCGAGCACCTTCATCCCCGGTTCGATCCCCGCGCGGCTGATGATGTCGTCGGCGACAGGCTTGGGGGTGGGGAAGAAGTCGATGCCGACGGTCTGACCGATCAGCTCGCGCTCGGCCTTCTTGATGGGGTCTTCGGCGGCCTTCTTCACCTGCCCTGTGACTGCCACAAAGTCACGGATGAGGTCGGCGAGTTTTCCCTGGTGGATGGTGTCGGTTTCGCCGCTCATGGCGGCTAGGCGTCCGAATCGCTTGAGGCCCTCGGAGACGTTGCGGTCCTCGACCTTTGCGAGAATCGTGCGGAGCGTGTCGATGAGGCTTCCGTTCAGTTGCACGGGCTCATCGCCGTCGTAGAAGCGTGGGAGTTTGGCAGCAACGGCCTTCAGTCCTCGGACGCCTTCGGCCTTCCTGCGCAGCTCGTTGATCCATGTCGAGTGAACCGTCGGGAGGGCAAAGCGAATCCTCCCAATGGCCTTTTCAATGTCCATGCGAGCGATCGGCCCGTCGTCTGTTGACGTGCCGGGGTCCTCGGTCCTCTGGTCTTTGGGGATTGCGTAGTACGCATCACGCTTGGCCGACCAGATCAGGCTCCGCAACTCCTCCAAATCCGACCATGTTCGGATGCGGGCGAGGTTCGTGTTACCCGCCTCGATCGCGTCGGCGACCTTCCGCAACTGCTCGGCCTTGTGCAACTCGCGGCGCGCGTCGGAGATTGCCCCGTCGGCCATGCGAGCGCGGCGGGCGGTGTTCGTGTTGCGGTCCTGATCCATCTTCGCTTGCGCGGCGGCGGCCTTGGATGCCGCGACGGCGCGGAGCTTCTTGACCTGCTCCGTGCGTTTGTCTGGTGCAGCGGGCGCGGGTGCCGCGGGCGTCTCTGCTTTCGCCTCTGCGGGCGTTTCCGCGGGCTTGGTTCCCTTGCTGGCGAGGTAGGCGTCTCGCTCGTCGCTGATGCGTTTGGCGACGGCGTGAGCCTCGGGCGTGTCGGGGCCTGCCCACACTCGCGCGGTCTTGTCGAACGAGAACCCCGCGGCCTTGAGACTGTCGCGGACGGCCTTCGGCGGCATCGACCTGAACGCGACGGACGCCGGGCCGCTGGCACTCGCGGCCCCCGTCCCCCGAGGATCGGAGGATTCAGCGGGGGCAGCGGTGCCTGCGATCTTGCGCAACTCCTCGATGCTGGAGTCGGCAAGGTCGGCGCGGATGTCGTCCCCGGCCTTGCGGTCGGCGACGTACTTCTCAGCCTGTTCGCGCGTCTGGAAACTCTGCGACCCCACCGCGTACCCGCGCACGCGCCGCTCGCCGGTCGAGCGAACACCTTGCGGGAACCCGTTGGCGTAGTACCAGTTTCCATCGGTGCCTTTGAGTTGGATCTGCTCCTCGATGTTGAATCGGCCTCGGGCTTCGCGGTCGGTGATTTCCTGTTTGACGATGGCATCAAGCAACCGCGCACGTTCTTCCGTCAGCAGCCCTTCTTGCCGCCCTTCTTCTTGCCCATTGGAAGGCTCCTTGTTGGTGGTTGCCGCGGCCTGGCCCTGCGGCTGGGGGTTTGCTTGCAGGAACTTCGCGTAGTCGTAAGCGGTTTTCCCGAGGTCGTACCCATTGACCGTGTAGACGGTCTTCGTTCCCGCCTCCCTCATCCGCTTCTCATGGGCTTCTTGCTCTCTCTGGCTCGCGCGGTTGTATTCCGTGCGGCTCATGGGCTTGATCTTCGGCTCCTCGCGAGTCGCCAACTCAACCCTGCCCGCTGCGACCATCTTCTCGACGTGCGACTTGATTGTGTCCGCTTCCCCGTCCACGCGGACAAGCGCGTTCAGGCTCGCAATAGCCTTGCCTCTCTGCATTGGGGGCATCGAATCAGCGAACCCGCGCGTGTCCTCTCTCGCGGATTTCCGCTTCGCTTCCTCCCGATCCTTCGCCTCCTGCGCAACTCGATCGCGCTCGCGAGACTCTGCGTTGCGGCGGTCGCGATCCTCGATGTCCTTCGCGTACTTCTCAGCCTCTTCGCGCGTCGCGTGGATGGTGTCGCCATACCCATTCGGGTTGTCCGACTCTCGCACGGCGAACATGGTGCCGCGGCCCTTGACGGCCTGCGGATAAATGCCGTACTTCGGGGTGTCTTTTGCCGTCGTCCCCTGCGGCTGGGGTGAACTATCCGGTTTCGCCGGAGGGTTGGGGGTCAGCCCGTACTCCGCGAGCACCTCGGGGGGGACGGGCTTGCCTGCGGCGTGGGCGGCTTCGACGAGTTCCCGGTGGTTGAGGGGCTTCCACGGGTCACTACCCCCGTGCGACATTCCCCTCTCCCACACATACACAACACCGCTCGGCGATGTGGCATAGAACGCCGGGG
>JACCDG010051569.1_pt1 | contig 10726 bp, 13 predicted proteins | sample 7442471 | NCBI WGS metagenome assembly JACCDG01 (sample SAMN15323444, study PRJNA562643) | freshwater metagenome | isolation source: river surface water | place: USA:Blue River Watershed | collected 2017-08-17 | reverse complement strand
CCTGCGGGCGACGACGCTGCTGACGCCGGGGGCTTGGCAGTGGCCCCATGATCGCCAGCGACAGGCATTGGCTGCGCGCCTGGGCGCGGGATTTGACAGCTTTGCGAATCGAGAAGCTGCGTGTCGATGGCATGGCTCCACACTTTGCGGCCCACTTCAGGCGAACGCCCACTCATGAAAGTGGGCGCTTTGCTTTGCAGCCAGGCAGCGGCGTCGGATGCGTCCATGTGGCGTGGCTCAGGCATTGCGCTTTGCCGCAGCCAGGAAGACACCCAGAGCAACCAGGCTTCCGCCAGACATTCGCTGCAGAAGCCTGGCACGCGTCGACTGCGCCGAACTCGACTTCAGCAAACGATCTACGCAAAGCACGGCGAACACATCGACCAGGGTGTTCAACCCCACGCAGATGCAGCCCATGAGGACCAGTTGTGGAACCAAGGGTGCGTCCGCCAAGGCGAACTGGGGCAGGAAGGCCAGGAAGAACAGTGCTGTCTTGACGTTCAGGGATTCAACCCACACCCCCTCCTGGAACGCGCGTCGAGCCCCCTGGAATTGCGCTAGGCCTGGCTCCTGGCGAGGCGCCGGCCGAGTGATTATCCGAAGACCCAGATAGACCAGGTAGGCGGCACCCACGTACTTCAAGAGATCGAACGCCCAGGCTGACCTGGCCAAGAGCAAGGAAAGACCGAAGGCCGCGGCCAGCACGTGCACGAACCCACCCACGGCAGTCCCGACGCATGAGGCCAAGCCTTCGGACTTCCCCCCGGCCACGGTGCGTGCCACCACATAGGCGATGCCGGGGCCGGGAGTAATGGCCAGCAGCACGGCAGCGAACAAGAAGGCCAAGTAGGTCATGGGGTCGTCCACGGGCATTCATGGTGGAGCCAGCGCCAGGCAGGGCTGCCGCCACCGAGGGCGAAATTCTTCATTTGGGCTGTCGGACCGTGTCGCGCATGGCTTGGGCCAGGGCATGGTTGCCGCACGCCTCCAGGCCGCGGATGGCGCCTTCGCGGTCCTGTGGCTGGTGGTGTTGGTTCAACTTGCGCTTTCCGTCCAGCCGGGTGATGCGCACCTCGATGCCGACGATGTGACTCAACTGTTCGGCCAGGTAATCGGCGGGCGCATCGCCCATCTTCCAGGGCCGTGGCTGGTCGGCTTCATGCTGGCGGGTCAACTTGGCCACCACGCCGCGGACAAACCGTTCGTCGTCATGAACGTGGAACGTGCCATGGGCATGAACCACCTCGTAGTTCCAGGTGGGCACGCGGCGGTGTGTTTCCTGCTTGCCCGGGTACCAGTTGGGTGAAATGTAGCCCTGCGCGCCGCGGAACACCACCAGAACCTCGGCGCCATCTGCGACCTCGCGCCACACCGCATTGGCCCGTGCAACGTGGGCCAGCAAGGTGCCGTGCGGGCCCTGGTCGGCGTCCAGCAGCAGCGGCAGGTGATGGGCTTCCAGGCCGCTGGCCGTGTGCGCCACGAGCATGCCGAAGGCGTTGTCGCGAACGATGCGATGGAGTTCCTCAATCCGCGGTTCAGCGAACTGCGAGGGAAGGTACATGGGGCAGGCCTCTTGAATGCAGGCGCCGGCGACGGCCAGCGGATGGCGTCACTGTGCGCCATCATCGGCCAGGTGAAAATAGCCAGTTCTCAACAAAATCACCAGGCCAGTTCATCCCATGCACCTCGCCACGACCGGCCGCCCCGGTCTCAGCCGAGCCCTGTACGAGGAAATCCGTACCGGCATTGCCGACGGCACCTACGCCGCGGGCGCGGTGCTGCCTTCGACGCGCGCCCTGGCGGCCGAGCGGGGCCTGTCCCGGGCCACCGTCACGCTGGTGTACGAGCAACTCGCAGCCGACGGGTTCATCGAGACGCGAGCCGGCGCCGCCAGCCGCGTGGCATCAGGGGCGGCATCTGTCCATCGCGCTGGACAGCCAACGCGCTCACCCGACCGCCCTGGAACTGGCGCACCGCCATCCGGTCGACTTTCGGCCATCGGCAGGCGCGTAGCGGCGATGGGCACCGGCCTGCCGCTGGCCACCGCGCCGGGCGAGATCGACTTCCTCTACGGCCCGCTGGCCGGCAGTGACTTCCCCACCCTGACCTGGAGCAAGGCGCTGCGCGCCGTGGAGCGCCAGCGCGTCCGGCGCCTGGCGTACGAGGACCCACGCGGCAACCCTGAGCTTCGCCAGGCCTTGCAGGTCCACCTGGGCCAGACACGCGGGCTGGCATGCACGGCGGACCAGATCATGATCGTCAATGGTTCGCAGCAGGCGCTGGACCTGTGCGCGCGCCTGCTGCTCGATCCCGGTGACCGTGTGGTCGTGGAGAACCCCGGCTACCGGGCAGCGCACCAGGCCTTCATGGCCTATGGCGCGCAACTCGTGTGCGTCGGCGTGGACGGTCACGGACTGAAGGTCGGGGAACTCACTGGCGTGGGCCGAGCGCAGCTGGCCTATGTGACGCCGACCCACCAGTTCCCGCTCGGCTCTTTCCTGCCCATCGCGCGCAGGCGCGAACTTCTGTCATGGGCTGGAGGAACCGGCGCCTGGGTCATCGAGGACGACTACGACAGCGAATACCGCCATGCGGTACGGCCTGAGGCGACGCTTCAGTCGCTGGACACCCGGGGCTGTGTGATCCACGTGGGGACCTTCTCCAAGACGCTGTCGCCCCAGTTGCGACTGGGCTACATGGTGCTGCCGCCAAGCCTGGTCGAACCATTCACCAACGCCAAGCGCCTGACTGACCGCCATGCCGCCACGGGGGCGCAGCGCGCGCTGGCCCTGCTGCTGGAGGACGGCAGCTACGCCAGGCATGTACGGCGAATGCGCCGCCGGCAACTCGCACGTCAGCGCGCCCTGATGCAGGCCCTGGCCCATCACCTCGGTGATGAAGTGGAGGTCCAGGGGGCTGCCAGTGGACTGCATGTGGTGGTGTGGTGGCTGTCCTTGCCGCAAAGCGTCGAAGCAGACCTGGTACGCGCATCCCGTCAACGTGGAGTGCGCGTCTATCCGATCAGCCCCCTGTTCCACCCCGTCGCGGGCGAGATGAGCCCTCGACGCCCTGCGGGCTTGGTCATGGGGTATGCCTTGCTGGAGGACGAGGAAATCCGGGAGGGCGTCAGGCGCTTGGCCGCCGCCGCTCGCAGCCTCAAGGCAGGAATGCGGCTCTGGCCAGCCAGCGGACATTCGGAGGCCTCGACCTCATGACTGCTGAGGGCTTGGAGCGGGACGCAGGTGTCCGCGTGTCAAGCGACCGCAACCAGCCGGCATCGGCCAAGGTGGCGCCCGAATTTCTGCCAGGTCATCACTTTCGTCGGCGATGACAAATGCCACGTCGGAGGAAAGCAAGTACCTCAAACCAATCCGCTTGACAGATTCCGCATTGCAGAACAAAATCCCGCATGATCCACTCATTCAGGTGCTCAGACACGGAGGCGCTCTTTCACAGCAGGGCTGTCCGCCGTTTCGCGAACATTGAACGGGTGGCCAGGCGCAAGCTCTTGCAACTGCATGCCGCCACTGAATTGGCGAGCCTGCGCATTCCCCCTGGCAACCCGCTGGAGGCATTGAAGGGCGACCGCAAAGGGCAATACAGCATCCGCATCAACGGCCAGTGGCCGGTCTGTTTTTCCTGGCATGACGATGGAGCCCGCGATGTCGAGATCGTGGACTACCACTAGGAGTTGAACATGGCAGTCCTGCTCGACGAAATCCACCCCGGTGAAATCCTGCTGGAGGATTTCATGAAGCCCATGGGCATCACGGCGCGCCAACTCGCGGCCGACATCGATGTCTCACCCAGCCGGATCAGCGACCTGGTACACGGCAACCGTCCCATCACGGCCGACACCGCCTTGCGCCTGGGCCTGTTCTTCAACATGGACCCGCGCTTCTGGCTGAACCTGCAGACGGAGTACGACATGCGTGTGGCCTCCCGGACCTTGCACGAGAAGATCGCCCCGCGGATCCGCGTGTTCCAGGCCCAGGCAGCCGCCTGAAGGCGCAACTGGAGATGTCGCCAGAGGCGGCCTTTCAAAGGCCGTGCATCGGAAGACTGCATCCAGCCTATGGATGATTTCGCTGCGACGGATGGCGGGCTTGCAGCGGTTGCTGCCTGTCGATCCCTGGGTTCGCGATCCCGCTAGTGCGCCCATTTCAGTCAATCACCGCGATCTCAGCACGCACACTCAGGTGACCGCTATCGAGGGAGGAGCGGACATAACTCGTAGACGCCTCGAACCAATCCGGACGAACGTCTGCCTTTCTATCGCGCCAACTCGCACTGTCGACCCACAGCGGACACCAGACTTAAAGTCGACTCCAGCGCTCCCTCCTGGGTAATTCGCCATGGATAACCAAGTCAGAAATGCCGGTAAACCGCCGCGGCCAGTATCCCGGTGGCAATGGAGGGCAGAGGCTTTTTCACGGTCAGCATCACGATGGCGGTGGTCGCCAAGGCCAGTCTCGCACCTGTGTCCCCGTTCAGTGCCAAGGGTGCCAGTAGTGCCACCAAGACCGAGCCCGACATCGCGCCGATGAATTGTTTGACCCTGTAACTGATCGGCACAAAAGACATGATGAATACGCCGCCCCAGCGTGTTGCCAAGGTCACGACAGCCATGACGGTCACCACCGTCCACATGCCCCAGCCCGTGGTGTCAATGCTCATGTTTTTGCTCCGTCCAAAATGCGCCTAGCAAGCCCCCAGCCAGCGCGCCAGTGACGACATGAGTGTTGTTTTGCAGATACCTGTGCGCAAGCAAGGAAGCCGTCGCTGCCACTACCCAGATGACCCCCATGCGAAGATTCCTGGGGCCGCTCACGACCATGGCCAAGAGGAAGCACCCCATCACCATGTCCAGCCCAAAGCGCTTGGGATCGTGGATGGCACCCCCGAAGAAACTGCCCACGCTTGTGCCGAGCACCCAGAAGGCCCATAGCGCCAGACCACCGCCGAGCAGCACGCCAAAGCCGGGCTGCCCCCGAGCCATCGAATGCATGGTCATGGCCCAGTTGGCATCGGACGCCAGCATCATGACGCCGTAGCGCCTGGCCGCTGGCATATGACGCAGCCAGGGGTACAAGGTCGCACCCATCAGCAAATGCCGTGCATTGATGGCAAAGACAGTGATCGCCAGCGTGATTAGGGGCACTTGAGGGCCCCACAAGTCCAGCACGGCAAACTGGGAGGCACCCGCAAAAACCAGGGTACTCATTGTCAGAGCCCACCCGGCATGTAGTCCGGTCTGTGCCGCCGCCAAGCCGAACGCGGCGCCGAAGACCATCACGAACAAGCCAATCGGCACCAACTGCCAGAATCCCATCCACACCATGTGGCGGTTCAAGGTGTGCAAATTGGCTTCGAACTCCGGGGCGTTCATCGTGGGGTCTGACCTTCAGGATTTCGTGAGCGGCGGGTGGGATAGAGCCCAGCGAATCGAATTCTAGGAACCGACTCATCAGCGGACAAACGAATAGTTGGAATAGACTGCATTCGATATTCAAATAGCAAATACATCACGATGCCCTCGCAAGACCTTCAGATCGACTGGCTCCGTGCCTTTTTGGCCGTGGTGGAAACGGGCTCGATGACGGCGGCGGCCAAGCAGGTCTCACGCTCGCAATCGGCGGTGAGCATGCAGATCAAAAAGCTGGAGGACAGCATCGGGCGGCCAGTACTCAACCGGGGCTCGGGTGCCATCTCCTTGACCACCACAGGCTATGACCTATTGGGGCACGCACGCAAGCTGATGGAGATTCATTCGGGCACTTTGGCCGCGCTTCACGGTAGCGGGATCGAAGGCCGCGTGTCCCTGGGCGTACCTGATGACTATGTGGCCGCGTACCTGGCACCTGTTCTCAGAACATTTGCCAGCCGCCACAGCGAGGTGGAACTGACTTTGGCGTGCGAGCCATCGACGTCATTGGTGGCCAAGTTGGAGCGAGGAGAAATCGATTTGGCTCTGGCGACCCGCGATGTACCAGGCCGAGGGGAGTACCTGTTCCATGAAGACTTGATCTGGGTGGGCACAGAGCTCCACGAACTCTGGGCGAGAAACCCACTCCCGATTGCAGTGCATGGTCTCGACAGCCAGCTTCGGAGCACGATTTTGTCGGCGCTGGCGAAACAAGAGCGTGAGTACCGTGTGGTCTACAACAGCCCGAACGTCATGGGGCAACTCGCGCTGGCCCTGAGCGGTCTGGCTGTGGCAGTGGTAACACGATGTAGTCTCCAGCCAGGCTTGAAGGTACTGGATCACCGTCACGGGTTACCGGCATTGCCGACCGTTGATGTTGTGCTCATGCGAAGCGGGCAGTCCAGACAGTCGAAAGCCGTGGATGTCATGCACGAGCATGTCATCCAGGCCCTCAAAGCCGGCAGGTAGGGCGGAGCTGACTAAAACCGCTCCAGAGGTATAGCGAGATGAAGAATCATCGACCTCAAAGTCTGCTTCTGGCCGAACTGTGAGGTCCCCGGCCTCCGCCAGAAGCGGTCTTTCGCTTGGGGTCCAATGACCCCAACCCGATTAGAAAGAGCACCCGTCCGGACTCAAGCGCATCCTGCGTAGTCCCTCAACTCGAGGGGAGACCATCATGGACGCTTCAGCAAATGCCGCCCGCCACGAGCCGTGGAACAAGGGAAAGATCGTCAGACAAAAGGCGCCCTTCAAGCTCAAGGACATCTGGCCACTGCGCGTTCGCCTTCAGATGGAGGGGCGTGTGCGCGAATTGGCGCTATTCAACCTGGGGCTCGACAGCAAGCTGCGCGGATGCGATCTCGCTGCACTCAAGGTTCGGGACGTGTGCCACAGCGGCCAAGTCTCGGCCCGTGCAATCGTCTTGCAGCAAAAGACCCAGCGACCAGTGCAGTTCGAGACCACAGCTGCGACCCGTGAGGCAGTGCAGGCTTGGATCAGTTTGGCGGGACTGAGGCCGAACGACTTTCTATTCCCCAGCAGGCTCCACGAGTCGCCCCACCTGGGGACCAGGCAGTACGCCCGCATCCTCGGTCACTGGGTCGATGAACTTGGCCTCGACCGCGCGGACTACGGCACGCACTCGATGCGGCGCACTAAAGCGACGCTGATTGGTGGCTTGATTGCTATTGACCGTTTCCCCGACACACTGCTGATCAATCGAGGTGCGCAGGTTTTTGAGAGTCATTGAACGCCTTGGGGTAGACGTTGCCGGACGATCTCGCTGAAATACCTCGCGCCAATGGGCAGCAACTCGTCGTTGAAGTCGTAACGGGCGTTGTGCAGCGGCACGCCGCCAGGGGTGTCTGCTGCGCCGTTGCCGATGAACACGAAGGCACCGGGCACCACCTTGAGAAAGGCGCCAAAGTCTTCAGAGATCATCATCGGGGCAACGTTGCCATTCACCTGCTCGGGTCCAACCACCGCCTGTGCTGCGCGGATGGCCACCGGCGTGCACTCGGGCCAGTTCACCGTCGGGACGAACTCGTGCGTGTACTCGACCTCGCAGGTGGCGCCATGGGCCGCCGCAATGCCCTGGCAGAGCTCGCGCATGCGGCGTTCCAGCAGTGCCTGCACGGCAGGGGAGTAGCTGCGGGTATCGCCCTTGATCTCGACGTGCGTGGGAATGGCATTGCGGATGCCATCGCTGTGGATTTCGGTGCAGGAGACCACGGCCGAGTCTGACGGGTCCACCGAGCGGGCCACGATTGTCTGCAGGGCCAGGATGACTTCAGCGGCCACAAGCAGAGGGTCAATTGCCATCTGCGGGCGTGCCGCATGGCCGCCGCGACCTTTGATGCGGATCACAAAGTTGTCTTCGCTGGCCATGATCCCGCCCGTGCGGGTGGCAATGTGGCCCACCGGCATGCCCGGTATGTTGTGTGCGCCATAAATTTCATCCACGGGAAAGCGCTCGAACAGGCCGTCCTGGATCATTGCGTTGGCTCCCCGGCCATGCTCCTCGGCCGGCTGGAAGATGAACCGCACTGTGCCATTGAAGTCGCGGCGGCGCGTGAGAATCTGCGCGGCGCCCAGCAGCATGGCCATGTGCCCGTCGTGGCCACATCCGTGCATGCAGCCCGTGTTTTGCGAGATGTACGGCCGGTCGGTGGCGGTCTCCGTCATCGCTAAGGCATCCATGTCGGCCCTGAGGCCAATCACGCTTGAGCCCACTCCCACTTGGAGGCTGGCCACCAGGCCCGTGCCACCAATGCCGCGGTGAACCTCCAGGCCCATGAGCTCCAAAGCTCGGGCCACGTAATTCGAGGTCTTGTGTTCGTTGAAGCCGGTTTCTGGGAACTGATGCAACTGGCGCCGCCAAGTCACCATCTGGGTTCCAAGTTCACTGTCCACGTACATGTCAACTCTCCTGTGTGAAGGGGTTTGCTCAGCGGGCGTGCGCGTCAGCCCAGGCTTGCTGTCGTGCCAGTACGGACTCAGCGTGCTCGCCGACCAGTTCTGCGTAGACGGAGGGGGCCGTGGCGCCCTCGGTGTTGATCAAGAGCACCCGCGACTGGGGGCTTAGGCCCACCTGATCCGAAAGTGCACGGTCTGCGCGCAATTGCTGAAGGGCCGCCAGCCCCGCCACGCCCGATTCCCCGGCCACCAGCGGAATGTCGCGCCGCCCCCCCTGGGCCAGCTGGCGCATGGCTTGCACTGCTTGATCGTCCTCGATGGTCATGAAGGCATCCACACAGGGCTGCAGAAAGCGCCAGGCCAGCGGCGAGGTTTCCCCGCATGCCAGCCCCGCCATTACCGAGTCCACAGAACCTGTGGCCTTTGCTGGTCGACCCTGGATGGCGCTTTGCAACAGGCAGTCGGCCTGGGCCGGCTCGACCACGATGAACACCGGTCGGCGTTTCCCTTGGTACTCCCACAAAAAACTGGCCAGGCCAGCGGCCATTCCGCCCACACCACCTTGCAGGAACACATGGGTGAATGCACCTGGCTCGCCGGCAGGGCCTTGGGTCTGCGTTACGACCTCCTGGGCGATCACGCCGTAGCCCTGCATCACATCCCGAGGAATCTCTTCATAGCCTTCGTAGGAGGTGTCGGAAATCACCTGCCAGTCATTGATTGCGGCCAGGCGCGCCGCCTCCTCCACCGAGTCATCGTAGTTGCCGCTGATGCGGACGATCTGCGCACCGTAAGCCGCTATGGCCCGCTCGCGTTCCATGCTCACCTGCGCGTGCAGCACGATCACGCAACGGCAGCCCGCGTCACGCGCAGCTGCTGCGAGGCCGCGGCCATGGTTACCATCGGTGGCGCTGATCACGGTGTAGCTGGCCAGTTCGCGGGCATAGCGCCCCTTCAGGACGTCTGCCGGCTCGAAGCTGGGGTGCAGTCGCAGCACTTGGCGCACCAGTGCGATGGGAGCTCCCAGCGCCTTGAAGCTGCCCAGTGAGGAGCGCACCGATTCATCTTTGACGCTTAGCCCAGCCACCCCCAAGCGGTCGGCCGCATCCGGCAAGCTGTACAGCGGTGTGGGTTGCGGTGAGATGCCCTGCCAGCCCGAAAGCCAGCGACCGCTTTCTTCGGCGCGTGCCATGTTCATGACAGCTGCAAGTTCTGCCGGGTACGACTGGCGCTGGGCGCGTGGATTGAGGATCAGCATGGAAGAGGATTTCTTGGGAAGACTAGAGCCCGGGTGAATGTTATTTTGTCTGTGCCGTCAATTTTTCGATAATTCGCGTGCTAAATTGAACTTTATTCACCTTCGGCCGCTCCCACCTCCCATGAAACTGGACCACTACGACCGTGTGATGTTGGCTGCACTGCAGGACGACGGCCGCGTGCCGCAGAGGGAGCTCGGCTTGCGCGCGAACCTGTCGACAGCCGCCGTCAACCGGCGGATCAAGCTGCTTGAAGGGGCGGGTGTGATCGAAAAGGTCGCGGCCAGGCTCAACCCACGCGCCTTGGGCTATGACCTCACAGTCATCGTGCAGGTCAAGGCCGAGAACGAGCGCGCAGACCTGCTGGACGAGATGCAAAGACGTTTTGCGGCCTGCCCGCAGGTTCAGCAGTGCTACTACGTGGCCGGGGAATGGGACTTTGTGATGATCTTCCTGGTCCGCTCCATGGAGCAGTACGTAGAGCTCACGCGCGCCCTGTTCTTCGAGACCGGCAACGTAAAGTCCTTCAACACCCTGGTGGCCATGAACCGCGTCAAGACGGGAAACCATGTGCCGGTTGAGCTAGTTCCAGCCTCCAGTTGAAGACTGCTTGGGGTCGGGAGCACCAAGTCATATCCAGCGTGAGCGGTCGTTCCTGCGTCTGGCTCTCGTCAGACTTGGTCGAACGGCTGGTGCTGGAGGTGGAGCGGTCCCCGGAGCCCACGTCTGGCGAACGACTGGTTTTAAGACTTGCGGCCACTCCGTTGGCAAACCAGGTTCGTCCGCAATCAGCCTCTACCAGCCCTCCCAATCAGCGGCGCATGTGCTGCGCCACCGGACGCTCGGACAGTTCAATGAAGTTGAACGTCAGTCGGGCATCCAACATGCGCCCTCCTCACGCGGAAAAAAGAGGTCAGGAGGACGCTTTCGCAATTTCCCCCACATCGGTCGAGGCCTTTGATGATCCTTTGAAAGTATGGGAACGCATTTCCCAAGGCAGTTTGGCCGAGGGCAGAGAACGACCCCATCGATCCAGCCGGACGGGGACAGGGATCGGCATGGATCCGTTCAGTTACCCTTGCATCCCCCTCATAGTCCAGGAGACAACATGGCGGCTTATCTGGTGGTG
>JACCDG010219652.1_pt1 | contig 10727 bp, 19 predicted proteins | sample 7442471 | NCBI WGS metagenome assembly JACCDG01 (sample SAMN15323444, study PRJNA562643) | freshwater metagenome | isolation source: river surface water | place: USA:Blue River Watershed | collected 2017-08-17 | reverse complement strand
TATCTATGATCCATGCATAATTTGATTGTGTAGTAAACATAGGAATTTCCTTTCCTAGATTGGTACCCCCGCCCGGTTATGCTCCGGGGTTACACCTTTATAAGAAGTGCGTTCTCACTAATTGAACTACGGGGGAGAGATCATATTACTGGCTGAGTGCCACCCATTCATTTAATGGAGCGACAATGCCAAGATTCTCTAAAGCCTCTTCTAATGTCAGCTTAGTAATACCCCTACAAATATAGGTAGTGTAAGGATTAATCACCATCTGACCATCAGAAGTATCTAACAGTACCGTGCCATCTTCCTGAGCCTTCACGGAAAAGATATTCGCACCATAGGTTGTCGAGTAGTTAAACATATTATTCCTCAGGTCCACAGGGCAGTGAAATGTTCTTTTAACCAATCCAACGCCCACATGATTTCGTTGTGTTCGAGGCTACCGATGGTTTCAAATGGAAAAGGATTGTCCTTATTGAACTCTCCCTCATCTTTTGTTGCGTATGCCCTGAACGCATCTCGGGCACGTTCGATATCCTCTTCGGGATAGTTGTAAGGGAAACCCATGATAGCAGTTAAACCCTGATCAATAAACGCAGCTAAAGTATGGTCGAATGACCAAATGTATTCATCTTTGAACTTTGGAACCAGATAAGGCTTCTCAACTCGATAGTTGTGCTGTTCTAACTGTTCGTCGGAAAAGAACTTTTCTTTGTCTAGATTTAAAGGCTGAGTGAATGCAGCCCAATCAATTGGTTCGCTCATAATGATTCCTTTTAGTCTTTCGCGTCCATCGTATTGACGATTTCACCTGTGGTGACATTACGAAGAATAATTTCTCCGTAACCCCAAACTGGTGATGCATCTGTTGCAAGAATATGTGAAAACATTGCTTCCATCATAGCATCACCATCACTGGCACTGTAATATTCTACAGTTTCGTAGTCTCCACGACCCTCTGCTGTTAACTGATAGTAATCAGACATTTTTATTCATCCTTTTTAAGTTGTTCATAAGCTATTCTAGCAATCTTAGAACGATGAGCCGCTTCAATCTGAATATACTGAGTTTGGTCATCTTTTAAAGAGGTGTATACACTCATATATATTCTTGATAAAGAGTATGACCTTGCGGCATCTCTTTGTAGATTGCTAACAGTTAAAGGTAAGATATTGTCAGCAGCTTCTCTCATAGCTTTACTTTTAAAGCTCATATTTTTCTCCAAATGTAGTTCAGCTTCCCAAGCAGTGGAATGGGCAAGAATCGAACTTGCAGGCGGGTATCCCCAATTTGCACCAATCATTTTATATTGCGGACTCGAACCGCTTAGCCACCAAGGCAATGCCGGAATCGAACCGGCTACCTAACCATTTTCCATTCCGTCCCCTAGATAGGATTCGAACCTATACTGTTCCGAGCTTGAATCGGATGCCTCCTGCCAGTTGGGCTACTAGGGGTTTGTGTCTGCCGATATATTTGTCATGCCTTAACAGATAATTATTGTGGCAAGAATATAGGACTTATGATTGAACCCAGCGCGGCTACCAAATTACGCCATACCCCCGCGAATCTTACGATTCAAAAACTTCTTTCAATTCCTGACAGATTACACAATTGACATCATCATATCCTAATATTTCGCCTCCAATTGAGGCCCAAATATGTTCCTCTCCGGTTCTCTTATTCCAGCTGATAAACCAGCAGAATCCACCAAGTAAAGGAATGGTGATGACTATGGATTTGTTATGCCATTCATCACATGATTTCATGATGCTTGGTTTCCAAGAGTACCATTGCCATGGAAAATACCATGTAAATCTTTTGAGATTAAATTGGTATTTGTTCAGTTCAATATTTTTCATAAGTGGGAGCACTGGGATTCGAACCCAGGATGGGGCTTTCGCCACGGCGGATTAAGAGTCCGCTAGAATCGTCCACTATCTCATACTCCCAAGATACCCAGCAGTTAATTACTCTGCCCAATACTGTTTCGACAAGCTACTAACCCTCCCTAGTCAGGGTTACATTCGCTCCCTTATCAGTTTTACCCTCTCGGTCACCACCGGGTCAGTGGAGAATGTATTACTACTTTTTAGGACCTACCAATATTATAGTTATTGGTAACGTTCATACTTGTGGCCGTTGAGTCCATCATATTATTAATCCTAGCATCAGCAAAAGTTAAGGCTGCTTCAAGAATATTAATACGATTTTCCAAAGTTTCAGTGATAGTTTCTAAGGTTGTAATTTCTATTAGGTGTTGCTGGATAGTTTTTTCATTGCTTTCAGCATTTTGCTTTAATCTTTTATTTTCTTCAAGTAACTTTATATTTTCTTGCTGGCAATTGTGAAGAGATTCTTCAATATCACTTAACGTTTCAGTTAGGTTTGCAATTTTTTCATCTTTAACCGACATCTGATATCCTTTGTCTAAAGTTTATTTACGCCAAATACTTTGCGTAGTTGGTAATCTTCCTAAACGCTCCAAAACTTCATCCTCATAGTATGTATCGCCAGCAATTTTAATCTGCTTACGAATCTTGTGTTCGTGAGGAAAACAGGGTACTTCTGGAACATCACCAAAGTATATCATACCAAGACGTTCTAAAGCAAACCTGTAACCAGAAGCGAAAGAAGTCCTGATAGCAGATTCAGAACACTTCTCTAAAGTGTTAGTAAAGTCTGCGGTCACCCTGTCTAACTGTGATTGTGGAATACAAACATATTCCACATTATCATGGGTAACGCCGGTTGGCTTACCCTTGGTGTTAACTTGGATTTGTGGTTCGGATAGCAATTTCTTCCTTCCAAAGATCATCTAACATGGTGTAGTACGTAGATGCACTGTATGGATTATCCCAAATTTCTCCATTATCATCCTCAAACCCGACCATGATATCAAAACCATACTTTCCGCCATCAATATATTCGGCAGAGTATTCTCGCAATGAACGTAAACCGTCATTGTAGTCACCAAAATCTTTAAGTCGAATAGGTTGACGAGGCAAAGAATGATCTTCATCATCAAGATAATGATCTAACTGACAAAGAATACAACCAGTGCCTTCCTGAGCATACGAACCGTAAGTACCCTTAGGTCTGGGTGTAGCAAGATTCAATAACCGCTGATTAATTACCTTATGCCATCCAGGCAAAACCTCATCTAAAAGTTCTGCACCTCGCTTAACACTAGGAATAATAGCATCACGTTTAAAGTTAAAATCTGACATTTAATCCTCCATTATTAGATCCCAAACCTCATCCATAAAGGATTCGGATTCGGATGCTTCACCAGTACCGGCATTGATACCATCAGTAACAATAGCCTTCTTACTTAACACTTCCATAACATGATCTTCAACAGTATTAGCTGCATAAAGAACATGAATCGTGCATGTACGAGTTTGTGTCACTCGATAGATTCGATCACTAGCCTGCTCAAATTCAGCGGGTGACCAAGGAAGCTGAATAAACACAAGATTAGCTGAATTCTCCAAGTTGAGTCCAGTACCAGCAGACTGAATGTTCCCAATCAACACTGATACTTCACCTGATTTAAAGGCATCAATATTCTGTGCCTTCTTCAAAGGAGAATCGGAACCTGTAAAGGTTCGATTACTAATCTTACGATTATCTAGTTCTGCCTGAAAAGCGGCAACAACAGACTTGTGATGAGCCATCACAACAATCTGTTCATCCTGCTCAACCATAGCTTCCACATAATCTGCACAGGCTTCGATCTTTGCAAGAGCCGCATATTCGACCAGCTTACCAAGCTGAACCAACTTTTCTGATCCAGCGATTGCGTCAGGATCTTTACCCTGAGAAGTAAGCCAGCCCTCAAAGTCACTGCGAATCATCTTGTATTCATTCCAGCCCTTAGCCGAAACAGGTACAGCGTGATCCACAATCAACTTTTCTGGCATATCCACAACATCTTCACGCTCAACACGAATGTATGCTGTTTCACGCAAAGCGTTATGTAAACCAATTGGATCAGTGCAACCGTTAGGAACCTCAATCCAAATTGACTTTGTATTTTCCTTGTTCGGTCCAACCTTCTTTTCAACCATCATCTGCTGCATGTAGCACCAGCGATTACACCACTTCTTGTAAGAAGAAGAACCAACAATCGACTTTGCAATACCAGCAATTTGTGCTGGCATCCAAACTTCCTCTGCATCATTTGTTGCAAGTGTACCAGTCAAAAGAATCACAGTACCATCATGGGCGCGGACATCTTCTGCAATTTCAGAAGTTGCTGCTGCACGCTTTGCGGAACGATTCTTGTGACGCTGAGCTTCATCCACAACTAAAATGCTCGGACCCCAAGCCTTGATTTGATCAACCCACCATGCAACAACAGAATCACCAATGATGACAACATCATTATCATCAGAGATTTCGTGAGTGGTTCGACCAGTAAGAATCTCAAAGGTAATCCAAGGAAAGAGTCTACGTAATTCCTTCTTCCATGGATCATATGCCAAAGAGGGAGGAATAACGATTACTGTCTTGGACGACTTCTTATTTGCAATTGCGGTCAAAGCCACTGCCGACTTACCCATGCCGGGAGCGAAACCAATAATACCACGTTTGAATTGCAGAATTGTTTCCACTGCTGCTAACTGATAGCCTCGCAGTTCAATTTCTGCTGGGAGCATCTCGGGAATAAAATCGGTAGTTGTCCGACCCGAGAACTCAATGAAATTGTCATCAATTACACCAGAGTTTGACTGCTTCTTGATATCACCAAGAAGTGCTGTCAAATCATTCATCGTGGGTGATCCCTTCCAGACCAGTCATATGTTACAGTCTTATCAAAGGCAGCTTTTCGTTCAGCAATAATCTGCTGACGTTTCTGCTCTAATTCTTTCTTTGTTACATGGGAATAATATACTGGTGATAAAAGAAATAATACACATACGCCGACGCTTAAGCCCATGAATAAGCAGGCGAGTATATCCATCCATAGAGGCCATTCCGCCGCAAACATTTTACATACCCCACTTTGCCATGCATATGGGTCCCAGGCCATTTGCGATCGAAATTGGGTCTGTTAATTCTGCTCCACAAGAAATGCAAACACCAGTTTCGCGACCATATTCCTTTGCTTGTTCCAGAGTTAACTTCCTACCAAGACCAATCAAACCATTCTTGCCAAGGTACTCACCCTTCTTACCGTTCACAATGGTACGAGCAACAAGAAAACCCTTCTTGGTGTGATAAGCCTCAATGACTTCATCACCCTTCCAGTAAAAACCGGATTCGGTAACAGCCTCACCCTTTGGAACATCGTCCTTCTTAATTGTTCCATAAGCAGTTTGGTCATCCGACCAAACAATTTCATCAATTACCACATCCTGCTTCTTGTTCTTCGAAACAGCAAGCAGCCTTGCGCCTGGAACAACAATATTTGGCTTACCCGAAATAACCCAAATATCATTGAACTTCTTCCAGCGAACTTCATTGTCTGGCTTAGTGAGATCAGTGATCTCCATGAGCAGACTGATTAGATCGGAGGCTTCTTGAAAGGAAATATCCTCTTCCGAGATAACCTTAGCAAGAACCTGCTGATGTGGAATAAGCTTTTCTGCAACAGTCTTAGCGAGTTCTGCTTCCATTTCTGGCGCACGCTCGGTGACTGTTTTGTAAAGCGAATTGATAAAGTTGATCTGCTTATCCGAGGCAGACATTTAAACTCCCTTTATTCTTCATGATTACAATATACGCATTTCCCATCACGAATGATGTGGAAACCAATATTGTCGAGTTCTGGGCAGAGTCTAGGATTAAACCTAGTCTTTATCTTTTTCTTGCGAATTACTTCGCCTTCTGCTTGTCGAATCAGAAGAGCGGTTTGGTGATTCATTAAATTGCTTCCCAACTACCGTTCCTACGGTAATGAATTTCAGTAGCGCCAGCGTATAGCATACCGAAATCATCCAATGGCTCTAAACCATCGTAGATGCCAGCAATGATACCATCAAAGTACCATTCACCGTCATCATCAAACATCTTAAAGGGAACGCCAATTCCACTCTTAAGAGTCTTTTCAAGCTTTGGCGAAATTGTTGCGGGACCCATTGCCATACAATCATCTTCGAAAAGATCAGGATTGTACTTTGTGATCTTCCAACCGTATTCGGAATACATTAACTATTCTCCTTAGTATGCAGCTAACTTGTTGTAAGAACCATGTTCGACGGTATGATGTTCTTGCACTTCTGTGATCAACTTTAGTGCATGGTATTTGAAATTAATACGAGCATCAGAGAGATTATCGTAAGAATTCCAAACACGTTCATCATCAAGTTGATTCCAGTAACGAACGTGGTAGCATCCATCCTTGTAAAGAGTGGCAGTAAGATAAACATTCGGGTCGTCACCCCAAAAGTCAATCTTTTCCTGATAGCCACACTCTAAAGCATATGGACTCAACCATCCTTCATGGTTGTAGAACGCAGACTTTTCCTGTCCCTCTACTTCGAAAGCATTACAGGGGATTCCGAGAATCTTCACCACTTTCCCTTTCGACAAGCTTCCTTGGAAGCCTTCTTTTTGCGATCAACAAACTTTACGGCTCGCTGATTGACTCGCCACATGTTCTTTGGCATTCTACCAGGCATTTCATTACTCCGGTTCTGGTTCCATGATCTCATGAATCAATTTTGGCTCAATCCCACCGTAATCAATTTCAAACCTAGCATGTGATGCACCGAAGAATTCTAAAGTGTAATCTAATGCATCTTGGTCATTCTCTGAAAGTTCGACTTCTTCGTTCCAGAGGCCAACATTTTCAGAATGAGTGAGAAAATACGGCTGATTTAAACCTGGAACTTCTTGGATTAGGCTCAATTCCAGACAGTCGCACGAAATGTCATAACATTCATTTCTTTGACGACCCATTTCATCCCAATATTCTCTACCGGTCGAGTCCCAAGAACCAGATCCCTGATAAAGCCGGCCAATTTCTTCCCCAATTTCGCAGGTAGGAAAAAGGTTCTCAAATGCAATCTTTGCGGACAGGTTAGAAACCGCAAAGAGTGCGTTATCAATTTGAGACAGAATGTCAGATGTTTGATGTCGAGCTTCAAGTTTCATTTTCAGTCCTTAAAGAAGATCATTTCACGCTTCTTCTTACCAATTGCTCGTCGGGCTCCTCGGGCTCGATCGAGTGATTTCACATTTCGAAATCGGGCACAACAGTCAGTTCACCATCCTTATTCAGAACAGTGAATCGACCACAAGCAATCTCGGAATTAGGATTCTCTGCAAGAACACTGCAAAGCCTGTCGAGATTTGCGAAGATGTCGAAAACATCAGGAATTGTTCCCCGATATTCCCAACCATTCTTCTCAAAGATCGGCTGAGACTTTTCAGCAATCTCCATGAGCATGTTGTCTCGATCCAAAAGATCCAGAACGTCCATGTTTCAGTTTCCTTCCATTGATGCTTTTGTTGCTTCTTGAACAACTTCGTAAGGAATTGGATTGTATCGCTTCACTCCATAAGAAGTGTAGTCAGCATCAATTCCAACGTGGACATGTCGTGGTGCAACATGAATTTCTTCACAATGCAAATGACCATGAATTATCGGCATTCCTGCTTGGAATTGTTCCACCGGGCGAAATTCTGCGTAACGCACTTCGTCAGTATGATCCTGCATTACTGCTGGGAAATGTGAACCCCAAGCGTGGATGAAACCAAGATCAATCTTCAAACCAGTATGCATACTGATAAAGAAATCCTGGTAGATGTCAGTCCACTTGTTCACAATCTTTTCCGGATTGCAAGGATGCGGATAGTCATGGTTTCCAAGAATGAGAGTCTTTCGACCATTCATTCGTTCGATTAAAGGGAGACTTTCTCCACGCTTACCCATGACAACATCACCAAGAATAATGACGTGATCCAAAGGAGCCACAACAGAGTTGTGGTTTTCGATCAACTGCTCATTCATTTCTTCCAGTGAACCGAAGAATTCGTTTCGGCCATACTTCATGATGTTAACCTAAACGTGACCAAAATGAAGGTCACTAGTAAACCACGTAGCCATTGCTACAACTCCTTTTTGGCATTTTTACCACGCCAAGTTTCGGTCAGTTAGCACCCCGGCGGAGAATTGAACTCCGATTACAGGATTGAAAGTCCTGACTCTTAACCATTAGAGGACCGGGGCATATTGGTTTAGTATAATCCCCTAAACCAAGGGCAAATCTTTTACTTCTTGTTCTTGTTATGTTTTCTCATCTCTAAGAGAATAAAGAAAACTAGTGCGAATACCCACTCCATTACAGGAGCGAGTAAACTGATTCCTCCTGAATCATTGCCTGATCCAGAGAATCGAAGTATTCGTCAGTGATCCAGTTTTCGAGCCATGCCCGAGTATTCCGAATCTTTGTGCGCTCCAATTCTGTGGCATCACACCAATCAGAAGGATGCGGAGTGTCATTCAACAACTGAAACAGTCGCTGATATTCACACTTTCCGGTTGATGCAACCGAATACATCAAAGAGGCTTGTCCATCATGCCAAAGACTACAAACGTCCTTGACATAATCAGGAACCTCAATCTTTTCGGTCACATCTCTCATCGGTTTGCCTTCCTGATGTTTTCCAACCTACGCAATGTCTCTGCCATCTTCTCAAGTTCACTCATGCGTCACTCCACTTGTCGGAAATCACCTTGCCATCGGAATCGAGTTCCTGCACCACATCCCAATCGTTGCAGTGATTCAGGAACTGATTACGACCTCCACGATTGTTGTACACCTTCTTCCGAGTTCCCTCGAAATTGGAGCAAACAAACTTTCCCATTGTGAATCACCCTTTCAAAGTGATTGTTTGTAAAGAACTTAGTAGTCGAAGAAAGGGCATCCCATATCCCAAATCTTCCAACTACGATTTACAAGTTGACCTGATCGAAGTATTGCAAACCGATCATTAAAGTCACCTTGTAGTAGCCATCTTGTTGCCCAAATGTCGTCGTTACGAACTTGGTACACGAACATTGCAAACTCCTTTGTTTGATTTGCTTTCCGTACTTAGGAGTTTAAATATTTCAAGAATGACTAAAGCGATCTTAGTTTGGGCGGTGCGGGTACTCATTAACACTACTGTTCCAGCCATCCCCACTCTTACCTAGTGCTAGACCCAAACTATTCCTACTTACTCAGGAGACGCAGCATTACCTGAATAGAAATCCCTGATTCTCGTAGGTAGTCTTAATTCGCAGGGATAGGACCAATCCTTATTTTAAGAATCTTCGGGAACCCGAATGCATTAACTAACATGCGACGAGCGGCCTAGAATCTTTAAAGTGTGCAGCTTAAACCCGACTCACTGCACTGTGGCTTAGGTACCACGTTAACCGTGGGTTTACCCAATTTATTACCTGCACCACTTTCCCATTATGTGCAAGCCTTCAACTAAGTACACTGGCATTGCTTGCACCTATCAGCCAGCTTAACTTGTTTGCTCTCAGTTTTAGGACAATATGAGCAGTAGGTCCCTCAGCCAGTAATACGATGGTTCCTACTCGGCTGAGCTTTCGGTTCCAAAGCTTGGGTCTTTCTCCCAAGTCCGTAGTTTAACGAGGTTTGCGCTCAATTTGATGTGGACGGTATACCCAAACCTACCTTTATCCGACAGGGTAGTGGGAACAGATTTACGATATTCTGCCATCGTATCCACTATTTTAAGGCCCGTGAATAAAGGGCACTTTTATGTAAACAGATAGGGCTGACTTTGGCACCAGCCTGTCGATTCTAGAAGAATCGGATTCGCGAAGCGTCATCACCCCTGGTTTTATAGCCCCTGGGTAGCTATCTGTTTCCTAAGGCAACCTCTACCCTTAGGTGTATTTCACAAGAGATTATTTCTGTAGCTTTATGCGGCCAACTCGACAGAACTCTTGATCTACGGTAGTTCCTCTTCGGAGAATTGAACTCCGACCTTCTAGGCTTATGTTCTCGCCTAGTTGTGCTCGCCAGATTACACTAAAGAGGAATTTTCCCTAGGTCATGACTCCTAGGTACAAAAGCCTAATCATTCCATTTCTGAAAGATTAGGAAGTTTGATGCTATTTAGGACCGCTAAATCCTTTGGGTTACGAGGGTAATAGCTTACCCTAGTCTCACATTTTGGCTTCCACTTAAAGGCTGTGAGATTATTCACCTTTTAAGTTTCTAAATCCCAACAGTGAGTAGAGAGTAGAAAGCTCTCTTTTACAGTGGGCCTAACACATCGGCTAGGGGAATCACCAACTTACTGCTTTTTTCGGTTCTTTCTAAACCGAGGATTTGCACCCACCTCCCAATTTATAAATTGGGAGCGCTCAGAGCCTAAGGGTCTATTTAATACTCGCTCTGACGAGTTTACTGCTCAGTAATCGGCCACAATTGCGCGCTTACCACAATTGCGCGCTTACCACAATTCTCACACTCAGTGAAGTGATAATACATCGGCTTACCATCACCACGAAGCATGTAGTATGTAGTCCTAATAATAGGAACGTGCTCTACGCCAGTTTTACCCTTGCACCACTTCTTTGTATTCTTCTTTGCTCCCCTGTGTCGAGGAACTTCTGGTTCATCTTTTGCGTTCCTGAAATCACGACGCTTGATACCACTGTATCGCCAGGAACCCTCATCCTTCTTCTTGCTCAATAATCTTCTTCCTCTTCTTCGTCTTCCATTTTAAGCCTCAACAATTTCTTTCAGAAG
>JACCDG011654096.1_pt1 | contig 10731 bp, 8 predicted proteins | sample 7442471 | NCBI WGS metagenome assembly JACCDG01 (sample SAMN15323444, study PRJNA562643) | freshwater metagenome | isolation source: river surface water | place: USA:Blue River Watershed | collected 2017-08-17 | reverse complement strand
TGGCTTTTTACTTTTTACTTAACACTAGTTATTGTTAATCTTTTCCATAACTCACGTTATTTAGAAAGAGAATAATTTCAGGGGGGGTCATCTGGCTTCAATTATCTCTTTTCCAGGCAAAAAGCAGAGGGAAATTTAACCGCCTGTTTTATTCAGTTGTTGTACTTTTTCATCAAGTAGTCGATTTTTTTAGGCAAAGAATCTAATTTGTTTAATCTTGTAAAATCTATTGTTTAATATTGTTTTCTGCACAAGACGCAGTATAAATTCATTGATAATTGTTGAAAGTAAGTCTTCCATATTCATCTGATTCAAACCTGAAAACAGCACTTTTTAATTATAGCGGCGTAATTGATCAGGATTTACTGAAAGACATTGTGAATTTTCACGAAGATGTATTCAGCAAGGAAAACACCTGTCATACCTTTAAACGAAAAGTCATTACCTCTATGATTGAAACCTTGCAAAATATAACGCGTTATGGCCTTAAAAACAGTGAGGGACGCCCGGAAGGTAATTTTGTGAGTTTCTATTCCGACAGCAATTTTACATTTGAATGCAGCAATAAGATAAACGGCGATCAGGTAAACCGCATGGAAAGGCAATTGAGTGAACTATCATCCAGCCCGCTCGAAAGCCTTAAGGATCAGTATAGTGAAAGGCTGAATGAAGAATGGGTAAACCCCGAAACTGGCGCAAAACTGGGCTTATTGTATCTTTTTATAAATTCCGATAAAAATATTTCCTATACATTTCATTCTAAGGAGGAAAATAACTACCTTTTCATCTTAAAAGTATCCTTAAAACGATAATACCATCAGATGAATACGATCGAGTTATCCCCAACCGATGAATTACCTTATGTGAAATTTGACCCGCAAACTGGCTACCTCGAAATATCAGGACGCTCGTTTCCTGCAGATGTAAATAAGTTTTATGGACCACTACTGAGCTGGGTGAAAGAATACAGCAAGCACCCTTTATGTCCTACCACCTTTAAATGCAATATCGAATACTTTAATACCTCTTCCCAGAAATTCCTGGCTGAAATACTCAAAGAACTTAACCGCATACATAAAACCAATTCCGGAGTAAAAGTTGAATGGCTTTATAACAGTGACGATGAAGATTTGATGACCATTGGCAAGGAGTTTGAAAAATTTCTCGATCTAAAATTCGATTATAAATCCATTTAATCCGGCCTGCCCCTTATTTTGTTTATGGCAAAGCCCACTCATCCCTTACTGGTTTCTATTTCCGAATTTTCACGCGGAGCCGATTTTCCGGTTATTGGCGTTACTGCATCTGGTCATATTGTGGAAGTCAATGGCGATGCCGAAAACATTTTGGGTGTAAAGAAGAAAAAACTTATTAATCAGCCACTATTTACGTATTTCAGCCTGGCTTCGCAGAAAAAGATAGATAAAATACTACGCCATTCGGCTGATCTAAAATCTTTCCGCGATCACGTTGATTTTATAACTACCGAAGGAACCATCACTGCCAGTCTTATTTTTTTTCCAATTTATGAAGAGGCGGGTAAAAAGCCGGCTTATTTTATTCTGGCTTTTAATGATCCGCATAAAGCGGCTCAATTACAGATTGAGATAGAGGCTGCTAACCGCATTGCAGATCTTAACATGAAACGCCTGCACACCACCAATTTAAAACTGGTGGAAGCCCGTAAAGCAGAGCAGGAAGCCATTAAAGCCAAAGAGCATTTTTTTGCCAGCATTAGTCATGAAATACGTACCCCTTTGAATGGCATACTGGGTATTACCAAATTGCTCGCCGATACCGCACTCGATGTCAAGCAACGCGAGTTTATTGATGCGGTTATTAATTCTTCAGAGCAATTGCTCAATATCATAAACGATCTGCTTGATCTTTCTAAAATTAATTCTTTCAATTTCAAATTCGATAACGAGGCTTTTAACCTGCAACATTCCCTGCACCATATTGTTCCGGTATTTCGGATTATTGCCGCCAACAAACAGCTTAAGTTCAATGTAGAAATAGAGCCATTGGTTCCACGTATTATTATCGGCGATAAATTTCGTTTAAATCAGATTATTAACAACCTGCTGAACAATGCCTTTAAATTTACGTTGAAAGGCAGCGTGAGGTTTACGGTAAAAGTGCTAAAACAAAGCCGGGAAGACGCAGAACTTCAATTTGAGGTATGCGATACCGGTATTGGTATTTCTAAGCAGAATCTCGAAAAGGTTTTCGATACTTTTACACCGGCTGCAACAAACACCAGCAAACAATACGGTGGTACCGGATTAGGTTTGTCCATATCCAAACACCTGGTAGAGCTTATGGGTGGGCATATTGAAGTTAGTTCACAGGTAGGCAAAGGCACTTGTTTTACCTTTACTCTTACCTATCCGGTGGCCGAAAACCAGGATGTTGTCTTACACAACCCTTTGACCCAGTCTAATGTAAGTGGAAGTGTTAAAATTCTGGCTGTAGACGATAATGAAGTAAACCGTTTTTATATTAAAAACCTTTTCCCTTCCGGAAACATCAGGGTATATACTGCCGAGAACGGGAAGGAATGCCTGGAAATCTTAAAAAACGAGTCTTTTGATATTATTCTGATGGATTTGCAAATGCCCATACTGGATGGGTTTAAAACAACGGAACGCATCAGAAACAGACTGCATCTGAATACCCCTATAATAGCGTTAACAGCCGCCTCGGTAGCGCAGGAAGAAAAGAAATGCCTGAAAACGGGAATGAATGAGGTTATGCAAAAACCGTTTACCAGGGAAGCCCTGATTAAGGTTATTGGTAATTATATACAAGCATCGGAGGAAGATGGTTCCGCTGCCATACCTGAGGAGGCTGTTAGCAGTTTTATAAATATGGATATGGTTTATTCTATAGCAGGTACAGATAAAGAGAAAATAAACGAACTGATAGACCTGTCTTTAAATAACATTCGAACAGAAACCAAACGTTTACAGCAAGCTATTTCTGAAAAAAACTACCCTCAGGTAAAGGCAGTGGCTCATAAGTTAAAATCTACCTTTGGCCTCTATGGCCTTAACGCTATTCATGAAGGTTTGTACCAATTAGAAGAACTGAGTAAAAAGCAGAAAAATATTCAGGAAATTGAAAAAGCTTTCAGTATACTCCTTACACCCATAGAGCAAAGCGCACGCGAACTTCAAAAAATCCGGGAGCGTTAAAAATAGACGACTTTCGACCCTTGACTTTTAACTCGTGGCTCTTAACTTATTCCTTTTCGTATTTTTGCTATTGTATTATGATAAAGGGTAAAAAAATAGTAGTGGTTCTGCCTGCGTATAACGCAGCGCTCACACTCAAGAAAACTTACGACGAAATTCCTTTCGATATTGTAGATGATGTGGTACTGGTGGATGACCATAGTAAGGACAATACTTCCGAGTTGGGAAGGCAAATTGGTATACAGCACGTTATCCGCCACGAAAAAAACAAAGGTTATGGGGGCAACCAAAAAACCTGTTACGATAAGGCACTGGAACTGGGAGCCGATATTGTGATTATGTTACATCCAGATTATCAGTATACTCCTCAGCTTATTCCCTCAATGGCTCACCTCATTGCCAGTGGCTTGTACCCGGTGGTGTTCGGTTCTCGCATTTTGGGCAAGGGTGCCTTAAAAGGTGGCATGCCCATGTATAAGTATATTTTTAACCGTATGCTAACCCTTAGCCAGAACATTCTCATTAATCAGAAACTATCGGAGTACCATACCGGTTACCGGGCATTTTCGGCGGAGGTGCTAAAGAACATTAACTATCACGCCAACAGCGACGATTTTGTGTTCGATAACCAGATGATTTCTCAGATATTTTATGCCGGATTCGATATTGCAGAAATTACCTGCCCCACCAAATATTTTAAAGAAGCCTCCTCCATTAATTTTTCCCGGAGTATGAAATATGGATTTGGGGTGTTGGGTACTTCTTTTACTCATTTTTTTAATAAACTGGGTTTAGGACATTCGACTATTTATAAAAAGAAGAAGTAGCGTGGGCTCTGCCCAATTGGTATAAAACAGGCATGAAGCCATGTTGGATATCATTTCACTCAATTCATAGCGCACGAATATTTGAGCTGGAATAAATTATCGGTTATATTTACAATATTTTAATGTTTTAGCCGTTCCTGCCCTTGTGAAATTAAAGAACAATGTTTTTTCAGAGCTTCCCCGAAAGTTAGCAGGGTTGCTTATAGTTCAATTGTTTTCCCTTATAGGAGCATTTGCACAAACCGCCACAGTACAGGGGCGCATAACCGATATGGAAGGGGTTGTGATTCCGGGTGTATTGGTATATATTGAAGGCGCTTCTACTGCCCCGATAAGTACCGATACCAATGGTGTTTTTACAATAAAAGCACCAGCTTCCCGCGATTTTATACTCGTTATTCATGATCCCAGTTTCGAAGAACGAAAGTTTAACCTCTTATTGCAGGAAGGCGAAGTAAAAAAACTAAACCTTAGCCTAAAACTGAAGAACGAGTTAATCACAGTAAATATTACCCACGAAAAAAACAGGCATACCGAAAATATTTATATACAACCTCAGGAATATTTTAAATTGCCCGGCTCTAACCCCGATATTGGCAAACTCATTCTGGCGCAGGGTCTTGGAGTGCAAAGCAGTAACGAATTAAGTACTTCTTATTCGGTGCGTGGGGGCAATTACGATGAAAATCTGGTTTATGTAAACGATATAGAAGTGTACCGCCCTTTTTTGGTGCGTAGCGGACAGCAGGAGGGGCTGAGTTTTGCTAATCCCGATATGTTTTCGAACATTATATTTTCTGCCGGCGGTTTTGAAGCCAAATATGGTGACAAGATGTCGAGTGTGCTGGATGTCAGCTACCGTAAAGCCCGCTCTTTTGGCGGGAGTGTAACCGGCAGTCTGCTCGGTGGCGGATTGCAACTGGAGGGTGTATCCCGTAATCGTTTATTGGCATGGCAAATTGGTTCGCGTTACAAAACCAATCAATATCTTCTGCGAAGTATCGATACCAAGGGCGATTACCGCCCCCGTTTTTATGATGTGCAAAGTTTATTAACATTTGATTTTACACCGAAATTCACCCTCGAGTTTCTGGGAAATGTATCGGGCAATAAATACCTCGTTATTCCGCAAACCCGCGAAACTGCCTTTGGCACCTTTAATCAGGCGTTACAGTTTAAAGTGTATTTCGACGGGCAGGAAGTGAGCAACTTCAACACCATGTTTGGCGCGCTATCGGCTACATACAAGTTTAGCGACAGTCTCCGCCTCAAATTCATTACTTCGGCATTTAATACCCTCGAAAATGAAACCTTTACCATTCAGGGTCAATACTATATCAATGAGCTGGAACATGATTTTGGTGATTCGAATTTTGGTAATGTGGCTTTTAATCGCGGAATAGGTACATTCATCAACCACGGCAGAAACTACCTCGATGCAACAGTATTGAACATGGAACACAAAGGTAGATGGGTTCGGGAAAAGGGTGAGTGGCTTTGGGGAATACGGGCACAGCACGAGGAAATAACAGACAAACTTAGTGAATGGAATTACATAGACTCAGCAGGTTATTCTGTGCCGCAACTCAGCCCGGATTTAGTAGAACTGCGGGATGTGCTGAAAACCAGAAATCGCCTGTCATCCAATCGTTTAATGGCTTACGGGGAATACGTGTATAACAAACATTTCAGGGATACTTCTTCGATTACGATTACGGGTGGTGTCCGAAGCAATTACTGGACACTGAACGAACAAAACATCGTGAGTCCACGACTAACCCTGGCCTATGAGCCACGCTGGAAAAGAAACTGGGTATTTAAGGCCTCAACAGGTTATTATTACCAGCCACCATTTTACCGCGAAATGCGGGATTTTAATGGTAAGGTCAACCAGAATCTGAAAGCCCAGCAATCCATACACTATGTTATATCCGGAGACCTCAACTTTAAACTCTGGTCGCGCCCCTTCAAATTCATCAGCGCCCTCTACTACAAACAAATGAATAATCTGGTACCCTACGAAATTGACAACGTGCGCATCCGCTATTTTGCAAATAATGATGCCGTGGGTTATGCTACAGGTATTGATATGCGCCTGAACGGAGAATTCGTAAAGGGTATAGAATCATGGGCCAGTATGAGCGTAATGACCATACGTGAAAAAATACGCAATGCTTATTATTACCAGTATTTGAATAGAGATGGGGTAGTAATAAGACCCGGAGTGGGTGATGTACGTATTGCTGATAGTGTGCAGGTGGCTGGTGGTTATATTCCACGACCAACCGATCAGTTGGTTACCTTCAATATGTTTTTTCAGGATTACCTGCCCAAGCTACCCGATTGCAAAATGCACCTCAATCTTATTTTTGGAAGCGGATTGCCTTTCTGGCCTCCCAATCATTCTAAATACCCCTATAATCCGAAAGGTCAGCGCATGCCTATGTATCGAAGGGTAGATATTGGTTTTTCCTATCAAATTATAAAAGAAGGTAAAGGCGAAGAGCGTAAGTATTTTCGTTTTGCCAAATCGGTATGGCTTAGTGCCGAGGTGCTAAATCTGTTGGCCGTAAATAACACGGTTTCTTATACCTGGATAAAAGACGTAACCAGCCGGCAATATGCTATTCCGAATTATCTTACAAACAGGCAATTAAATGTGAAGCTGCAGGTGAGGTTTTAGGGGGAGATACACCTCATATTCATCTTCTCTGTGAAACTCTCTCACCTCTGTGCTCTCTGTGTTGAAAAGCCCCAAGCCACTATGCTATAAATTCTAAATCAACAATCAAAATCTTCCTACTCCTTCACCTCAGCGCTCAGGGCTTCCTGAATAAGTTTCAACTTGTCTTTTAATTCGCTGATACGATTCTTTTCACTGGCGATTTTTTGTTCGGCTTCTTCCATAAAACTATTTTTTCCCTTGACATTTTTAAAGAAACCGAGGTTATTCTCGTATGTACGAATACCGGCGCTGATCTCTTCTATTTGCTTTCGTATAAAGTCACTTTCTTTACGCAATAAGGCAATTGCGTTTTCCGAATTGGAAAGACGCTCTATTTTGTTCCTGAACTTTGCCATGGCTTTTTCGGCCTTGTTTATATTCAGGCTTTCATACAATTCGTCCAGCTTATTATAAAATGCTTCGTTTACACGCTGCTTATCTTTAAAGGGTACAAGCCCGGCAGCGTTCCATTCCTCGCCAAATTTTTTAAGGGTCTCACGGTCGGCTTGTTCATCACCACTCCAGGTAAAGGCAAGTATACGCGCCAGTATTTCTTCTTTTACCTTCAGGTTGCTTTCATAACCTGCATCCTGTGCATCATAAAAGGCTCTTTTTGCTTCAAAAAAAGTATTACAAGCTTTACGGAATCGGGCAAAGAGCTTATACTCTTCCACGCCAGCCAGCGGTAGTTTCTTCCAACTGTCCTGGAGGCGAATAATTTTGTCGCTGGTATCCTTCCATTCCTTAGTGTCTTTCAACTCTTCCGCTTTCTGAATCAACTCCAGTTTTTTCAACTTAGTGGCAGCATGTTTTTCTTTAAGCAGGGCATAAAAAGCTTTTTTCCGTTCAAAAAACGCATCACAAACTTCCCGAAAATTACGCCATACTTCATCGCCCGATTTATCAGTGCGTCCAGCTTGTTTGTATTCATTCTGCAGAGCTATCAGCTCATCAGTATTTTTCTTCCATTCTTCTTCCGTTTCCGGAACAACTTCCGTATAAGCTTTGGCTTTTTCCAGCAAAGCTCTTTTAATGCTCAGGTTGGTTTCCAATTTTTCTTCCTGGGCTTTGTAATGGGCTTTTATTTTTCCGTAAATCTGTTCCAAAATAGCACGGTATTCATTTTTCAGATTATCCCAGTTCTCCTGTTTTACAGGACCCGTTTCGTCCCACTCGTTGCGGTAGGTTTTTACTAATTGTTCAACATCTTTAATGTTCCCGTTTTCGGCAAGGGATTTGAATTTGCCTAATAGTACTGACTTTAGTTCAAAATTCCTTTTCAGGTCATGATCCTGAAGGGCGCGGTATATATTAAGGTTGTAATAAAAACCCTCCAGAGCTTTACTGTATTCCGCCTGTAGTTCTTTGTATTTGTGTGTTGATACATTTCCGGTTTCTTTCCATCGGGTCTGTAGTTCATTAAGTTTTTTCAATGCGCCTCCAACGTGGGTTTCCATCTTCGAAAGATCGTTGATGTCGGAAATAATCTGATGTTTTATTTCAAAATTCTTCTGCTGTTCCTTAGCCAGTCTTTCATCTTCCAATTTTTTCAGGTTCCTGAATTTTTCAAACAAACTAATGATTTGCTGGTCTTCCACAGTTTTGGAATAAATAAAGTCGCGCGTCTTTCCGCCTTCATCTATAAATTCCTGTTTCGCTTTTTCCATTTCTTTAGAAAAAGCATTTTCGTACTCGCGCTGGAGTTGTTTAACCTGAGCAGCCGCTGTATTTACATCCGCATGGTTCAGCAATTCTTCCAGTTTTGTTAAAATTTCCTGTTTCATTTGTTTAATGATTAACATTGCTATCCAGGCCGGTATATCCTTTTGCTAAGGATATTACCGAAACTTATGCAATCCGTCAAAAGACAAGCAAAGATAAGTCATTTATCAGTTCCTCCCAATAAGTTCATCTTGTTGATAATCAAGTTTTTTATTAAATTAAACAAGGATGTTTTACGGCAGTGAAGCAGTAATACCGTTTGCATTAATATAATGGTCCAATTCCGTTTCACTACATTGCACCATAACATTAATAGCAACGGTATTTACCAATGTAATACTTGAAACAGTCTTGGACTGTTTCAAGTATTACATTGGTATTATATGTCATAAACGCTGAGCGTCTCGGCTGGGAAAAAAACAAGATCGCATCCTCAAAATTGGAAATAAATAAACGGCTGCATATCCGAAGTAATGCCCTGATAAATGAAGAAAATGCAGAGCACCACACTCAGTATCAGTACCGGAACAGGGAGAGAAGCATAGAAATTCCGGTAACGTTCTTTGTACTCAGCCGGAATCCAGTGAATAAGGTAAGCGACCAGAATAACCAGCAATACGGTACTGTAGCCTTTTAACACCTCGAAGAAAAGATGAAAGCTGCTATAGTTGAGTATACGGTCGAAAATAAGCCCTACCGTTTGCAGGCTGTCGCTCCGGAACCAGATACGCGTAAAGCTGATAAAACTCAGGGTAATGAAAATACTCAGCGCCCTTAACCACATACTGTTATTCTGTTTCAACCAACCTGTTCTTTGCCAGAGTTTGTGCAGTACCAATCCCAACCCGTTGAGTCCGCCCCATATAATAAACATCCAACTGCTGCCGTGCCAGAGGCCCCCCAGTAACATAGTAAGCAGTAAGTTGATATTGGTGTTAAGAGATTTTTTAAAACCCTCGAAATACCAGGCCAGGGCCACACCTATAATGGTGATGCCAATTAAAACAAACAGCAGCCAGATTTGTCCGCTCAACATAATGAGCACAATGCCCAGTAAGCTAATAGCCAAGTAAGAACCAATGGTACCCTCTCGGTTGCCGCCCAGCGGAATATACAGATACTCCTTTAGCCAAGACGAAAGTGAAATATGCCAGCGTTGCCAGAATTCGCTGGTGCTCGTAGCTTTGTAAGGCGAATTAAAATTGGTCTTGAGCCGGAAACCCAGAAGCAGGGCCACACCAATGGCAATATCGGTATAACCCGAAAAGTCGGCATATATTTGAAGCGAATAACCAAACACGCCCAGTATTACCTCAAGCCCTGAATAATAACCCGGATTATCGAAAATGCGGTCGATAAAATTAATTGCCACATAATCAGCCACCGTTTTTTTACACAGTCCGTTCAGAATCCAGAACAAAGCCAGGCCAAATTCCTGACGACCGAGTTTGTAAGGTTGATGAATCTGGTGCAGGAATTCGTGCGCCTTTACAATAGGGCCGGCTACCAGATGGGGAAAAAAACAGACAAAGAATCCGTAATCGAAAATATTTCTTACCGGACTCACCTTTCCGCGGTAGAGGTCGACAATGTATGAAATGGATTGAAACGTGAAGAAGGAAATGCCTACCGGCAGAATAAGTTTATCTACGCTGAAGGCGGTGCCGAAAAAGCTGTTACTGAACTGCGAAAAATGATTAAAGAATTTAATGTCGCTGTGGAAAAGCTGGTTGCAGCTTTCGGTAAAAAAATACGCGTATTTAAAATAGCAGAGCAAGCTCAGGTTAAGTACGATACTGATGCTGAGAAAGGTTTTTTTGAGTGCTGTGGAAGAAGAACGATGAATGAGCCGCCCCCAGTTATAATCGCTGCAGATTGTAAATACAAGCAGAATCAGAAATACACCGCTGGTTTTGTAATAAAAGAAAAAACTAACGGCAAGCAGGTAAATAGTGCGAAGTTTACTTTGTTTGTATACTACAGAATAGAAGAGCAGTACTACCGCAAAAAAGCCCCAGAAGAAAAGCTGGGTAAAGATAAGTGGTTTCCCTTCGGCAAAGGAAAAAATGTCTTTCAGGTTGGGCATTAGTTCTGTCATGTTTTACCTTGGCTTTATACGGCTGTTTACCTGGTAGCTTTTCAGGATGGCTTCAAACATTAAGCCGCCCAGCAAACGATAGCCTTTAGCGTTGAAGTGTACTTTGTCTTTACCCGCCAGATGCGCTTTCTGCCATTTATAAATACTTTTATATCCTCCCAT